>Ga0307515_10017584_pt1 | contig 13005 bp, 14 predicted proteins | sample 17_EM_MG_FD_194513 | JGI IMG/M metagenome (GOLD analysis project Ga0307515, IMG submission 194513) | Populus trichocarpa ectomycorrhiza microbial communities from riparian zone in the Pacific Northwest, United States - 17_EM | ecosystem: Host-associated > Plants > Roots > Unclassified | place...
TCGTCGGCCACCGCCTGGCCTTCGAGCACCTTGTCGACCAAGCGGCGCAGCGCGGCGATCGGCAGGCACACGCCGACGACCGGGCAGTGCGCGTGGCTGTCGAGCTCCCACAGCCGGCGGCGGCGTGAGCCGGTGGGTGATGACGACCCCCATGCGTCCGCGTTGCGGCCGCCGCCCCCCGCGGGGGTCAAGGAAGCTTGGGGCGGCCCGGCGCTTCCTTGGGACAGGTTGACCGCCAGCACGGTGGCGCCGGTGTCGAGGGCAGCCTGGCGCACCAGGGTCTCGAGTTGGTTGGGGTCGGGTTTGCACATGCGTGAGGTCCGGTTCAATGCACCGGTGGTGCATCCATCGAAGAGGGCGGCTGCAGGGCGGCCTGGATGCCGGGGTCGCCGTCGAGGCGGCGCTGCGCGAAATTGAGCATGCCGAGCAGCTCGCGAAAGGCCGCGGGTTCGAAGCGCAGGCTCATGTAGTGCAGGGTGATGGTGACCACGCCGCAGGAGCACGTCGACACGTTGCCGACCTCGCTCTGGGCGAGCGGAAGGCTCTGGCCGTGGGGGTGGGCGTGTGCTTGGTTCATGGGCATGGGCCTCCGTGTTCAGTCGTGATGGACCGAGGCCAGGTCGCAGCGCAAGCGCTCCATCGTGGCGAGGGGTATCAGTCGGCGAAAGGCGTACTGGTCGTGCGCGCAGCCGAGCGTGGCGGCGGCGCCGGCCAGCAGCGCAATGCGCAGCGGCGCAGGGAACTGGAAGCGCAGGAAGTGCACCGCCGATGGCCGCGCGAGGTGGCGATCGGGCAGGTCTTCGTTCGCCAGCGCGAACACGCGCGGGTGGCGCGGCAGCTCGATGTACAGGCGGTGCGCGGCTTCGTTGAGGTGCGGCAGCTCACGCTCGCGCTCTTGCGCGTCGGGCAGCTCGATCATCAGCGTGGCCTTCCAGCTGCTGCCGTCGGGCAGCAGGTGGGCGTAGGTGTCGATCTCGTGCTGTGCGTCGTCGAGGTCGTCAACGCGCTCGGCGTGCAGCACTTCCTGGATCTGGTAGCGCACCGTTTGCTCGTCTTCGAACTGCAGGCGCATGCAGGGACCGAGCGACAGGCTGCGTTCGCGGCGGTACATGATGAGGCGCTGCTTGTGGTTGCGCCGGTCGAGGCTGTAGGTCTTCAGGCTCATCAGGGTGTGTGCCGTGATGTTCATGAGCCGTGGGCCGACTGCTGCCGGGCATGCGCTTCGCCCGCGGTACGCGTGATGTGGATGGCCATCGTCCGGTCTGTGAATTCTTTTCAGAAAGCACGGCTGGCGACATGGCTGGCGTATGCGAGGCCCGGGAACGAAGGAGGGGCAGAGGCCCAGTCAGCCTGGAGAGGCGCTCGTTCGTTTCAGGGTGAGGTGACTCTAATGCGAATGGTTCGTATTTGCAAGGCTATTGCCCGACCCGGTCGTGGGGCGATGGGAGCCCCGGGCGGGCAAGCCGTGGCGGCTGCAGCCTTCGGCGCAGACCCGGGAGCCACCCGACCCTGCTCGACGCAACGATCAATCTTCGAGTTCGGCCTTGGCCATCTCGACGTCGAGCCGCTCCATCGCATCCAGCGGCTCGCAGGCCGCGGCGTCGGCATAGAGCTTCTCGGCTTCCTTCATCTTCTTGTCGCCTTCGAGCATGACCAGCCCGTTCGCGTACTCGACCATTGCGATCGCCGACGTGGGGTTGAGTTTGAGGGCGGTCTTGAACATCGTGAGCCCGGCATCCTTGCTGGCGCCTTGCGTGCGGCCAAGCAGCGAGCCCACCTTGTCGATCACCTCGGCGTGGAAGGCACCGAGCGTGATGTGCGCGTCGGCGTGCTTGGGCTGCAGCTTGATGGCAGTCTCGAGCGCGCCCTTGACCTTGCTGCCCAGGCCCTGCGCCAAGGCCTTGGCCACGCTGATGCCCTGGCTGTAGCGGCCCAGCGCGTAGGCGATCTGGTAGTGCGCATTGGCGTTCTTCGGGTCTTCGGCGGCCTGCGCCTCGGCGCGGCCGGCCACTTCGAGGAAGAGCGCGAACTTGTTCTTCTCGCTCTTCTCCAGGTAGTTCGCGTAGATGGACTGCGCCTTGTTGGCCACGGTGATGCCCGCGCCGCCGATCTTCAACCCAGCCTCCGTGGCCTTCTGGAATTCACCCGCGTGGAACAGCGCCCAGGCGGCCAGCACCTTGTCGTCCTTGGGCAGCGGTTCGGCATCGCCGGCGTGCAGCCGCGCCCATTTTTTCTTCAGCGTGGCGGCGTCGTAGAGGTAGTCGTCGGCGTCGTACGGGAAGGCGGTCCACTTGGCCATGGTTTTGTCTCCTTGAGGTCAGGGCTTCGGGTCGGGCTTTTTGTAGTGGCCGACCAACCCGAGCAGGTGCTCGCGCTGGTTGGCTTCGAGGTAAGGCATCAACAGGCTGAGCACGTGGAAGGCGCCGCGCAGCAGCGCCGAGCCAGCGCTTTCGGGCTCCAGCGCATTGCGCGGGTCGCGCACGTACTCGTAGCTCAACCAGTAGGTCAGAACCACCACCATGGCCGTGGCCACCGGTTCGGCCTCGCGGCTGGCGATGTGCAGGGCGTTGCCGCGCGACAGGCCATTGAGCACAGCCTGCACGGCATGCGACTTGTTCTTCAGCACCAGCTGGAACTGCGTCTCCAGCTTGCGGTTCTTGCTGAGCAGGTCGTTCAGGTCGCGGTACAGGAAGCGGTACTGCCAGATCAGCTCGAACAGCATGTGGAAGAAGAGCCAGGCGTCTTCGACGTTGCGCACGTCGTCGGCCGCGTGCAGCAGCTGGGTCAACGCCTCTTCGTAGCGGGTGAAGAGCGAGTTGATCAGCTCGTCCTTCGCGGGGTAGTGGTAGTAGAGATTGCCCGGGCTGATGTTGAGCTCGGCCGAGATCAGCGTGGTGGACACATTGGGTTCACCGAAGCGGTTGAACAGTTCCAGCGTCACTTCCAGAATGCGCTCGGCAGTGCGCCGCGGCTTCTTCGGGGGAGGGGCCATGCTTGTCTCGGATCTCGTTTGTCTTTGCGGCGAATCTAGCACCGCGCAAGCCTGCCGCAGGGGCTTGGCCGACGGCCAGCGAGAAAAGAACCGCCTGCCTACAATCGCGCCCTTCATGCCAGCCATCTCGTTCCAGAACGTCAGCAAGACCTACTCTGCCGCAGGCCGCGAGGTGCGGGCCCTGGACGGTGTGAGCTTCGACATCCAGCCTGGCGAGTTCTTCGGCCTGCTCGGCCCCAATGGTGCCGGCAAGACCACGCTGATCAGCATCCTCGCCGGCCTCACGCGGGCCACTGGCGGCAATGTGTCGGTGCTCGGGCACGACGTCGTCACCGATTACGCAACCGCCCGCCGCAGCCTCGGCATCGTGCCGCAGGAGCTGGTGTTCGACCCCTTCTTCAGCGTGCGCGAGGCGCTGGTCATCCAGAGCGGCTACTTCGGCGTGCGCAACAACGGCGCCTGGATCGACGAGCTGTTGCAGGGCCTGGGCCTGGCCGACAAGGCCAATGCCAACATGCGCCAGCTCTCCGGTGGCATGAAACGCCGCGTGCTGGTGGCGCAGGCGCTGGTGCACAAGCCGCCGGTGATCGTGCTCGACGAGCCTACGGCGGGTGTCGACGTGGAGCTGCGCCAGACGCTCTGGCAGTTCGTCGCCAAGCTCAACAAGCAGGGCCACACGGTGCTGCTGACCACGCACTACCTCGAAGAAGCCGAAGCGCTGTGCGGCCGCATCGCGATGCTCAAGCAGGGCAAGGTGGTGGCACTCGACCGCACCTCGGCACTGCTCGCCGGTACTGCGAGCACGATGATGCGCTTCAAGCTCGACACGCCGCTGCCACCCGAACTCGCAGCACACGCGCGTGTGACGGGCCGCATCGTGCAGGTCACAACACACGATGCCGCCGAGGTCGAGCAGGTGCTTGCGACCTTGCGCGCAGCAGGCTGCCAGCCCGAAGACCTTGAGATCGGCCGCGCCGACCTGGAGGACGTGTTCCTCGAGATCATGCAAGGGCCGCCGGTGACGATCGAGCAAGTGAAGGTGTCGGTGTGAGGGCCACCGCGCCGGGCCGCCCCAAGCAAGGCCCGACCCTCTCGGAGGGTCGTTCGACGTACTCGTCGAACGGGGAGTCGTCATGATCGCGAATTTGTTGTCGGGCACACGGACGCTGCTCTACAAGGAGATGCTCCGCTTCTGGAAGGTGAGCTTCCAGACCGTGGCCGCGCCGGTGCTGACGGCCATGCTGTATCTGCTGATCTTCGGCCACGTGCTCGAAGGGCGCGTGAAGGTGTTCGGCGAGGTCGGCTACACGAGCTTCCTGATTCCTGGTCTCGTGATGATGAGCGTGCTGCAGAACGCGTTCGCCAACAGCAGCTCCTCGCTCATTCAAAGCAAGATCACCGGCAACTTGGTGTTCCTGCTGGTCACGCCGCTGAGCCACTGGGCGTGGTTCGTGGCCTACGTGGGCGCATCGGTGGTGCGCGGCGTGGTCGTCGGCTCGGGCGTGATGCTCGTCACCGTGTGGTTCGCGCCGCTGTCCATCGCCAACCCGCTGTGGATCATCGTCTTTGCGCTGGCCGGTGCCGCAATGATGGGCGCGCTGGGCCTGGTGGCTGGGCTGTGGGCCGAGAAGTTCGACCAGATCGCGGCCTTCCAGAATTTCATCATCATGCCGATGACGTTTCTCTCCGGCGTGTTCTATTCGATCAAGTCGCTGCCGCCGTTCTGGCAGGCCCTGAGCCACCTGAACCCGTTCTTCTACATGATCGACGGCTTCCGGCATGGCTTCTTCGGCACCAGCGACGTGTCGCCGTGGCTGAGCCTCGCGATCGTCGCAACCAGCCTGGCGCTGGTGTGTGCCTTGTGCTTGCACTTGCTGCGCATCGGCTACAAGATTCGCTCGTAACCTGACTCATCCCACATGGCCTCCGACCCCACCCCTGCCCAAGTCCGCGACTACATCGAGCGGGGGCTGGCCTGCCAGCACGTCGAGGTCGAAGGCGACGGGCGCCACTTCTTTGCCACCATCGTTTGCGCCGAGTTCGAAGGCCTGAGCCGCGTGGCCCGGCACCAGCGCGTGTACGCAGCGCTGGGCGACCGCATGCGTGAAGAGATCCATGCGCTGTCGATGAAAGTGCTGACCCCCGCCGAGCATCAGCGCGCTGCTGGCGGCTGACCGGTCTTGCGCCGGGCTGCTCCGCGGCTCACCCACTCCGGCAAGAAGCAGCGCTGCTCTCCGTTCTTGAATTCGACGGTGACCGACAGCGCGTCGGCCGCCGTCACCACGCCCAGCCCGTAGCGCCGCACGCGCACGGCATCGCCCACCGAAAAGGCCGCCCGTGGCGTGCTGGCGCTGGCATCGGGCTCGGCTTCTTCTTGCTGCGCCTGTGCAGCCAGCGCCTCTTGCAGATGCCAGGCGATCCGTGCGCAGTTGTCGCACCCGCCGCACTGGCTGAAGCCTTCGGGCAATGCGCTGAAGTGCTGAAGCAGCACCTTCCAGCGGCACCAGCCGGTCTGTGCGTAGAACACCATCTGCTCAAGAAGCGCCTGGTCTTCGGCGCGCTTGTCTTCATAGGCTGCGCCCAAGGCGGCCAGCGCGGCCGGGTCCAGGCCACGGCGCACCAGGCGGATTCGGCCTGCCCGGTCTCGCTCGGCAATGCGCTGGCGCCGCAGCAGGCTCAAGGCCACATGCAATTTGGCACGCGGGCGCTGCATCGCTTGCTGCAAGCTTGACAAATCCCAGGCCTCGTCTTCGGTGGGTGGCTCGTGGAGCTGTCGGTAGAGAGCGGTGGTGTCTTCCTCGGCCGGATAGCGGTGGGCCAGAAAGAATTGCTGCACGGCCTTGTCGCTGCGAAGAAAGAGCAGGGTGCAGAGCGCTGTTTCGCCGTCGCGCCCGGCGCGGCCCGACTCCTGGTAGTACGCGTCGAGCCCCGAGGGCATCTGGTAGTGCAGCACGAAGCGCAGGTCGGCCTTGTCGATGCCCAGGCCGAATGCATTGGTGGCGACCATCACGCGCGTGCGGCCGTCCATGAACTCGTTCTGCACCGCCTCGCGCTGGCGTGCCGCCAGCCGGCCGTGGTACAGGCCGACCGATTCGCCCGCCTCCTTCAGCGCAGCGTGCACCGCCGTCGCGGCTTTCACCGTGGCGGTGTAGACGATGCCGGAGCCCGCCGACTCTTTGACGTGTGCGAGCGTGCGCGCCAGCTTGTCGTCCTCGCGCGTGACCTGTTCGACGCGGTAGTGCAGGTTGGGGCGGTAGGTGCCGGTGTTGACGATGCCGGCGCGAGGGATGCCGAGCTGCTGCGCGATGTCATCGGCCACCGAGTCGATGGCGGTGGCAGTGAGTGCCAGCACGGTGGGGCGGCCGAGTGCCGGCAATGCCGGGCCGATCTCGAGGAATGCCGGCCGGAAGTCGTGGCCCCAGTGCGAGATGCAGTGCGCTTCGTCCACCACCAGCAGCGCGGTGGGCTGTGTTCGCAGCAAGGCCTGGCACTCCGGCTCGGCCAGCCGTTCGGGCGTGACGAAGACGATGCGCGCCGAGCCATCGGCCACGGCGGCTTCGGCGGCGCGCACCGTGTCGGCGTCGAGCGCGCTGTTCAGCTGCACGGCCGGGATGCCGAGGGCGCACAGGTGGTCGCACTGGTCTTTCATCAGTGCGATCAACGGCGACACCACGACGGTGCGGCCTTCCAGCAGCAGGCCCGGCAGCTGGTAGCACAGCGATTTGCCGGCACCGGTGGGCATCAGCGCGAGCGTGGGCTGGCCGGCGAGCACACGCTCGATCACCTGCCGCTGGCCCGGCCGCAGCTCCTTCAGTCCGAAGGTGCCGCTGAGCGCCCGCTGGATGCGCTGCGGCGTCGAAAGCGATCGCGACCGCGATTCGCCGCGAGCACTAGCCGGCACCGGCGCTGCCGCCCTGGTTCAGGAGCTGTTCCTTGACCGCCGCAGGGTTGTCGCCGGCGGCTTTGACGGCCTCGGCAAGCTGCTCCGCCGTGATGCCGAAATGCTCGCACCATTGCTTCACGGCAGCGGGGTCGCCGAGGTTGACGCGTTCGGGCAGGCGTGGGGCAGGGGCAGCGCTCATGATCGTTCTGGACGTGAGATGTGGGTGATAGGGCAGGGCAATCGGCGGGCCACATGGGCTTTGCCTGCGGGCGATAGAATCGCTGCTCCTTCCCGTGCTGCTGCAATGACCTTGTTGTCCCCCCTCGCAGGCGCTGCGCTCTCGTCACGACGGGCCCGCCACCACCACTGAATGCCAGCCGGCGCCATCGCGGCTGGCCGGTTCCCATTGCGGAATCGGTGTTGTGGTGGTTCGGCGCTCTGCACACAAGCTCATGGACAAACTTCTGATTCGCGGCGGCCGTCGGCTCCAGGGTGAACTCACCATCTCGGGCGCCAAGAACGCGGCGCTGCCTGAACTCTGCGCGGCCCTGCTGACCGCCGAGCCGGTCACGCTCACCAACGTGCCGCGCTTGCAAGACGTCAACACCACCCTCAAGCTGCTGCGCATGCTGGGTGTGCCGGCCGAACGCAGCGAGACGCAACCCGAGCTGGTGTCGATCAGCGCCGCCAACGTCAGTTCGCGCGAAGCGACTTATGACCTGGTGAAGACCATGCGCGCGTCCATTCTCGTGCTCGGCCCGCTGCTGTCGCGCTTCGGCGAGGCCAAGGTCTCGCTGCCGGGCGGTTGCGCCATCGGCTCGCGCCCGGTCGACCAGCACATCAAGGGCATGCAGGCGATGGGCGCCGAGATCACGGTCGAGCACGGCTACATCCTCGCCCGCGCCAAGCGGTTGAAGGGGGCTCGCATCACCACCGACATGGTGACCGTGACCGGTACCGAGAACCTGCTGATGGCTGCCACGCTGGCCGACGGCGAGACGGTGCTCGAGAACGCAGCGCAGGAGCCCGAGGTGCTCGACTTGGCCGAGATGCTGATCGGCATGGGCGCCCGGATCGAAGGCCACGGCACCAGCAAGATCCGCATCCAGGGTGTCGACGCGCTGCACGGCGTGAACCACCGCATCGTGCCGGACCGCATCGAGACCGGCACCTTCCTGTGCGCCGTCGCTGCTGCCGGTGGCGACGTGACCTTGCGCCGCGCCCGCGCCGACCACCTCGACGCGGTGATCGACAAGCTGCGCGAAGCCGGCGCCACCATCGAATGCGGCGACGACTGGATCCGCGTGATGAACGACAAGCGCCCGCGCGCGGTTGGCTTCCGCACCAGCGAATACCCCGCCTTCCCGACTGACATGCAGGCGCAGTTCATGGCGCTGAATTGCATCGCAAGTGGGACAGCCAAAGTGACCGAGACCATCTTCGAAAATCGCTTCATGCACGTGAACGAACTCGTGCGCCTCGGCGCGAAGATCGAGGTCGATGGGCACACGGCGGTGGTGACCGGTGTGCCGCAGTTGTCCGGCGCCACGGTGATGGCGACCGACCTGCGCGCGTCGGCCAGCCTGGTCATCGGTGGCTTGGTGGCCGATGGTGAGACGGTGGTCGAGCGCATCTACCACCTGGACCGCGGCTACGACCAGATGGAAGCCAAGCTGTGCTCCATCGGCGCCGACATCGAGCGCGTCAAATGACGATCACGCTCGCACTGTCCAAAGGACGCATCTTCGAAGAGACCTTGCCGCTGCTGAAAGCGGCCGGCATCGAGGTGCTCGAAGACCCCGAAAAGTCGCGCAAGCTGATCATCGGCACCACCCGCCCTGATGTGCGCGTGGTGCTGGTGCGTGCGACCGACGTGCCAACTTACGTGCAGTACGGCGGTGCAGACCTCGGCGTGGCTGGCAAGGACATCCTGCTCGAGCACGGTGGTCAGGGCCTGTATCAGCCGCTGGACTTGCGCATCGCCAAGTGCCGCATGAGCGTTGCCGTGCGAGACGACTTCGACTACGCCGCTGCGGTGAAGCAGGGCTCGCGCTTGCGCGTGGCCACCAAGTACACCAGCTGCGCACGCGATCACTTCGCCGACAAGGGCGTGCACGTCGACGTGATCAAGCTCTACGGTTCGATGGAGCTCGCGCCGCTGACTGGCCTGGCCGACGCCATCGTCGACCTCGTGTCGACCGGCAGCACGCTGAAGGCGAATCACCTGGTCGAGGTCGAGCAGATCATGCAGATCTCGGCCCGTCTGGTCGTGAACCAGGCGGCGCTCAAGCTCAAGCGCGAACCCATTCGCCAGATCATCGACGCCTTCGCGTCGGCCATTCCTGAGTCCTAAGTCCTGATACCCAGCGCCGTGATGCCATGACCGTCAACATCTGCCAGCTCGCGACGACCGCCGCCGATTTCGAAGCCGAGTTCCAGCGCGTGCTGCACTGGTCGGCCGAGACCGACCATGCGATCGAAGAGCGCGTGGCAGCGATCCTCGACGACGTGCGTGTGCGTGGCGACGCGGCGGTGCTGGAGTACACGCAGCGCTTCGACGGCTTGGCGGCCGACTCGGTCGCGGCCCTGGAGATCACGCAGGCCGAGCTGCAGGCGGCGCTCTCTGCCATCACGTCGGCCCAGCGCCAGGCGCTCGAAGCCGCCGCCGAGCGGGTGCGCGACTACCACCAGCGCCAGCTTGAGGCTTGCGGCCGCTCGTGGAGCTACCGCGATGCAGATGGCACCCTGCTGGGCCAGAAGGTCACGCCGCTCGATCGCGTGGGAATTTACGTTCCCGGTGGCAAGGCGGCCTACCCGTCCAGCGTGCTGATGAACGCCGTACCGGCCAAGGTGGCCGGCGTGGGCGAGATCATCATGGTCGTGCCCACACCGAAAGGCGAACGCAACGCGATGGTGCTGGCCGCTGCCGCCATCGCCGGCGTGGACCGCGCGTTCACGCTGGGTGGCGCGCAAGCCATTGCCGCACTGGCGTATGGCACGGCCACCGTGCCGGCGGTCGACAAGATCACCGGCCCGGGCAACGCCTATGTGGCCAGCGCCAAGCGGCGCGTGTTCGGCAAGGTCGGCATCGACATGATCGCGGGCCCCAGCGAGATTCTTGTGCTCGCCGACGGGACCACGCCCGCCGACTGGGTCGCGATGGACCTGTTCAGCCAGGCCGAACACGACGAGTTGGCGCAGAGCATCTTGCTGTGCCCCGATGCCGGCTACGTCGCCGAGGTGAAGGCCGCCATCGAACGCTTGCTGGCCGAGATGCCGCGCCGCGACGTGATCCGCGCTTCGCTCGAAGGCCGTGGCGCGCTGATCCACACGCGTTCGATGGAAGAGGCTTGCGCCATCAGCAACCGCATTGCGCCCGAGCACCTGGAGGTGAGTTCGAAAGACGCGCACCGTTGGGAGCCGCTGTTGAAGCACGCCGGCGCGATCTTCCTCGGCGCCTTCACCAGCGAGAGCCTGGGCGACTACTGCGCCGGGCCGAACCATGTGCTGCCGACCTCGGGCACGGCGCGCTTCTCGTCGCCGCTCGGTGTGTACGACTTCCAGAAACGCAGCAGCCTCATCGAGGTGAGCGAAGAGGGCGCGCAGAAGCTGGGCGTGATCGCCGCCGAACTGGCCTACGGCGAAGGCCTGCAGGCGCACGCACGCGCCGCCGAGATGCGGCTCAAGCGCTGATTTGTTCGAAGGCTGACATGTCACTCTCCCCGCTCATCGCCCGCTACATCCGCCAGGACGTTCAGTCCATGCACGGCTACGCCATCCAGCCCAGCGCCGGCATGGTCAAGCTGGATGCGATGGAGAACCCGTTCCCGCTGCCCGAAGCTTTGCGACACGAGCTGGGCAAGCGGCTGGCGAACGTGGCGATCAACCGCTACCCGGGTTCGCGCATCGACGACCTGCGAGCCGCGCTGGCCCGCTACGTTGCCTTGCCGGAGGGCTACGACCTGATCCTCGGCAACGGCTCCGACGAGATCATCACGCTGCTGAGCATGGCCTGCGATGTCCCCGGCGCCAAGGTGCTGGCGCCTGTGCCGGGCTTCGTGATGTACGACATGTCGGCACGCTTGCAGGGTGTGCAGTTCGTTGGCGTGCCGTTGACCGCCGATTTCGAGTTGGATGAGTCCGCGATGCTCACCGCCATCGCCGAGCACCAGCCGGCCATCGTCTACATCGCCTACCCCAACAACCCGACGGCCAACCTGTTCGACGATGCGGTGATCGAGAAGATCGTGGCAGCCGCGCCGGGCCTGGTGGTGTTCGACGAGGCCTACCAGCCTTTCGCATCGCGCAGCTACATCGACCGCGTCACCGGCCACGACAAGGTGCTCATCATGCGCACGCTCAGCAAGTTCGGGCTGGCCGGCGTGCGCCTCGGCTACCTGCTGGGCCCGAAAGCGCTGGTGGCCGAGATCGACAAGGTGCGCCCGCCCTACAACGTGAGCGTGCTCAATGCCGAAGCGGCGCTGTTCGCATTGGAGCATGCCGACGAGTTTGCGCGACAGGCCGCGGTGTTGCGCAGCGAGCGCACGCGGCTCATCGCGGCGTTGAAGGCGATGCCGGGTGTGACGCCTTTTCCCAGCGAGGCCAACATGGTCCTCACGCGGGTGCCTGACGCCGCCGCGCTGTTCGAAGCACTGAAGCAGCGCCGCGTGCTGGTGAAGAACGTCTCCAAGCTGCATCCGTTGCTGTCAAACTGCCTGCGCCTGACCGTGGGCACGCCGGAAGAAAACGACCTGATGATTCGCGCGCTGAAAGAGAGCCTGTCATGACCGACCGCAAGGGCGACGTCACCCGCAACACCAATGAGACGAAGATCCGTGTGGCCATCAACGTCGATGGCACCGGCGTGGCCAAGCTCGCGACCGGCATCGGCTTCTTCGACCACATGCTGGACCAGATCGCACGCCACGGCCTGATCGACCTGGAGATCGATGCCCAGGGTGACTTGCACATCGACGGCCACCACACGGTCGAAGACGTTGGCATCACGCTCGGCCAGGCGATGGCGCAGGCGGTGGGCGACAAGAAGGGACTGCGCCGCTACGGCCACGCCTATGTGCCGCTCGATGAAGCGCTGTCGCGCGTGGTGATCGACTTCTCGGGCCGGCCGGGGCTGCACATGCGTGTCGACTTCAAGAGCGGCATGATCGGTGCACTCGACACGCAACTCGTCTACGAATTCTTCCAAGGCTTCTCGAACCACGCCGGCGTGACGCTGCACATCGACAACCTCGAAGGCGACAACGCGCATCACCAGTGCGAGACGATCTTCAAGGCCTTCGCGCGCGCACTGCGCATGGCGCTCGAGATCGATCCACGGGCATCTGGCGTTATTCCTTCGACCAAAGGCAGTCTCTGACATGAGCGCCGCGCTGGGCCGCCGCAAGCAAGCGAGCATCCCCTCGGGGGATCGCTCGATGTATTCATCGGACGAGGGGCAGACATGACACGCACCGTCGCCGTCGTCGATTACGGCAGTGGCAATTTGCGTTCCGTTTCGCAGGCGGTGATGCATGTGGCGCGGGGCAGTGGGGTCGACGTGGTCGTTACGTCGCGGCCCGATGAGGTGTACGCCGCCGAGCGTGTCGTGTTGCCTGGCCAGGGCGCCTTGCCCGATTGCATGCGGGAACTGCAACAGTCCGGGCTGCAAGAGGCGGTGCTCGATGCTGCGGCCCGCAAGCCTCTGATGGGCGTGTGCATCGGCATGCAGATGCTGCTGACGCGCAGTGAAGAAGGCCCCGCTGACGGGCTCGGCCTCATCCCGGGCGAGGTGATTCGTTTCCGGCTGCAAGGCCAGCTGCAGCCCGATGGCAGCCGCTTCAAGGTGCCGCAGATGGGCTGGAACCAGGTGGTCCAGGCGCGTGCCCATCCGCTTTGGGAGGGTGTGCCCGACTCCGCGTACTTCTATTTCGTGCACAGTTTTTATGCGCGGCCGTCCGACCCGCGCCACAGCGTGGGCGAAACGGACTACGGCACCCGCTTTACCTGCGCGCTGGCACGCGATAACATTTTCGCCACACAGTTCCACCCCGAGAAGAGCGCCGAGCACGGGCTCGCGCTCTACCGCAACTTCCTCCACTGGAAACCCTGACCGCACTTTGCGTTGATGCGC
>Ga0307515_10017585_pt1 | contig 13004 bp, 6 predicted proteins | sample 17_EM_MG_FD_194513 | JGI IMG/M metagenome (GOLD analysis project Ga0307515, IMG submission 194513) | Populus trichocarpa ectomycorrhiza microbial communities from riparian zone in the Pacific Northwest, United States - 17_EM | ecosystem: Host-associated > Plants > Roots > Unclassified | place...
AGGATTTAACAGGTAATACGTACCTTAGGTTATTCAAATGAAGAGTAGATCAGTTTAGCCAACTGAGGATTTGGTTTTTTTAAAAGATAGAAGGCTGGACATCTTGTCCTCATTCCTTTAAGTACACGACATTCGTGAGATGCGAACGTAGGGCTGGCACTTATACCCGGATTGGAACCAAAGAATCCTCGTCTAGAAAGAGCTTGACTCTTTCCCTTTGAAAAAGAAAGAGAGCAAGGCCTTTTCCTTCAACACATAATCCCTCGGTCATTTCCTCCCTCGAAAGCTAACAACAATGAATAAGAGAACTGCTTGTGAAAAAAAACTTGTTCGCAGCTAAAGAGATAGAGGACAAGATCAATAGACGCAGATCCATGCCTTACTTCTTATTTGTCAGGTCTTTCTAGCTTTGAGCCTGGTCTAGTATGTAAGGATTTTGCATGGTCTTGACTGATTGTGATTACATCTTGTCTACAATTTTATTTAAAGATAGAAAGATTTGACGACCAATAGCTTTTTTTATTTTTGGGCATAAGAAACAATAGTTGAGAGAGAAAGGAATTTCACCGAGGCTAATTCAATTCATGATTGTTAAATCATATCATTCCATCATATACCAGCTTAGTGCTCCACACTCAAACTGTCCTAAAAGAAGTGTTTTAATAGTTTTTCATTATCAATTACCTCTGTCATTTTGTTACAGTAGGATTTGAACTAAGTGACAAGACACTAAGTTCCGGTGTACTTGATGAACTCAGGGATACAAAACTTCTTTGGAACAACCACATTTAAGACTAAACATTTTTTCATGACTTGTACAGGATCATACAAATCCGCTCCTATCATAACCCATATCCGAGTTATTCTCCAAATTCTTTGTTTTTCCTTCAATAAAAATAAAAAAATAAAATAAAGACAGGCAACGTGAAGAAAGCAGGTCGAGGAGGATTCCAGAAAATACATAAAGATCAAGTTGCAATTTTGGATGAAATTTAAAGCTTAATTGTACCTCATTATACTCAAAACAGAAGAAACAATACAAATTCAATGACAAATTAAATGATTATCGAATGAATCTGCTTAAAATTTAAGCTTAAAGATATAATTAGATGTTTAATATGCCAATTTGATTTAATCATGGGCCAAATTAAAGTTTAATTATGTTTAAGAATTAATTTGGGTCCAATTAAAGGATTTAATTAGATGCAAGGACTTAATTATACTTTAAATAGGTCAAGTTAATTTTATTAGGGATTTAATTGGTAAAAAAAATTAAGTTTAGGAGCCCAATTTAAGCTTAATTGACAAGATTGGAATTTCAGGAGACCAAATTTAATTTTTACCAAGTCAATTGATTGAAATCAGGGGTAAAATTGCAAAAAAATTAAAGTTTTTGGGTAAATTAAAGGTTATATTGAAAATATTCACAGCTAAGGACCATTTTGCAAAAGGTACTAAACTCAGGCACCCAAATGGCTAAAATCAGGGGTGAAATTGAAGAAATTTAAGAGTTTGATGGTCAATTAAGGGTAAGATTGCATAAATTCGAGATTAAGGACCAAAATAAAAAAAGGCACTAAAATTTAGGGTTTAAATTGAAGTTCGTCAGGGGAAAAATTACATAACATTATAAGATTATGGTCAATTAGGGATGCAATTAAAATACATTAAAAGTTGGAGGACTAAATTGAACTTTGGCTAAAAATCTAAATTAAAACCTTATAAAATCCCAAAATGGCACTGTTTTGAACAGTAAAAAAAAAAAAAAGGACCAGACGACGCGTTGTCTGGTGAGACTGTTCATCTTCTTCTTCAGAAAAGCTGCTCGAATGGCTTACTTTCCAAGGCATTTGACGCTTTGTTTTTCACCAAATTGGACAAAACATCAACGCAAACGATCATCTGACATCTAACTACACCTTAGTGTGGTCAGTTCTGGCCAACTGACACCACAGAGGTGGTGTGACCGCCCCAAAATAGCCAACCCGACCAACCATTCCTCTGCAACAAATTTGACAGCCCATGATGCCTAATTTGAACCAGTGGTTTGAATCCTTCTAGGTCGATCCAAGGCCTAGATTTGGCACAAGTGGAGATCAAACATCCCTCTTTCATCCCCTATAAATATATTTGGATTTCATGGCCTGAAGGAGGGAAGAATGAGGTGCAAAAATTGAAAAAAGACAGCCTCCCCCTAATGTTGGTATTGTCGTTTGCACAAATGCTACAATATATTAGGGTTCCTTACCCTGCTCGCTCACCCTTTCATTGGGCTGAATTATTGCTTAAGTCTGAGCAAAAATGCTAGCTCGATTGGACAAACCTTCACTAAAGGTATTTCTTAGCAATGTGAGCCATGCTAACATTTAGGGAGTCCAACTTTTCTTGGAAGTAGGTGTCATGGTTAACATGTTCTTCATCTTTCATATTTCTTTGCCAGAGTTGGGTGTTGTAAATTCTACAAATCTGAGCTTTTCTGTAACATCCTAGTTAACGAAACAACATATCAAACATAATAACATAACATAAATAGCATGGTAATTTTTTTTTTATTTCTGAATTCAAATAGAAGTTGATGAAATTTCTACTGAAATTTTGACAGAATTTCCCCTATAGTTAGACATACCAAGTTATTAACAATTGCCTACTTTTCAAGGCTTTTATAACCACATAGGTTATTCATCTCAATTTCCTTTTTATATTATCCCATCCTTGGAAACATTCTCAACATCACATAGACCATTCATCTTTCAGTATTAATATCACATACATTCTTAAGAGTATAATTTGAAACATGCATTAGATCAAAGGATATAATTATTAAATCAATCATGCATAATTTTAAAGTAGGACAGTTTAAAAGATAACATGTATGGAAATTGTTGTGAAAAGTACTTAGTTATTGTTTTACATAAGACGTTCGTCTAAAGACTTCATTATATGAGAAATACAAAGATAAACATTGTTACAAAATAAAGTTATTGTTTAAATTACAAAATCTATTATATGCCCAACAAAAGTTCCTTGAAGTCCTGGAGTTCGTCTGTCGTTTAGTTATTTGGTCTACCGATATATGAAGGTCCTGCAATAAAATTAATTAAGCAAATTTTTGGATTATGATCATAGTTTTATCTACTAAGGATAACGAGATTGAGAGTACTCATTCTCTTATCGAGTATTATAGGAAATCCTCATAAATGATAGTCACATCTTTTATAACAATTACGTAGCATAATTCTTAATCATGCAATTGCTCAACAATCATGCAATTTATCTAATCATGCAAGATAAAATCAAGAATTTTACACGACTATGCTCAACAATCATTATAATATAATTCCTTTTCGAGTTCCCAGAGGGTCTTCGCTTTATAGGCCTTTGCTCATTACGAATGCAAACTCAAATTCATCGGTTACCAAAGCTATGAAAAATAATACCAATATTGACTTTCAGTCATTTTAAAAGCAAATCAAATTTGTTGTTTTCATCAACTTTGAAAACGATTCCAACATTGGCTTCCATCTATTACGAAAGAAAATCAAATTCAATGTTTCCTACAACTCTAGAAATCAATCCCAACATTGGCTTTCTCCAAATTCAATGGTTTCCGCGACTCTGAAAACAAATCCAACATTGGCTTCCGCTCATTGCGAAAGCAATTCAAAGTCAATGGTTTCCGTGTCTAATTTATACACTCAAATTTGTCAAAATACAATGGTATGCAGGTCTGTCCTGTAATGTATAGCCCGACCTCTCCATAGTGTTTTATCCATATTTGGAGTTCTATAACTCACAATAGAATAAGGCTTATTTCTTGTGAAAGTTAAGATAATGACACACATCTTTCATGCAGACATTTATTCCAATTTCTCTCAACTATAAGCCTAACATTTCAGTTCAAGGTCTAGGTCACATGGTGTCCAGAATTTTCTAATCTGACCTGTCTTCGGTTTCCTACCAATATCTAGAGTTATATAGCTCTAATTTAGGGGATTCTAGTTCCATTTAAAATTTAACACCCAATTCTACAACATTTATGAAGGACGATTCTTCTAGATTATGCATTTATCTAGGTCAATTCCTAGTCACAAGTTAACTAACAACACAACCCATATTTTTTGTTTGAATGTCCATCATATAAACCATCATTTTCATGCATTTCTTTTCTTTCTTTAGTTATTATTACTTACAAAATTCTATTTCCTCATCAATAATAACACATGGGATTATAATTTATATAAAAGTTAGGCTTCACAAGAGTATATGTAACTAAGATTTGTTCATGTGTCTAAATTTCCAGCACATCATAGTTTCTTGTAGGATGCTACATTATTATTTTATCATGTATACATAAAAATATAAAAAATGTTTTCCCCTCATCTTGTGTTCATATTTGGCCAAAGGGTTGTAAGCCTTTTATTAGTTTCCTTGTTCTTTAATTTAGTTAAGAACATCATCAAGCCTTTCTCCACCTCTCTTCCACATTTCATCCTCACCTTCAACTTACCCAAAAAAATTCCCCAAGAACTCTAATCTAAGAGCTACTATTTTTACATAAAACTTCCCCATAACATTTTAAATTACTCTAGGAAGGTTTTCGATTTGTCCTGGTTGTGTTTTCTGCTTCTTGAAACTCCTTCTCCCTCAAATATTTTAGCTTCTCTTCCTTTCTTCTTCTGTTGCCATCAACTCCTTCTTGTTCTTCTCCCTTACTTTGTTTCATCTTTTTTGGGTATAAATCTTCACTCAACCTTCTTGTCTCCTCTCATATATTTGATTGCATGTGGTTTTCTTTGTTGTTCTTGAGAGGAGGTATTAAAGAATTGAGTGTCTCTTCTTCTTCTTTCTTTCTTTTTATGCCGTCAACTCCTTCTTTTCTTTTAGGGATGGGTTTTTCTCCTCTCTTTTTTGTTTTGTTTTAATCCCTCACTTGTTCATGCCTTTTAGATCTAGTCCTCTCTTTTTTGCTTTTCCTAAATTAGGTCACAATCTCTTTTTATTCACGTATGTATTTTTCACACTTAAAGTTAGAGTTTTTTTTTTTATCTTACCAATTGTTCTTCTCTATTTACTTAATCTCATGCATTGATTTTTAAGGGGTTTACATTTTCAGGGACCTATATTTCAACTTGTACATATATGTGATGGATATGCCAAACTATATTGGATATGGATTAGCTTTTCCAAACTAATTCATGACTACCATAGCTCATTAGGCAGGATTTCTAAGTCCAACTAGTTGTTGAAAAGGATCATTTGTCAAGTTCTTATCATAGTTGAATCCCAAAATATATTAGAGAGAAATGTGGGTCGTGACTCTCTCATAGATAATAAAAGAGTTCATACATGAATTGAAATTCTCAAGATTTAAAAGCCATATACATCACTACTTAAAAAAAACATCTTCTCTATTATCTATGTTCTTGATAAAAGATGTGATGACACTTACATGTTTTTGATACTTCACAACATCACTTCCGATCTACGTGGCTTGTTGTTGCAACCTTTTAGCATGACGAGCTACTTACTCAATTTGCTTTGTCATTTGTCTTATCTTATCATGGAACAAGGTATTATCAGCAACCAGTACCTTGTTATTGGTTGTTAAAGCCTCATTACTTCTCTCTAACACTTGTATTATAGTCTCTAACTATGCTACTTTAGTCATTGCCCTTTGCAACTACTCTCTCTCGATATCAAGCTCGACTATTTTAGAGTTAATTTGAACTCCAAAACTATCAATATAGTCTTAGCATTCTAAATGCTCTTGCTTAGTCCTAAGTAATCCTTCTTCTATTATGAGGTAATGGCTTTTTAACTCTTTCATATGCTCTTGAATTTCCAGCTCAGATTGTAATACCATGATTTGTACCATTGAAGACTCAACTCTCTTTTGGTAGTCTCTCATGTTAGACTCAATAGTATTTATCTTGTCTTTGGTTGACCTATTGACTTTGGCCACCTCTTTTTCTATTATCACATGCTTGTTTAGTAGCCCATCATACTTATCTATTTGGTTTCTCAACTCATCTTGGATACCCTTGGCTATGTCTTCGACTACCATGACCTTTTTCTGCCTTTCCCTCATTTTATCTTCCTTATTTAATTGTTTTTCCAAGAGTTGTTGCTACCCTTTGTTATGGCAAAGATCAGTTCTGCACTTCTCTACTTACTTTCTTAACTCCTCTTTAATATCAATTCTTTTTCTTTTCAGTAGCTTTACTTTCTATTCTGAATTTTTAAACATCCGAGAAGGCCCTTTGTTTCTCTAGATTGCATAGTTTTGACTAAATGAAGATTCAACTCCACTTCCTTCTTCTTTATTTACTAGTAGAAGCTTTTCTCAGTCTTGTTTAACACGTTCCATTTCTTTAAGGGATGATTGATTCTCCACAGACCGGTGAAATCTGCTAAACTTAGTGTTTTTGGTACATATTGTGTTCCACGTAGTTGTCTCGTTACAAATGCAAGTGCATAAATAATGTATCCAATTACACCAATCAGAGGAACCCATATCCTAGTACCACAACTCATTATACAGACTGCATCGTTCATCCCTGATGGTTTCCATTTGAAGTTGTTTTGTGGTACTGTGACATATTTCTCCACCCATACTTTCTCGTCCAGGTTCTTCCAAGTTTCATCTATAATAATTTTAATGGTCGAAGATCAAATCAACAAAAACTATTAAAGATATTTCTTGGTGTTTCGATATGACTGATGATCCATAGGTGCACCATTGGAACACAGCATCTCATAGCTCATTTTCCATGCATCCTACAATGGTTAATTGATAGCATGGTTTTAGCCAAAATTTTAACAGAAGGGTTGATTCGATCACACTCATACTCCATAAAGGTATCCTCCATCAGCTACTCTACACCGGTTGATTTTTCCTAGGCATAATAACTTGACTACTTCTGAAGCTGTATCTTTAAATTTTCTTCTAATGTAGATCTTATGGCTATTATTTGGGGAAATCTAGAATCCACTACCAAAAAATTGACAAATACAAATGGAAAAACCGACATAATGTTTCTGTCGGTAAATTGCAGTAAATTTTACCAACAAAATATGCTCTCGCTATATCCATCGGTAAACACTGATGGAAATATTCATTTGGTAGATACCGAGAAAAATACAATGGGAAAAGAAGGAATTAGAACAAAGTCAAAAAGTACAATGACGTGTCATTTATATCGACCGATTAATACTTTTGGTAAAATCTGTCTATAAACTTATTGGTAAACTATTAACTTCTCCCTTACATTGTTCATTATATCAATTACAAAGGATATCACTGACGAAGCTCTGGAACTATTCACTTCTCAATTGTACTATTAATTAGTGTTCTTTACAGACAAAATCACCGACAGATTGAAAAATCATCGATGATATTTGGGGGTTTCTAAAATTTTTTTATTAAATTAAAAATTTAAATTAAATATTATAGACAGAATCACCGACAGATTGAAAAGTCATCAGTGATATTTTAGGGGTTTTTGACATTTTCAATTAAATTGAATATTTTAGTTAAATATTACAGACGAAATCACAGATAAAATAATTAAAAATATTAATATTTAGTTATTCATCAGTAAAATGCCCTAATAAAAAGATTAGAATCCCTCATTTCATAACAAATGCGCCTCTTCTTCTTCTTCTTCTTTGTCATCCCTTTATGTAAAAAACATCAACGTCCATTTCTTTCTTTCACTTCTCTCCTCAACTACTTCTCTTTTTTTTATTTTCTCCTTCACGTGCAGGTATGTTTTCTCCTCTCTTTTTCTTTTCTCCTCTTAGTTTTTTTTTAATTAACATACTTTATAAATTTGTTTTTTCTTTTCTCTTCTTAGCTTCACTTGTAATTACATTAAGGTAAGATTTTTCTTTTTTCTTCTCTTTTTTGTGTTTGTTCTGCGTTATATTTTTGTTATATTATTTTAAAAAATAATTGTTCTTAATAATTGTATAAATATTGTTGTAGGATTTTTTTTTCATATGAGATCAATTTTGTTGGATTTTAGTTGGATTTGTTTTTTATCAATTTTGTTGTTCAATTTCAATTAAATTATTTTATTTGTTGTTGGATTATGGGTTATGAAATAGGTTTTCTAGGTTAGGTGGAAATTATTTTTAGTTGATTTATTTATTTGTTGCAAATTTTTTTAACTTTATTTGAGTATTATGAAGTGTTGATTTATATTAATTTAATTATTTTCTACTTCTATTAAATAGATTTCTTGAAAATGTTTTTAAATAATTATTAACGGTGTCACACCCGGACGTCGTGGCGACCCGTTTAAAAATTAAAATCTCATGGAAAAAGAATAGATTTCTGGCATCTAACTGGTCAACAAAGATTCTACGGTACGAGACTGGTTACACGAAAGAGAAGATGTTATCACCCCTTAAGAGTCCTACCTGAGGCAAGCTGCATTGCTGGTTTTGTTTTAAATTGCTAAGAGTTTGTCTTTGTTCTATTTTTCAGGTCATCCTATAATATTTTTGACTCTGGTGTCAGTGAATATTCACCTATGAATATTTCCAACTCTGACGTTGGTAAATATTACGCAATCCATAAAAGTATGATATTCCTGACTCTGATGCCAGTGAATAAATCCGCAAAATTCTATATTAAAAGTAACAACAACTATATATATATTTTTTTTATCTTTTTTTTTTGTCATTTATGTAGCCCGATCTTAAAACTAAAAAAAAAGATCGGGTCACTGGTCTAAACCAGTGACCTGGCTGACCACTGTTGCATGCATGCGTGATTGGTTCACACATGTATGCAACAATAACCAGTTAATTATTTTAGCAAGGAAGGAAACTTACCTGGGCGTGCGGCTGCTGGAGGCGTCGCTGTTTGCTGTTATTGCGTTGTTTGGTTCCCTCTCTCTCAACTAGTCTCGTTACTTCTAGTGCTGAGGAGGGATGTCTGCAACCATGGCTAAGGAGAGACAGTTGTTATGGATTGCCACCTGCACAGTACAGAGAAGGTCGCTCGTTGGAAGCGCAACTTGCTGCTATTCATTTACTTCTAGTTAAAATATTCAGATTGAATTGAACATAGCAGACTCTTTCAACACATGAAGAAATCGCATAGTAGCTAATATATTCAAAGACTAATTCATGAATTCTGGATCCATCCTGCAGGTCATGTTTTGTTTTTCAACTTCTTAAGATAATGGCACCATGAAGAAACAAAATATTAAAATGCATCGTTCTTCTCTCCATTTGTTTCAGATAATGAGTCTCCATTGGTTTCAAATAATGAAAATCAACATAACTACGTACTAGTTAAAAACAAAATGAAGCACATTGTCGTCCTCTGCCAGCATAAATGAAAAATGTAGCACGTTGGAGAAAACAGAGGTTAAAGGAGACAAAGCCAAAGCCATATCGAGAATGAAGGAACTACATATTGCGATGGGCTGCCTCTGCAAAATCGAAGAAAGCAGGAAAGTATATCGGCCGGAAGGTAAATTTTTTAACATATTTGAGTCATTAATCTTCTCCCTGAACCGAAAACTTTAAAATTTCTCCTCTCTCGGCATGTTTGGACGTTTGAGTTCATTAAGTGCACATGCAGTATCGATAAAGCCTTGAAATACAAAAAAAAAAGCCTTCAAAAATTAATTAAATAAAAAAAATCAAATTAACTGATTATAAAATCCAAAAAAACTATTATCCAGTTCATTTTTAATTTCAAAAACTTGAAATTGATTCAGCCAAAATTAAATCTAAAATAAAAAAAATATTAACATTTTTATTAATCCAAAATTAATCAAACCCACAGGACAAATCAGCCCTCTTTTACATTTCTGCTGCCTAGCCAACCTTCCTAAGACACATTACCCAAACTTTGTATTTAGAAGTTGGGAAGCTTTGCTAGGAAACCGGCTAACACACATTCCCTGCTGTCATATATGGTTTTTACCATAAATTTTGCACAAACTCTACCATCTTTTCTAAGACACATTTCCCATATTTCTCCCCCAAAAAACCCAGAACCCTATAAAAAGTCTCACTACTTTCATATTTAACAAATAATTTACAATAGATCTACAAAATTATTCTCTCTAAATTACAAAAACATAATTTTTTAAATATGGGTTTTTGATTATACCTGCTATCACACCATGTTTTCTCCCTGCAATATTGAATTTTTGAAAGCGTAAAGCAACTCTAAAGTAACTGGCGAAAAAGTTAAGAAAATCACAAGTTATGTTTGTGGACGCATGACAAGGATATGTAGATTTGAAAAGGACATATGGATTTGGCTCCTAAAGGAAGAAAAATGGGTTAATTAGATTTTTGAAGAGTTTTAGAAAGGGACAGAAGATGGGGTTCTTTCGGAGAATGAATAAAGTTTGCAACTGTGGGGTTTTTAATTCTTTTGATGTTTTCAAGGTATATATATATATATATAGACCAATAAAAAAGCGACACGTAATTATTATTATTTTATAAAAATCAAAATTTAACTTTTTATATCAGCAACTATATTAGCAACGGCAAATCCGTTGCTGATTCTTAAAATATTAATTTTTTTTTCAGTATCTGATTTTTTGTTGCTGAATCCGTTGCTAATCTGTTACTAAAATTGCAACTAAATTATTCTGATGCTAAAATCTGATGCTAAATACCCTTCTTTTTAATAGTGTCAGTTGCTTGAAGATTACGGGAGCCAAGAGGAAGCAGTTACATTACTTCGGCAATGGAACAGAGGGGATGACAACTTCTCGGTGCAAGCATATAATTATTTTAGACTCTCTGGTCCTCAAGTAAACTGGGTGCGAGTGGTATGGGAGAAATGGTCTATGCCAAGACACAGCTTCATTTTATGGCTAGCTGTGTTGGGAAAATTGAGAACAAAAGATCGGCTTCGGTTTTTTCAAATAGATACTTCGTGTGTTATGTGTGGGCAGATGGAGGAATCACATAGCCATTTATTTTTCACTTGCTCTTGGTCAGCTTGCTTCTGGTTGCAAATCAAGTTGTGGTTGCGCATCAATAGAAGGATAATGACCTTGACCAGTGCCATCAGGGGACTTCACTCCGGGGGAAATAACTTAGAAGCTCGAATGAGAAGAGTCTCTTTGGGTCTCACGGTTTATCTTTTCTGGGAAGAAAGGAACAAGAGATTTTTTTATGGAAAGAGTACTTCGGTGGGCAATACCTTTCGAAAATTTCAGGTTATGTTCTATATTGTTTTTCATTTCTATGAGAAAGATCATCACATTCTCAATGTTGGCTGAGGTGCATGTTGCGGTCTTCTGAAGATAAGCTGTTCAGGGCAGTCTTTTGTTTAATTCCTGCTGCTGGTTGGTTGATGGGAATTGCTGCATTTATATGAGGAAGATGAACAGTGTTTTTGTTTTGATGCATTTCACGTGGTCTGGCTATGACATTGCTGCATGGGCGATGCATGGGCTGGTCCAAGCGAGTTCTTCTGTGTGGCAGACATATGGGATGCAAGTTTGATGACAGCTGTGTATTGATATGTGGAATTAACTTCAAGGCTGGCTACTTTTATATGAGGAAGATGAACAGAGTTTTTGTTTTGCTGCATTTCACGTGGTCTGGTTTTGACGCATACAATGTTGCTGCATGGGCAATGCATGGGGGAGTAGCTGGTCCAAGCGGGTTCTACCGTGTGGCATACATATGGGATACCAGGTTGATGACAGCTGTGTATTCAAGAAAGAGCTCTCAGTGTTCTTGATGCATGCAATGCTGCTGCATAGGCGAGTAGTTGGTCAATACAATGCTGCTGCATGGGCGAGTAGCTGGTCAATGCAATACTGCTGCATGCAACGTGTGGAATCTCCTTCATGCTGCATGCAAATTGTGGAATCTCTTTCACGCTGCATGGGCGAGTAGCTGGTCCAAGCGGGTTCTTCCGTGTGGCAGACAGATGGGATGCAAGATTGATGACAACTGTGTGTTGATTTGTTGGATCACTTTCAAGGCTGGTTATTTTAGACACCTTTCCTAGTATAGGTTTCTTTGCTAACCTGTCGGATAAGCTATCTATGTTTTGTGGGGAGAATGTTCCCACTAATTATGCATGTTTGTATGATCGTTGCCTGTGTAGGCATTTGTTAGCTTTTTGGCATTTTTTTTTTGGCAGATTGTACATGTCTGGACATTCCCATAGCAAATATGTCCAGGCTCTCCTATGCTAGGATACTGGTGAGGTTGATCTGTTGCAGGAACTCCCTCATGCTATCCAAGTTGTGTTGCCCAACGACACGCCTTTCTCCCAGCAGGTCACTTATGAATCACTCCCCAGGTTCTGTACAAGGTGTAGGGTTATAGGCCATTCTGCCAATGCATGCAACAGGGGTCCCAGTCCCATGTAGAAAAAACGCCCTCATACAGCTTCTGTTTCTGGAGTTCCTTCTGAGGATGGTGCTGCTGTTGAGCAACAACAACCTGACAATGCAAACCCTCCTGCAGAACCTCCTGCACCAAATGTAGCTGCTGATACTATTGATCACATGAAAGCCCACTCCCCTGAACGCAAATGATCAAAGATTGATGCCAGTACTAAGCAATCTTCTTCCCTGGATCCTATGTGTACTGCTGAAGAAGGAGCAGCTCCTGCTGTAATGACTACAATGAGGCAGTATTTAACAAGAAGCAGGGCTGCTGCCACCTCTGACGCAACCCCTCTAGAGAAGCAAAAACCCAAAGGCCCTGCCATCGTCCTCATGTTCATGAGTAGTTCATGTGGACCGGGTAGCAAGACAACAAAAGGGCTGACTATTGTTGCACACTGAAGCACGTTTAATTTTCTTACGTAATAGTTGGAGTTTCCTCTCATTTCATTATTTAGCTTTTACTCTCCCAATTAATTCGGGACGTTTCTTTCTGTTTTTTTAGCTTTTATTTCCTCATTAATTCTGGACTATTTCCCGATTTAATGAAGCTGTTTTAGGACTCTAAGAATTCTGTTTTCTCTATTTATTTGGTTGTAAGCACTTTGTGAG
>Ga0307515_10017586_pt1 | contig 13004 bp, 16 predicted proteins | sample 17_EM_MG_FD_194513 | JGI IMG/M metagenome (GOLD analysis project Ga0307515, IMG submission 194513) | Populus trichocarpa ectomycorrhiza microbial communities from riparian zone in the Pacific Northwest, United States - 17_EM | ecosystem: Host-associated > Plants > Roots > Unclassified | place...
TAATCCACAACTACTCACCCAATATTAAAAATATCATGAATGTCAACCTGGGATGTGAAAGCAGGTAGAGTTATACACATTTCATGTATATCACACATTGTTGGCAGAGTGCAACTTGCAGACTTAAATCAGTGGGTCGTTTTTAATTTGAGTTCTTGTGGTTTATACTTGCCACTACCAGCCACTCAGCCACTCAGCCACAGAATTCTGACCAATAAGAATCGAAAAAGACACATTCCGTGTGCTTATATGAATAATACTGTAACTGTAGAGCGCGCGGTACAAGATATAAATAGATTTATCTATATTTCTAGACTCTCAATCAGTAGTAAGCATTCAGGTTCGGATGGAGCAGATGTTGAAGGATCTTGCTTCACAGCCAAGATAGTGGAGAAATGTACTTATTATAACTGAATATCTATTATGTATGATGACTCGCAAATCATCAATGGATGTCGGCCAATGACGGCCGTCCCTTCCGTCCGTCCCCGTCCAGCCTCAAAAAAGACGGCGCCGTTCCGTCCGAGCTCAGGACAGACGGGACGGTTGACACCACTGCCCCCATCTCTCTTTCTCGCCCACAACTCTACGATCATCGCAGAATTCACAGTTAAGTCATCCCTCTCTATCGCCCCATGCCATGATCATGAGTTAACACCGAGTACAGCATACACCCAGTACAGCATACACCAAGTGCAGCATGCACTGAGTACAGCATGCACTGAGTACAGCATCCACCCAAGATTGTCTGTCTTCCCTTCATTTTCACGATTACGAATTGATCGCTGAATGTAGCTTCCGCTTCCGGCTTGCCTCACGACAGAGCGACCGCCACTAGCGAATCTCTCCCTGGGAGCTTCAACGGCAAAGTCACCCCATGACATTTCCACAATCATGAGTTAAGCAATTCATGAATAGACACTCAGCACCCGGCGCGCCTCCCATCAACCGCCTCCCTTCGACCACCTCCAAGTACTCCTCCAATCCTCCTTGATCATGGCCTTCAAGTGCATCTCCAAACTCGCTCGATCACGACCTCCAAGTTTGCACGATTACGACCTCGAAGTGCATCTCCAAACTCGCTTGATTAACGTCCTCCAACTGCACCTCTGAGTTCACTCGATCTCGGCCTCCAAGTGCATCTCCAAACTCGTTCGTTCATGGCCTCCAAGTTCGCACGATCATGGCCTCCAAGTGCTTCTGCAAACTCGTTTGTTCATGGCCTCCAAGTTCGCACGATCATGGCCTCCAAGTGCTTCTGCAAACTTCTTCGATCACAGCCTCCAAGTTCGCACGATTATGGTCTCTAAGTTCAAACAATTATGGCCTCCAAACATATCTCCAAACTCACTCGATTACGGTCTTCAAGTGCATCTCTCAGCTAACTCAATTACGGCCTCCCTGTGTATCTCCAAACTCGCTTGATCACAGCCTCCAAGTGCATCTCGATGTTCACACGATAACCGCCTCCATGTGTATCTCTGAGTTCACTCGATCATTATCTTCAGGAGCTCCTCGAATTGTTCTCAAGTACCGTCTGCAGCCAGTCCAGATATGCTGTGAGTAGATAGGTTCAGTGTTCCTAAGCGGCCAGGCCAGGCCGGCTTTGCATAGGCCGGGCCGGGCCGCCCTTAGCGGCGGCTTTCAAATGAGGGCCGGGCCTGCAGGCAGTTTTTTGGCAGCCGGGCGGCTTTTCTTGGCGGACTAAGCCTAAACAGAATATTTTTTTCGAAGGATTCTCTGCTGCCTATACTAAGAAAGTCTCAAAAGTACGAAACATAAACCATATCCAACTCAATCATCATAGCCCTGCCATTGCCGTATTCCATCCATCAACCAGACCAAGGCTTATACAGGCCGATGCAGGCTTTTTAAATCATGTGCAGGCGGGCCGGCTGGCAGGGCGGCTTCTGACCTAGGCCGGGGCGGGCCGCCCTTAGCGCAGGCTTTCAGAATGGAGGCCGGGCCGCTTAGGAACACTGCTTTTACGAAGCTAAGTAAAGAATCGATTAAATCAGACCCACTCCTGAATGCACCGTATCCCTACAAGCACTATTCTGGGAGCCATTAAACGATTGCCAAGCATGGGAGGGATAATGAGTACCAAAGAGCAAGCACATAAGTATTGTTCCAGTCCAGTCACGGAAGATGTCCCTCCGTGGAGAGACCGGTCCATTCACCGAGTGTACACTCTGTGAATACTCTGCACACATATGCCCACGCATGAATGCGCACTCAGCTGGCCATATCTAGCTGAATTTGATCAATGAAATTACATTCACCCCAGAGCAACTACATGCATTCAGCCCACATCGCGAAACTCGACCGTACTGTGAACGTTCCTGATTGTATCACGTGCTTTCAGGCTTTTGGCTGCTTTCCACACACTTTCGCGCCCTTTCAGGGTTGGAGATTTTCACTTCTTTATACGTCTTTCGCTGCTGTGGCCCTTTCGCTTCAAAATCTCTTTCGCTGCAGAACCTGTTTAGCACGATAGGATAAGGGCCTGTCATACACTAGCTAGAGTAAATACAGTATAAATAAACAACAACAACAACCACTTTCGCATTCAGCTCGTCTATGGAGGAGACGCAGCTGGTTGTTTGAAGTGGACCTATGCAGTTGTTGTTGTTGTTGTTTATTCATACGGTATGCACTCTTACTAGAGTATGACAGGACCTTATACCCCCTCCGGGTCAATGATTCCACCAGTCCGGGGTTGGACCGGTCCAGACTGGACTAGTCCGGGTTTAGTCCAGTCCAGTCCAAGATGTTTTTGGACTGGGATCGGACCAGTCCACAGTTCTGTTGGACCAGGACTGGACTGGACTGGACTGGCGTGGACCAGTCCAGGGTTAGGGTATATTTCTCACTGTATCGGTCTTTTAATGGGAGAAATATATCTTGATGGTACCGAATATACAGACAGAACTGCCATAATTTTGCCCAGAGTGGGTATTCAGAGGTGAGTAGTTATCAAATGTGAGGATGAGTCATGTTTTCAGTGATACTTGACTATGGAACAATGTCAAATTTGTAAGTGTGTGTGGACTGGTCCAGACCGAGCCCGTCCAGTCCAAGACTGGTAGTCTGTGGTCCAGTCCAGTCCAACCTTCCATTTGGACTGGACAGGACTAAGCCCTACCCCAGTCTGGGACCGTCCGGACTGGTGGAATCATTGCTCCGGGTCCGGGCGAGTGGGCTTGATGGCAGAGCTCCACCCCCGCTATCATTCATCCCCGCTGACAAATGAAAGCTAAAAGATAGACCAGAATGTACAAACAGAAGAAAAGAGAAGAAATGATATATGCCAACTGCCGCCGCTCCGCTCATGGTCCCCACACCTGAGTCAACCTCAGCACCCACTCTGTATCCCCATTCATGTGGGTGGGAACTTCCCGACCTCATTAGCCATCAGGAAGTCCACCACTGCTGGATTGCATTCATCCTTTGAAAACAGCTCAGAGACTTGTACCTGTCGGCATCTGCCCACTTTCCAGCGCCTTATATTTCCCACCACTTCCCGGAGAGCTTTCCGCTGGTCCCTCCACCAGCTGCAATGGCGGAACAGGTGCTCCAGTGTCTGGGGCAGTGTTCCTGCACACTACCAGCATTTATTGTCCTCTCGGTGGCCGAACTGTTTCAAATAGATATCACTGGGTGCATGGCCGCACTTTAGTTGTTCGAATCAAGTAGCTATCGACTTCACACCTGTCATCAGAACAGGTCTCTTGTTCCCCATCGTCCCATTGAGTTTGAAGTTGAAGTGCTTGCGGTATTTGTCAGCCTCCCACTTTGCCTTGGGCGATGACATACACACAGAGATTCGTCTAGCTTGGTTCGAGGCCGAGGTGTTCCAGCATTCTATTGCACTGTCTCCGCTCGCGTCTCGGGCCAGGGTTCTGTCGCGTTTTGGTTCTCTGTGGCCGGCGATAACTTATTGTACCGGGGCCATGTGAACCTCTGTAGCGACGCTGTGGGCCTGGAGATCTTGTGCTCTCGAATTGACCTTCTTGGTTAATTGGTGCCGATCACACGGCTCTAGGTGTGCAGTTTGTGGAATTGCGGCTTGCCAGTCGTTAAAGACTGCCACCATGGTGACTCCATGCAGTTGCTATCTGTCTCTTCTCATGACTGTCTCCACAAGCACGACTTCAATTGCCAACAACTCGGCATCAAAGACCGGCAGACGTCCAGCGCCCCGATAACTGAGGCCAGCCTTCCATGTATCACCATACTTGCCCATTGCTGCTGCTCCGACTCGGCCGTCGTCAGAGCACGATTCCTCTGACGACCACATCCAGACCCCCGCCCAAACTTTCACTTCTTTCTTTCCAGGCCGGTGTTGTGCGGCTCTCTTGGCCGTGCATATGTCCTCCAAGATAATGGTTTTACGCACTGGTTCTTTTCCGGGGACTGGCCAGTTGATATCTTTGGTTGTCCGGCCATAGTGTTAGCAACGGATCCGGGTAACTCAGCAGCAGTCAAGGTTCGCAGTGCAGAAACGGGTAGGTTTGGTTCCACATCTATCCAACAACCCGACGCGCTGTGTCTTGGCGGGCCAATCAAGAACCCGTACCCATCAACTGACCGGTTTCCGTGTGTTTGGCTGGACCCATTGGTTCCAATCTCCAGTCGTGCATGTCGGGTTTTCTATTTTTGGTCACATTCACATGTTGAACTGATAATCGCAAAAGATAGATGTCTGTACATCGTTGTCATTTTTGCAATTAATGGCAACCTGTAGAATGAAAATAATTGAAGAAACGCTCCCTACCCCATCCTGGAAATGTGTGTCAATGGCGCATCAATGATGTTTGCTGCTGGGTGGTGGGGTAACCTGACGAGCGACAGGTTACTGATTGTCATGAAAGTAGTACTGACCTCCTTTATAGGTAATATAGAAAGCAACACACCCCCTGCCCCATCTTGAAAAGGAGTGTCGACAGAGCGTCGACGAGTTCTGGCCTTGCATCATGGTTACGGAAAGCACGATGTGACCGGTATTATCTATAAATGCAGTTTTCACTGTTTTTGTAGGCTACAACTCCCAACAAATACTATGCAGCGGCTTTGTAAATGAAATGAGTTGCTACTATCTGGGAGGCTGTCACAGGAATATACCATGCATATCTGCCTATTGAAGCTGCCTACTCTCTGTTTATAGATGCTGATGATCTAGCTCCACTTGAATTACCAAAGATGCAACACCAAAAATCAATGACTCTCTGTTGATGCTCATTTTCATGATGCAGAAGGGAGCATGCCGCCATTTCATTGGCTTACACCAGCGGCCAGTATTGCATTTATGACAGATTTCAACCAGTCGCAACTCACATTACGAATGATTCAAACCCAAAAGTTGTTAATGCTCCATTGACGCTAATTTTCATGATGAGGCAGGGAGCATGACACTTTCTCTTTGTCCGACAAAGGTGGCCAATACTGCATTTGTGACGGCCTGCAACAATTCACAACTCTGATTTCCAATGGTGCAAAACCAAACATCGTTGACGCTCCGTTGATGCTCATTTTAATTTATTGTCTAGTCACAATCTGCAGACAGTAATAATTCGATGCATAATAATTTTGGCTTATTAGCTGCCGTTCAGACTGATTTGGAAAGGGCCCCTTGGCGAAGCTACGCCCACTAATATTCTTGGATGGGTGACTCACATCATATTGAAATTTATACATCTCCCCGGCTTGTGCATTTTGCCAACTATGTTACAGTATATAAACGAATATTTACCTGCGACTGCTCATCATTCTCCCATAATACTTCTCTACGTGAAATTTTCAGTCAAGCAACACATAGATCCAGGCAAAAAATCATTGACCCATGCTGTCCTTCATTTTCTTGATTCCCGTATTCCATCTCACTCCTATTGCACTGACGGTCACAATCAACTTTGCAGCCTGTTTCTGTGACCTGCGTGATGGCTGAATCAATCTATGAATATTTGGTCCCGCTCTCACATGTCGCTGTGCTGGGGTTTCTGGATCCTCGGTGCCATTGTCTTTCCCTACATCAGATTCATTGTCTGCCTCCCAGTCGACTTAAGCTGGTGGTACAGTCGAGGACATTGGCTGAAGAGACACTAGTGCTGAAATCCGTGACTTTGCGACGCGACACGACATCCAACAACACCTCATGTCCAAACTAACCACCACAAGCAAGCGACACGAGCCAACAATTGAGTACAGAGTCAACTGGAGAGAGCTCCAAGCAGCCGAGACAAGTTATCACAAATTTGAACAAGCAACCGCCGTCAACACTGATGTTGCAGAACATGCTGTCAAGCGCTGGACCAACCACCAACAACTTAAGCCCAACTCGAGCTCAGGTCCTCCATTGGAGCGCTGTCAGCGCGATTAGTGATTCATAATAAGACTCTCCGATAATAATCCCCATTCAACACTTGCTCAAATTATGTGTACCTCACGCCTCAACGTCAAACCCCTGATATGACGTACATATTCGTGACACATGAACCTGTATGTGCGTGTTTGTCACAAGCAGCAAAGGCTTGATGCTGCACATCGCGGAATAAGAAAGAGATGGGCTAGACAGAGACGAATCTGGGACACAAAGCAGTGGCGCACGGTCTTTTATACCGATGAGATCAAATTGGAGGTGGGACATACTGAACCACAGGGGAAGGTACGATGGCCACCAGGAACAGCATTTGAAGAAAAATACTTCGAGCTTACATTAACTGGAGAAAAGCGACGTATCATGTTTTTTGCTGCCTTTACCCATGTTTGGCACTGTATCTTAGTTGCTATTCGCTAACGGACAGAAAACGAGTGTCCCGGCACAGGCCACAATGTGGGATTCAACTCTGTCCAGTATGTGAACAAAGCTTTCATTCCACATGTTCTAACAGAGTATGCCCAACCGACCAGGTGGTATGGATATCTGACTGGAGATTGTTGAGGATGGAACAAAATATCGCACTTCAAATTGTACACGGAAATTGAGATCGAAGAATAGGGTGCAGCACATCGAGTGGCCAGCCAATTCTTCAGAAATCAACACTATTGAAAATATTTTGTCTTGGTTTAAGAGAAGGTTTAGTGATCAATGTCTAGACTCTAAACGGTACCCCAATACAGAGCAGGAGTCAATTGACCTTGCACAGGAAGTGTGGGAGAATATGCCATGGCAGCGGGTATATAAAGTTATAGATAGTATGCCTGAAAGGATTGTCACTGCAATTCACAGACATGGAGGAGCAACAATGTGGTAGAATGGGGGCTAGAATCTTTAGAAGCACTCCTTGTATTGTCTTACTAATTTAATGGTTGGTTGTTGTGCAAGTGGGTGATCTGTTGGTGGCTATACCAACTCGCGGGCATGCAAAGCCCCACTTTCTCTTCACCCAATGTCCTCGACTGTAGATGGGATCTTTCTGACAATTTAAATGCAGCCTCACCATCAATTTGAAGGTTTGACCAGGATGCATTGATGATCCTTTCAGTATCGAAATTGTATCCTACGGCTGTCCCCTGTCTATTTTGAGCACGTGATACTCTTTGGGTAGCACAGAGGTTTTGGCTGCCCAGCCACATCTCCAAAAAGTCGGGGACCTTGGCCATTCTGAGCGATTTTGTTGCCCCTACTTCTCGCTTCAGTTCTATGGCATGTTCATCTTCGATCGGGTCCAATACCGGATTATCACCTCCTAATATCTCGTTATTGAGTTTTGCACAATTCATTTCAAAGACTTGTTTGCCTAGGGTGTCGCCTGTGGATTTAGTCTGCCCCCATCCGTTTACATCTTGCGCAAGGGCAAAACTAGCCTCCACCCCATAACCAAGGGTGTGATGGAAAATATGTCGCGTGCCACATTGGAGTGATTGGCGGAATTTTGTTGTGTTTCCTCTTGTAGGATCCACCGGTCAGTACTATCGGGCAACCAACAAGTACTGCGGATCTCGCTGGGTTCTGAGTCGTATTCAATATGATCTGGATTTACTTGCCCCTATTTCTTTGGAGAATCAGGCTGTGAAAACAAATGGAACCTTGATGTTGTCAATATGTGTGCGGCATGAGTACTGCCTCTGGGAGTGATTTCAACCACATTTTCTTGCATTATGTATTCATCATCATCGCTGGGCAAATCGTATGGATCAAAATATGATTCCCCAGATCTAGAAGCCTTTGTGGAGGGAAAACAGTCGTTGGTCGCAACTCTTTCGGGTTTATTGGCTCACACTTGCAGGTGTTTGGCACAGCATTGGTACTCCACCTAGTTCGGAAACGCCTTCTGATATTGTGTGATATATGAAGTGTTGTCATCAGGATTTATATCCATTCCTTTGTCCCACTTCCTGACCGATTGCAGGGTCTGGAAAGGATCCAGGAGATGTGCTGATGTGAGAAGTGCACCTGTCGTTGGAGTTACGTCAGGATTGAATGTGGACAGCGTCTGTCGCGCCAACTTCACTGCGAGGTATAATTCTTCCTCGCACTGGGATTTCATCTTAGCCAATACTTTCATAACGCCATCCATGTAATCAAACATGACATTGTATAAAGTGAAAACGTGATGCAGAGTAACGGTATGCTTTTTCGACATTCTCATGGTCTGGTATTGTTATCAATGTAGGACTACCATACTGTAGTTGACAATGGTACATTCATCTTGTGTTGCGAAGTGTGGTTGGTATTCGGTGGAATCTGGATCATTGTGCCACTCGCTAGAGAATTCTCGTAATTGGTAGGCTCGCTCAAGCATCTCTAGTGTCGAATTCCAAGGTGTTCATATGCATAGTAGGTAGTACGGTAATCCGCACTTTAGCTCTATAAGTGTCAATGAACTGGTTTCAACGACCAGGTGTCAGCGTAATCGATACTGCAAGCATTCGCTGCTATACAGAGGTCAGTTTCAGTAATTTCATAATTTCTTCAGATCCATACTTTCTCAATTATCTTGGCAAAACCTGGCTTCATGGCTGACACCTTGTTGATTCTAGCATTGCCTTCCTTTCGAAGTGTTTGACTCTTCCCAATGTCTGTGCTTTTATTGTCTCCAAATTGTTGGTCACGCTTAAGGGCTTCTCATGACTCGGTGCGCACTGTTACCCTAAGACTGCTCATGAATGCAGCTACTCCAAGCTGAATGACATATGGCAAACATGGTAAGTGGTTGCGCCCAGCAGCCCATTCGATTTCGGAGGCCTCAAGGGTTGCTTGTAGGTCCCGGGTCATTGAGTAATTTGATGAAGCATTACTAGTTGTAATTCCAAGTTAACGGCCATCATCAGGCTCACAATGCTCAAGAACGTCTTTCAAATGTATTGCTAGCCTTGCCCCAGTATGTTGACCCTTGACCTATTATCCTTATTGAGTTATGCTAATAGCAAAGGAAGTGGTGATTAATGTCGTCGAATGCAAGTTTCACTTCTCGAAAGGCCCAATTTTGATACATATAGTAAATACTGACCGACCTTATGCCCAATGTGTTCGTGGTAGTCCACCCATCTACATCCAAGCTAAGTTCATTTCATAATAGTAATTGGTTTGTAATTACATCCACTGGCAGTGAATATTCCCTGCGGGAAATGTTGCTGAGTGTGCTGGTGGATGGTAGCACAAAATCGCAGTGTAGTCCGTTATGTGACCGTTGTAGGTAGAAGTTTCATATAGCATTTGATGGAATGTCAGCCGAAAGATATCCTTACATGAGGTAGTGATTCCTTGGGTATTGTTGGAATTCTGCCGTTTCAAAGTCCTTATCTGCCAGTTCTGATCATTTTGGCTGCCATCACAGGTGATATGGCTACGGTCTAGATGTCATATATCAATTTCAATTGCCACCTTACAATTGTAATTCCACGACGTCCTTGTCTCCGCAGAATAGCGAAAGTCGTTTCATTGAACATTGACATAGTCAATTCAGACACTTCCGACTCTGATAATTCATTTAACTGTGTGATGTGCGGTTTTTGCAAACAAGTGATTCCCCATTCAGCTGGTACCAAGGTCTGATGGATGACAAAGAGCTTGATGACAGACAATGCAGATGATGCCAGGGCTGCCGGTCTCCTCAATTCCGCACCCCAAACATATTCGCCGCAAAGGGGCATGTCTCGAATCATTCGAAGCAAATGAAAGCTTGGGGTTGACATTCATTGTCGTCCAACAAGCATCAAATATGGGTTGGAGGGTCAGGTCGTTCAAATTCAGAATGCAGGCACATTGAGTGTTGGAACACATCACAACCAGTAGCAACGAGGTATTGACAGATGGTGAGTCAGACAATGTCACGGCGCAAGAAGGTACGAAGGTACTTGGGAAATATAGAAGAAAGATACGGAAGGTGTGGAAGGAATTGTGTTACGGAAAGGCGGAGACGTTGGAAGACGCGGAGGAAGCGAAGAGATGGTGGCGGTATAATTTAGTATAGATAAAGAAGTGAGTTGAGGTGTTGCGACGTCAGGAGAAGTGGCGTGGTTGTTACGATAAGGAATAACGGAGTGGTGTGTAAGATCATGGGGTGAGATTCGGATGGTACATCGGAGCATGAAGAATGGTTCAAGGGTGGCAGATGAATTGTATATAAAGAGAGTGTTGATAGTGTTGGAGGATTTCCTTTTCTTCTCTCTTTACTCGTTCTCTTGTATAGCAAGCAATAGTACGACTTTGAAAAGATACTTTGATTCTTGTTCTCTCGATACGCACTTCGAGTTCAGTCCTGCAACATCCACATCACCTGCGTCCGACCCCGCCCGTTACAGACAAGGCGTTAGGATTTTGATCGCTGTGTAATTGGATTGGAGTAACTGCCAAAGCTACGGTATCGTGAAGTAGGATGCTAGTCCTTAACTATTGACCCGAGAGCTACTAGGAGGAAAAATGTAAGACCCGCGATACATTGCCATGGAGACGTATGTTCTGGAGGTCGTAGTGGTATCATTACTACCGTTTTTGCCTATTATGGCAGCCAACAGACTGATTATAGTGTGATACAGTTGCTCAGACCTTGGAATGTTGAAGATGCAACACCAAAGATTGTTGACCCTTCGTTGTTGCTAATTTTTTGGAGGTGATAGTGATATGCGCTCTACGATTTCTGCCCTGAATGGCGGCCACCGTATTGGTTATGCTATAACTCTTTGCACAACCCTTGGATTATGCAATATGCAAGACCGAAAATTGTTGATGCTCTGTAGATGCTCATTGTTAGGAGGTGGTAGCGATATTGTATGAATCTTTTTTGCCAATAAACGCAGCGAATATGAATCATATGTGACGATTTCGATGAATAGCCCTGGGATTATCCAACTCTTAAGTCCAAAAATCATTGATGCTTTGTTGACACTCATTTTTATGATGCGGCAATCAGTGTGCTGATTATCTTGTTAGCTACAAAGATGCCCAATAGTTAATCTTGGGCAATATGGGACCATGCAGCATGTAGAATGGCTGAAAGTGTAAAACAAAAAATGGTTGATGCTCCGCTGAGGCTCACATTGGACACATTCTAACCATCATTCTATGTTCAATAACTGTATGATATGAATCAAATAATTATTATTGACAATGAATGAAACATTTCTAAGTATGATCATTTGCATCCAGAACCTTCATGGCCTCTAAGCTTCAGAACCACCACCATACACGTTATCAGAGTGATAGACGACAATGCCGGCCAGCATTCCCGCGTTTTTGACGGTTAGTTCACCACATGTTGATCTCTGCGCTGATTTTTGTTCAGTATGGCCCGACTGCCTCACCTTATCTGATTCAGCTCCTTTTCCTCAATTTCCATGACTTACAATAAGCAATTGTCCAAATCTCAACCATGTGCACCAAGTCAGAGCGAAGAGTTATGCAGTTGGACTCATGGGTGAATGCAGCATGATGGTTGTTATACAGACAGATTTGGATCATGCACTAACCACTGGTTCTATGACTCTCGTGACATCACTCACGTAACTTTTATTAATCAATTTCGTCACTAATTGAGTTTGTGCGATCCCACTGAACAGTAACCGTAACGGCAAAACAGAGATTATTGGTGGTCTTGCAGTCGGATTTGGTCATTAGAACTTTCGCAGGATATGTACCACCCTTGCACATGCACGGAAGAATTATCATGTCTCACAGTTTGGTCACTGAAATCAAGTCACAGTGTAAGGGCGCGTACGCCAGCTTGCAGCTGCGTACCGATATAGACGGTAATTAGGTGGATACGGTTGCAAACGTCGACTCGAGTGATAGTATATGTATAAGTGTAAGGTAAGATTATCGCTAGGGATCTAAGACTGGTGGCGGGCCGACTATATAGAATTGCCGTTACCCGGCGCTGGACACGTCACGTGCCACTTGCGGCAACCCTAACCGCCCGCCGTTACATTATCCCCCTGTTTAGGAGCAGACCCCCTGGGCTGCAGCCACCCGTACAAGGAAAGGAAAGGAAGGAAACAATCAAACACACTTTCCACGTACGTATTCGTACGAATCAATAAGTCCCTCTACTGATCAGTACCGCACAGGGCAACCTATCGGCGGATCCAGCGCACGGGGAAACTCCACCTCCATTGGTAGGTGGTAAAACCCGTGCCGATGCCATTTGTACCGGGCCGAGATCCAAAGAAGAGAAGAAGACAAGAGATCAACAAGAAAACATCCAAAAGTGATCACGTCATCCATATCTCCACTGCCGAACCATACTCCAATGACCATCATTTCCGTAGCTTGTATCTTGGCATAGGCCATCGTCGGAATCATTAGGTTGGTAGAGCTTCTGCTCATGACTTGTCATCGATGGGAGCTTCCGCTGCCGGCATCGGTCGTAGTCGTCAATTATATACGTCAATCACGTCTTATTCGTCGATATCTAACATGTAAGCTTCTCTAAAATGGTTATACTTACCAAGTTCAGGTGCGCCTGCGCTCTCTTGAGCCTTCGTGCAGTGCTTCGTAGAATATCTCTCAAGCGGTAGTCATCGGTAAGTGGCATTGACTTCCAGATGCTGCTTGACTAGGTAAT
>Ga0307515_10017587_pt1 | contig 13003 bp, 14 predicted proteins | sample 17_EM_MG_FD_194513 | JGI IMG/M metagenome (GOLD analysis project Ga0307515, IMG submission 194513) | Populus trichocarpa ectomycorrhiza microbial communities from riparian zone in the Pacific Northwest, United States - 17_EM | ecosystem: Host-associated > Plants > Roots > Unclassified | place...
AATATTAAAAATTAATTTTAAAAAATAAAAAAATATATATTTTTAAATAAAAAATAATCTCAAAATGTTGTTCCATCAGCCTCCTGTAAAGTAAACAAGGCAGTCCTTGTCACCTCCCCCGGGCTCGGGTCCAAGTTGGTCTCTGCAACAAATCCTGGCTGATGTGTTTTGGCTTTTTTTTTATTAATATAAATATTTGAATCAGCTTGTGTATATTTCGACTAATCTCATAAATCTTGAAGTTAACAATCATGTAAACTTTCAGTGGCTCTAAGGTTTATGAGACTCGAATTGGTGACCTTTAGAGAGCAAATTCAGGGTCTGACTAGTTGAACTACATCCCTCAGGATTATGTATTTCGGATTCCTTCTTCTGTAACTGGCATTTAGGATTTCTTTGAGAATTTTTCTTTTTTATGGTACGAACAAATGGTGATTGAAGTTGGAATCCTTATCTCCCAAATTATTGTGAATCAAAAGAATATCGTGTGTGGATTTATTAAGAATGATCCTTTTTCCTAAAAAAAGAAGGAATAGAGAATTTCCCATTAATTATTGAGTACTTTCCATTGCGAGGTGGCAACTAAATTTTTGGTTTTATGATTTATTTACCATTTTAGTGCCTAGATTACTCATTTCACTAATCTTTACGTTTAATCTAAAATTTAATTCTGTAAATGTATCCCGGAAATATTTGATAGATTTTGATATCTTGTTAGTATAAACTTCACACTCCCAGCCCAAAAACCCTAGTTTCGTTTTGATTCGAGAGAAAAATAAATCCAGCAACCATGTCTTGCTTCAGACCTGAAAAAAAGCGTTCAGTCCCTAACAAGTTATGGAAAGGACTCGTATCTACCCTACAAAAGAAACTAAAAAGCCTTGAAACATCCAGGTTTCGCTCCAACAAAACCTGTCAATACCGCCTCCAACACCACCACCACCACCTTTACGACTGCCATTTTAAACACTCCTACCATGACCAAAGGGAGGACGACTATGGTATTCATACCATAAACATGGCGGGGCCTCTTCTGATGGAATCAACCCATGCCAGGTACTTAGATATGGAGAGGAAAATCAACAGAGCGGTGTTTGTAACAAATGATACTGTAAGGGGTTATGAAGGCTGCAACAAAGAGGAGGGGGGTGTTGCCATGGTGGAGACTGGGGATGATGAACAGGAAGCTGGTGAGAAGAGTGACGATGGGACCTCTTTTGCCTCGTGTGAGACTACGGAACAGCATGGAGTGGATGCGTTTGCAGAGGAGTTCATAAGTAAAATGAAAGGGATTTGGAGGCATGAAAATCAGAAATCAGAAGAGGATTGTATTGAGAGCTGGAAGGAGCATAGAGTGGATGCTATTGCAGAGGACTTCATAAATAAAACGAGAGGGAGCTGGAAGCTTGAAAAGCAGAAATCGGTGGAGGAGTATATTCAGAGATGGGCTCGGCTCCATGAGTATTATTAATTAAAACGTTCCATGCATGATTTTCTAGTGTAGAACCTAAACAAAATCATAGAATGTGATTGATTATTTCTTGGTTCCATCTCTTCTTTCTACGATCCGTAATAGCAATTGAGACTGATTTTTATTTTAATCTATACCATTGGTTTCCTCTCCCTGTAAAATTAACTTTACAGGGAAACAACTGCAGCTGCACCAAACAAGCCCACATGGAAGAAAACATCAGTCATATGCACAAAATAAGAGCACTCTGAGACTCCATGAAATCTGAAAATGAAGATTTACCATTTACATGAACTCAATAGATCGAGAAAGTATAAAACGTGACATTCAATTGCTGCCCTTTCAAATCCTTACTGCTATTATTCCAGCTCCCAATACAACAACTCCCATCTGGCCATGTAAACACCCCATTCCCTTTCGGCACTCCATTTTCCCATTGCTCATCGAATCTATTCCCATTAGCCCCAAACAAAAGCATTGAAATAACATACTCCAAAGAATGGTTAGATGGAGTTCGCTGAGATTTTTGAGAAATCGCCATAGCTTATTCATTTTATATATATATATATATAAAAGGATGGCTATGAGATCATATGAACAAGGAAATTATCAAAGCTTGCTAGATCTGAATCGTGCAACCACAGAGCTTGGAAATCAATCTAGAAACTCAAAACAATTAACTAATCAAACCAAGAAAGGTCAGATGAGTTAAACCCAGAAATTCAAATGAATTGAAAACTAAAATCAACCCAAAAAATAGAGATGAATGAATGGTGAGATTGAAGAGTCAGTTTAGCAGCAGATCTAGTAGAATAACTAGTAATTAAATCTATTACTGATGAGATCTCATAACGATAATTAGCAAAAACAGAGAAAGCGAAGGGCGCGAGGAGAGCCGAGGGAGTTGACAGCGAGAGCGAGACCTCCTTCTTTTTTACGTTGAGGGAAAATGTTTACTACTCATCTTCTTTCAATATTACAGTTGACTGACTGATAATATTTTCCTCTTAACTTGTTCTTTAAAACACGTAAAATATTTATGGTTATTGAATATCTCTTAGGTGATTTTGGGCGTTCAGAAAGCATTCTAGAAGTGCAGAAATTGTCTGCAACAACTTACATTTCAGTCCCTCTCCTCTTGAAGAAGATATAGTTTCGTCCTGGATCCTAGACGTTTGATATTAAAACTCTGGTTTTTGCTAGTTTTCACGGCAACACAACAGCTGAACAGCAGTTGGCGCAACAATTTAAGGGCGGAGTAAACTTGCTGGAGAAAGAAACTGGCAAGAATGATGCTGACACAAGCAATGATCGATCATTGCAGAGAAAAAGAAGCAAAACCCGTACACGAGGAAGAGGAATAAATATTACATCATTACTTGAGAGCACTGATCCTTATATCGGACTGATACAGAGTTCTAGAATTTTGTAAAGATTTTCTAAGTTACTACTTCAAAACGAATGACCAGTAATCACCAGGCTGATTTTAAAGTAGTAGTAGTAGTGTAAAGCTCAATTTGCAATCAGTTGTCTATCCTTCTCTTAGCATGGGGACTGTAACCACCGGATACCTTTGGTGGATGGTCCTTTTGTTTAGCAGGTAGGCCAGTTGGGTAAAGAGGAGCTCTGGTAGTTTTGAACTGGTGTGCCTTCTTCTTTGTCTCTTGGAAATCTACTGTTTTTTTCTGAATTACCGTCCCCCCTCATAGCATGCAAGAACAGGTACTCTCTTGTGAACGTAATCTGGATAGAAAATCAAAAGCTTAATAGTCAATATAAACGGTGTAATCGAGAACGTTATACACAGTAAATGGTGAATGAGAACATGAGCTTGAAGCATATGGGCAAAACGTTAATGGTAGCAAGGCACCTCCAGAACTGTAGTCTCATGCTAAAATAAACTCATTGTATAGGTCATTCTTCTAACCTGTTTCCGTTGGTAGAAAATTGTGTCCTTTTTATTCTAAAGAAAAATCACCAGTGCGAATATTGCGTTGCTGGAAGCTTATTCCTTTTCCTAGTCGTGACAGGGATGTACTCCATTCTCCTGGTTTTCCACTGAAAGGAGAATCAAGCTTTGGCTGAAGCCATCTTCTCAAGGAAATCCCATTGATTCTAATTTTCCCGTATGATTCATTCCCTTGGTAAGGTAGTCCTAGCCTTCTCAAAAGGGATGCAACTGCCCGGCTGATCCTGATAAACAAAACATTTGCATTTAACTTGTTATATGCAATTCATCTATTCTCATTCCTTGCATAAATTGCTTTCTCTCTCTCTCCGTGTGTGTGTGTGTGTGTGTGTGTTATGAATGTCCTGTACATTTCTTTCATTCCTTTGCATTGCTGTAGACTCTTATTAAATTCCACAATGCAACATACTTCCATGGACGTTGGTTTATCAGGATGCAAAATACCTATTGGCCTAACTTTTTTGTTTGGGAGAATCCTATTCACTTTGCTTATCCTGATGGAGACATTTGGTTTTTCAAATCGACAGCTACTTTGCTGGTTTAATTCGCCAGCCAGCATGACAGCTATCACAGTTATTAGCTCTATTTTCCATTTTCTTTTTTCTTTCTTCCTTTCTTTTTCTTTGTTCTTTTGTTTCATTGAATGAATCTTAAAAGCAGCACGCAAGGGTGTGATGGGGGTTATTATTGCATATGATGCTTATAAGGAGTACTTCTCACCGTCCTGCTACATTGATTGTTTTCTCTCCTTCAAGGGTTATGACTTGTGCCTTCTCTACGGGCAGTAAAATGGTTACGTTCGGTAACTTTGCACCTGCAGTAAAATTTTGAAGATGGCGAAGTAATCAAAATTAGTCATTGCTTTACAGACTGAACAAACAATCTATAATCTGCGCTGTGCCATCTCTGTAGGTGCATGAAGTACAAGATCAGTAAAATCGATAATAGGTGCACGCTTCACAAACATTTGTTCAGTTCAATAAAATATCAGCAACTGAAACTAAAGGATTAAACCCTTACCAGCAGCAAGCCGATGTTTCAGACCTTTCAAAATTGTTAAGAAGTACACCTGCAAAAATTTCACAGAAAGCAATGAAGTCCTGAACAAAGACAATTTACTCACAGAGGATTGTTCTTCTTTTTAGTGGGTGCTGGGGGATTGTGGCGAGGATACTATAGCTCATTGGCACACCTTATATCACAAATAAAGTGCTGAAAAATCTTACAGGAAGAAAAGAAAATGAAAGCAGAGACTCTTTTTTGCACAGGATCCGTTCATGAATCATGAGGCTAAACAATCAACATATAAAAAGTTTTGGATATTTACAATATGTAATTGTACAAAATCATGATGCTCTTTGGACACTAAATTTAGAAATTTACATCCTGTGAATGTGCTTTGAGAAAGCTTAGAGCTTGGGCAGAGACAAGAAAACCCCCTCAATTATAATTAGGTAAATGACCATAACTGCCACCACAGCAACAACTAGTTACAATAATGAAAACTCACCTCGGCAATATGAATTTGCAACTGTTTAGCATCCATGGTAATAGGACTCTCTTTGAAGGATACACATGGCACAATTCCAAGAGAGGCAGCTTCCTGTAAATGGCAAATCTTGGCTGACTTCCCAAATCAAATTCATAGCAAAGCATGAAGTTGGAATACTGAGAAAATAATTTCAGCTGCCTACTGACCTCAAGTAATGAAAAAGCACGAGGATCATACTCTCCAAACCCATCCACCAATGAACATAGGTTAGAGTATCTTGACGAGACAGCAGTGACACCCAGATTTTCTACAAGTCTGTTTTTCAGTGTGGCATCACAAGGGATCTGCAGGCATCCCAAAACCTGTGAGACAAGTTCGATTGTAGGCTTCTCACCAGCTGCCATTGTTCCTCGGTAGACCATTAACGCCACTGATGTCCTAGATAAGAAACAAATATAAGACTTACTCAGACAAGTACTTCTCCAGCACGATAACATTACTCTGGAAGAAAATTAACCTTCAAGAGTTTTTTAAAGCAAATGCTACTTGTGACATCAGACGAAGAACTGTTTAACAATTCCAATTTTCTGAAGCTCTTAAATGAATGCAGGACTTGAACTGATCAAGCAGTTAAGAATTCACATCCCCCCCCCCCCTCCCCTTCAATAAAAATATATCAATGTGAACATATTCATATATCCATGCTTGTATGAGAAAAACCTCCTATATCATAACATGAAACCAAACATTGATAGGTGATAGGTGGATTTCAACTTCCAAAAGAAAGATGCATGTCTAACAGAATATTTGTCAACGAGGGAAAAAGGTACCATTTGTTTTCAATTTGTGCCCTTCCTGAGTTGAAAGACAAAACAGCCTCGCCAAGGGTACAAGCACTCTCAAATTTCCGCAAGCACATGCCTTCAAAATGATAATGTTTCAGAAAGATTTTTCACACCATTTGACAGAAGATGTACATTTAAGAGAATAAATTAACTGAAATCATCGCCAAGGTATTTCAGTTCCACTGAATTCATAAATGTTCACAAGATATGGAATCAGTTCAGGCACAATCAGACGAGGGAATGTACAAATGTTCCGTGTAAATTATAGTAGAAATTCTATTCCATTCAACTTACTAATTATGCATTTACTCATAATGAGGGTAGGGGCAACACAATCTTTTTTGGCTTGAGAAAGAAGCATGAGGCCAGCCTCCAGATCATCCTTTCTGCAAAAGAGAGAAAATATAAGTGAAAAGGGGAATAGTATGGGGAGATAAAAACAAGAGCAAACATTCACAGGATCCGAAATTGTGAAGGAATTTAAACAATGATGTTCAAAGAAAATAATCAACAGCACGCTTACCTCTCGCTTGCCACTGAGAGTATGGAGTATGTGATGGTATTTGGGCGCAGGCCCCATGCCTTCATTTCTGACAACACTTCAAGAGCCTTGGGAAGTTGATCTCCATCACCTGCAGCAAAATATCCCCATGCCTTTTCTTAATTTTTCAACTGTACAACTATATTAGGACATGCATATTGCTGAAGAGTTCCAAATTATCTGTGTCTCCCATCAAGCTCTGGTATTAAGGTAATGCAACCTTTAAGAGAAACTAGCATTACAAGCGTACATGAGGAACAAATCACAACAATAGTGCTGTGATTTTCATGTTCTGATAATTTTGCAGATTATTCTTTGTTTATCTACAAACTAGAAAGCTTGGAAATAAAATCTAAGGAAGCATCAAAAGCACTTTTTGCATTAATTCAATAATCATTTGTTTCAGTCTCCCAAAAATTCTAGTGTTGGAATTTTACAGTATTCTATGTATAAAAACAAACATGATTATTATAATCTATGTGTATAAATAAACGTTGGATTGTTTTGTGCATGCATTTTTATCAATTTTGTAACCTCTATTAAAACTTGCTCCTTTCAAAGAGTAATCCAGAAAAGCGACCTCAAATACTGCAATTTACAGCAAGGGGATTTGGCATGGGTATGTGATCAATTTGTCATTTACCACAAAGTCCGAATAAATCACTAGGTCCACAGAAAAATGTTCACCTGGAATGTCAGGGACGGTAATCATTTAGTAATAGGCATGTAAATTAAGTCTGTCTTTATATTATTGGACCTTTTTATCTGGCTTTACACTTGAACAAATTATCTTTGTACTTCCTAAAATGAAAGAACATGACACAGTAATTGAACTGGTTATTGCTGATTGCTCCTTAAATATTTTATTCTCCTCCAAGCAATATATTTAAATTTAACCATCAATAATAGAAGCATTAAAATATGAGAATAAGGTAGAAATTATTTGACACAGAATAGAGTACAAGCCATGCACCAAAATTGTCAGATTAATTTCAAACAAAAAAAAGCAACAGATACTACTTACACAAGGCAGTGATCAAAGCATTCATGGTTGCGACTGTTGGCTTTAGTTTCATGGACTTTATATCCTCATAGAGCTCCAGTCCCTTCTGCCAGTTTTTGGCCTGAAAGCAGAAGGAACTTAGATCAATACCACGCAGGATCTCCAATCTAAAAAAAATCCAGATTATTATACAAGGAAAAAATTGCATGACCTCAAAACAAGTTGTTGACTTTTCATATTTTTTCCATTTTATGGCTCTCTATTTATTAGAGAAAGTCAGATCAATAAGAAATCATCAAAAATATTAATTGAGTTAGGGAAATATGCGAGGGAGATTACAATTTGAGCCAACCAGGAATCTCTAATGACCATTACCCTTAATGTCAAAATAAAACCAGGGTTTCCTATTCTCTAGCATTCTATACTAAAGAATGATTTATATTTGTGGAGTTTCAGAAGAGGTTTCTGGGCTACTACTGCAAGACATGACTTTCAACCCACAACGGAACCATATTATACGTACCAGAGAACATTTTACAATAGGAATTACTAGATGAGACATACATTGCAACAAGCTCCCATTAATGAGCTATATGGTATAATTCCAAGTTGTGCTCCTTTAGCCTTGGCTACTTGTATGATTTCAAATGCAGCATCCATCTTTCCAGCATGGCCTGCTACATCTATCAATGCACTGAGAAACATCTGGGTGAAAGAACAAACATGAGTAAGATTTCTTCGAGCTTCAAAATCAAGGTATCCTTAACAACCACAATAAATGTCAAGTCCATGTGGCCTATTAAAAGGCAGCCTGCTTCTAGCAAACAGGTGATCGCACTATTCACACAAGAGAACTACAAATCTCTTCTTTCCTTCCATGAACCATTATTAAGCCAACTAAAACTAATATTATGCTAACCCATCAGCCTCAACAAATACAGATCTTAAAAAAGTAGTGAATATTTGAAGGACAATCTAATGTATATAAAGAGACCTCATCAGGGACCACGCCTTTTCTTGTCATGTCATCATACACCTTGCACGCAAACTCCCAATCGCCAATCTGGCTGCAAGAATTAATGGCTATTGTATAAACTTCAGGAGTGCCCTTAATGTTATATTTATGGACCATGTTGTACACTTCCTGTGCCCGATCAACCTAAAATCAAAGCAAACTCTGTATCAATCCAGCAAAGTTATCAAGGAAATATGAGTAGAAAAAATATACTCACCTGACCAGCATTTGTGCAAGCCTTTATCAGTGCACCAACAGTGATGTGATCAGGATCAATAGGCTGTGCCTCACCCGTCATTTCCGCTAATACATCAAAGGCACGATCCACTGCTCCTGATTGACCACATGCAGTGATAAGTGCATTGAAGACTACTCGGTCTGGCTTCACATTCTACTGTATAAAGCATCTTATAAGTGCGAAAATCACTTTAAAATTAGGATGCAAAACTAAACAAGAAAGTGAAACAGCAGCCAAATGCAAAAACTTTTCTCACAGTAAGGGAAGTATTGATAGGATAATGCAAAAATTTTCTAAGTGATACCTTAGATCTCATTATCCCATATGCACCAAATGCCTTGGCAACTTGTCCTGCTCTGGCACAACCATCAATAAGTGCTCCATAAGTATGAACATTTGGTTCCACACCAGCATTAACCATCTCATGAAACACCTAGACCAATTAATTACCATCAGAGCACTTGCAAGTCATCCATAATCATAATGAATACAAATTTTAGACATCCTCTCTTTGATGGAATCAGGGCAAGCCCATGGGTAGTTCATTGTCGCCACCCTTGTATTGTACTGGATGGTGCCAGTTAAATAACCACGAGAAGAGCAAATTTTCCAGCCTTAACTAGTGGAATAGCAAGAACAGAACAGGGATGAAAATAGAATATCCATTATTACCTTAATATAAATAACCGCGATAAGAGCAAATTTTCCAGCCTTAACTAGTGGAATAGCAAGAACAGAACAGGGATGAAAATAGAATATCCATTATTACCTTAACAGCAGAAGCATAAATGTCTGAAAAACTTAGAATAAAGATATTGAGCAATCTAAACCAGGAGAAGCAAGGAAGTTACCATACTTCAAACATTGCATCAACTTTTCCACTCTTAGCACATGTTGATATTAAAGTTGTGTAAAGTTTGCAGTCAGCTTTCAATCCAACAGCTTTGGCAAGTTGTAGAACTTCAAAAGCCCCTGAAATAACAATAGAGACATCAGGAGCTTGAAGCACATGGACAACACATTAAGCAGAGATTCTGGCAGAGTACTGAGCAATTAAATATGGGTCTACCCGCTGAATTTTGTGAAGTAGCACACACAGACATTAGCATGTTAAATGTACTCAAGGTTGGGTTTTGAACCAGCTTGCAGAAACGAAAAGCTTCCTTGACAGCCTTTTGACTTCTGCAGAGTTTGAAAAACTTCACATGGTAAACCTGGATCAGAAAAAAAAAATACATATATATCAAGATGTTATCCAAGAGCTTGAAGTCAAGAAGAAGAGAGCAAATAGAAACAACCATAGGATGCAGCATTACCTTATTCATGTCTAACAAACCCCTCCTTTCCATATCTTCAAGCAAATCTAAACACTCAGCTAACCTAACAGATAATGGAAGGATAAGCTCAAAGTTTCAAAAAATATCAAAGGAACAAGTCATGAAGGTAATTATCATGATAGTCAAGTTTCCACTGCCCACAAAAATATTCAGAATTTTAGTTCTACTGGCCTTTGATTCTAAATCAAACTTTTGATTCATTAGCAATTGTCTCTGCCATTTAGTCAAGAAGACAGTTAAACAGAACAGAATGTGGAAAGATGAATGTTGAGAATCACCTCCCCTCTCTTAGCAAACGATTGTAAGCATTGTATTCCTCTGGAGGATGGTCTTTTACTTTAGAAGGAATGCCATTTGGGGAGGGCAGCCGTCGGAGTTTGGAATGGCTATCTTGAATCGGATGTTTTCTTTCCTTGCTTCTTGGAAGGTTTTTACTTTTATGGAAAGACCCTCCTTCATAATGTGCAGGTGGCATTGTTTTTTGAACATGATCTGGATGGCAGACCAAAGCTCGAGTTAATGATTTAACAGTTTGATATTGGTATCATATTCAACAAATTGAAAGTAAACTAGCTATATGCTTTTCTGTGGCAGAACCTGCAGCTTGAAGAGGCTGCTGAGAAGATAAATCTTCCGTCTCTAGTCCAGTATTCATTTTCAAGGAAGAAAATCTTTTGCTTTTAAGCAGGGAGGCATGAGAAGATGTTTCTTTTAAACCTAGATTTGATGCAGATTTTACCACTGATCGGTTCGCCCCATAAAAGGTGTAAAGATCTTCTCTAACAGATAGGCTAATGGCACCGTTATAGCTAGAAAGCTCAGCCTTTTCAATAGACTCGTTATCTACAGGAACCAAAACAGCATTAGACTTCACCTTTTCCACCGATTCAGACAACTCAGAACCAAACTCAATTTCTTCTCCATTTTTTTCCTGTGTCAACTCAGTCATTTGTGTTGCAAAAATAAGAGGTAGTGCAGAGCCTGATTCACTGAGCACGGAAGGTAAAGGAGATACCCTTGCATCACCAACTTCAGATTCTTCAACAACCACAGTATCACAAACATTAGCGGCAACAAAATTAGCACCAGAAGACTCCACTGCTTTTATCAAAAGAGAACTGCCATGCAATGACGCAGTCTCCTGAAATTGTACATGGGTCTCTTTTTCCTCGAACTCATGGCTATTTTCACTTGCCTTCTCCACAGATCCTTGGCTTTCTACTTCATGGGCCTCTCTATGAAGACCTCCAAAATGCAAAAACTGGCTTCCAGTAATCTGGTTCACAATGCTTCTTCCTAATTGAGAGAACGCAAAACTTGGAGAACCTAACACCTACATCATTGGCAAGATATTAGAATTTATTTTTCCACGAAAAGAAATTAAAACTTCTCTAAATCACAAAGTTTACCCAAAAAGGTAAGTTTGACAAGTAGTAGCATAAATTAATTTCAACTGATTCCATTTCTTAAATTCACCTAAGTCATAAAACAATCCTCCCCAAACAAATTTTACCATTCGCAATTTATTTCCTCCCAGAAAGGCAACTTGAGAGAGTTACATAAAAGGAAAATTAAATTAAATTAAAAATTAAACAAATACACTATTCCATATCTTCTAAACTCCTACAAATAGATGATGCTAAAAATTAAACTTATATTACTAGACAAAAAAAAAATGCGCTCAACTGTAACTATCAATATTTATCGGAGAAAGATAGACAAGAAAGAGAGAGAAAATCACTTATCGAAAATTTATAGAAAAATGATAAGAATACATTTACTTCTCAAAAAATATTTTTTTAATTCTTTATTCCTTGTTTCTCTCTTCTCCTGTGCCTATCTTTTATCTATGTTATAATTATTCCCACTAAAAAACACAAAGAGAAAGAGAGAGGCTCTGAATTGTTTAGTCTTACCTGAATAGAGCTAGAGGTAATCTTTTTGCTGTTCTTGATGTTACTATTTATATATCGATTATAGTAAGCAAGAGAGAGAGCAGAGAAAGCAGTGACAGCAACAACGACCAGAACCGAATTGGCATCCAAAGACGCCTTAACTACGAACCTCTTATTTCCATTTCTTTGAACACGCAATTTCCTTCCACGGTATCGAAGTAGTAGGCCGGCACTAGAAGGAGGCCTAATCAAATTGTGGCCGAAGCAACCAATAAATTGACGGTGACCTCTTTGATTTATTGAAGTGAGAGTGGAGATTTGAGTTAGTGTTAGGGTTTGCGATTTTGCAAGCTCCATTTCAAATTTTATCAGAGAGAGGATGGGAGGAGGAGAGGAAAGGGAGGTGGTTGTTTTCAAGAAACGATGATAATTTGAGCTGAATGGAGGTTCTTGGTTAACTGGTATGTGGATATTGTTGCTTACGTGGCGTTATGGCACTGATTCTTTTTCAACGCCTTCCGATAATTTGTTACGAATATTGGGCTGCAATCTTTTTACTTTGGGCCTATTATGGGTCTGAATTTCAAATCCTGGGTATGAGAGTAGGTTTCCAGCTTCTGTAGGGAGGTTGTTTTTATTTTTATATGTTTTTTAAAAATGAATTTTTAAAAACAAATATTAAATTGATATTTTTTAATTTTTATTTGGTATTTCTGATATGTTAATGCTAAAAATATTTAAAAAATTATTTTAATACGTTTTCAAATAAAAAAACACTTATACCACCATATTAAAAAAAGTATATCAAACATATTATTAAATACACTGAGAATTTAGCTCTAAAAAAAATAATAAAAAAAGTATTTGAGTTTCCCGCTAAATAAAATATTTATGATGATAATTATAATGATTATAATTATGACACGAGGCGGAGCGGAGTAGATGTACGTATCAAGGTTGTGAATTCCGTTTCGGTAAGTGTTTCATTTTTTCAATTGGAATGGAATGTTTCAGTTTCGGAGTGTTTCGACGTGCCGTTTCGGGGTTGTACTGTTCATATATATATATATATAAATTCAACAAACATAATTCAAATTCAAGATAAATTAATTATAAATTATGCAATACAAACACAATGTCAAACAAATATAATTTCAAAATTTAAAATATTTCTAAATAGTCAAGATTAAATAGATC
>Ga0307515_10017588_pt1 | contig 13003 bp, 5 predicted proteins | sample 17_EM_MG_FD_194513 | JGI IMG/M metagenome (GOLD analysis project Ga0307515, IMG submission 194513) | Populus trichocarpa ectomycorrhiza microbial communities from riparian zone in the Pacific Northwest, United States - 17_EM | ecosystem: Host-associated > Plants > Roots > Unclassified | place...
TTAGATTTTTATCCAACCTAACATAGAAGACGAACATGCCAAAATGATATAAACCAATATTGATTACCTTATAGAAAAGCACACTTACTCTAACTCCATAATTCATATTCATATTCATATTCATATTCATATTGTTACTAAAACAACTTCGGACAATTCACACTACAGAAAAAGTCATTGGAATGAAACGTCCATGTTCCTCCAATGGCAGGAGGACCCGCACAAGAGCGGGCTAAGAGCTAGTTTGTGTATATAAAACAGGTTACTATGAAAGTGTGATGAACTGCTGCAAAGAACTGACCAGACTTGGAGGCCAATGCTTAGTTTCTTTAACATATGACAGGTCCGTATAGTGAGGATCGAGCATGGTGGCAATGGTGAACTGATTTTCAGCTAGTAATAGGGCATGCTTGTCCGCATACAAGGCTGCTGCAAGAGCTGCATGTATTTCTGTCAAAAAAAAAAAAACCCAACACTTGTTCATTATGAGAGAATGTTACGTACAAAAACTAGGAGTGAAAGGAAAGAACTCTCAAGGGGGGGTTACATTGAAGCTAAAGCTCACTACTCTCACACAGCCAAGGGAATGCAAAATCCTGGGAAAATACCTGGATATCCCTTCAAAGATATTGAAACGTCCTCCATTTCTGCAATTGCTTCTTCTCTGTTCCCAACCTCATAAAGAGACAGTGCTCTCCCCACTCTTCCATAGTCTGAGAATGCGAAATCTTTGTAGTTTTCAACCATCTGTAAGAAAGTGTGTAAATTGTCATTGCAAGTAACAGCGCAATTATATCACTCATAAATGAAACGAGAATGCATTAATTACATAATGAAGCAGAAAGTATGTAAATGGCCATTGCAAGTAACATCGCAATTGGATTACTCATGAATGGTTACAAGCGTGCATTGCATCATGAAGGCAACTAGAGTCTTGCAATGGAGCCATTGATATCTTGTACCAGGTAAGTAGCATGTAATCTGGATTTTCTTGTCAAATCGAGTGACTAAAAATAAGCAGTGCATTATTGGAGAATGTGTCCTAGGTGGAAGAAAAGAGCAATCACAGCTTTCAGAATCATAAGTACCATTTGTGATAAGCCAAAAATCATGCAGTCCATGAGACTACAACTACACTTTTCCATTTGCGGTTCTGAAATTTGCAAATGGGTGATCATTTCAACATTGTAATATGTAGAACCAATTCGATCATTTTTTTTGTTCTAACACAGCAATCTGGGATGCAAATCTTCAAGCGAATTGTTCATGAAATTGCAATGAGGCGGAAGCATTTCCTTTTTTTTCCTTTTAGGTGGGAGTGTTGTGATAAAGCACATGCATATCACTTCAACTCCTTTCTTTAGGTAAATGAAGAGCTTACAATGATAATCAATTCTTCGCACAGTAAAAGAAAAATACAGGTACCAATGTAGGCGCTGTCAGTATAAATGGACAGAAGCTTCTTACATGCGGTTCCATTTCAATTTAAAGCACAAAGATCTGAGACGGTGCATTAATCTCTGAAATCTAGAGATAAGGAAGACTTCCAAGATACAGAACATTGTAGGGGATGATGATTTACAGTGTTCTGATTCATACAAACTGCAGGAATAAACAGATGTACAGTAATATATAGCACCTAGCAGTTAACATGAAACTTGAGGGAAAATAATAGTTTAGTCTATGTGGGTCTCTAACAAGAGCACAAGCAACTGCAAGGGTCTATCCATCAAGGAAAAAAGGAAACTAAAATCACCGGTGCACGTCCCATTGAAATTCTTCAAAAGCATCAGTTGCCACAATAAGTACATGTGAGGTCTAGGACAAATTAAATCTGAAAACCCGGTCATTCACAGAGAAAGTTTTGTGGAGATACAATCTAGTGCCTTCTATCTATATGATGCAATTAAAGGTCTCTCCCTACCATATTCATGCCAAGATTTCACCTTCTGGTAAGCCCTGAGGTAGAGCCATCAATTGATTGATGAAGTTCTGTTAGTTGAACAGATGCTACAGGATCTTGGCTCTTGAAATGCAGAATTATGTCAAATCAGTTCACAGTGATCTTTGCAAGGGAAATGTGCTGTCATGGAAATTTCACACAAATACAGAACAAAATTCTAAGTTGAGTTTCATAAAAACCATTTAACAGTATTACTTCCTTTGTTTCTTTTTCGATTTTTGGCAATTAGAGATTTTTTTAATGGAATGAGCATAGCATTGCTTAAAAAAATAAAAAGAAACTCAGCCTCCATGTCCTGATGTCCCCATGAGAAGCTCTGAAGAGGAAAAAACATAAATAACCCTCAACCAACAAACAAACTATTACTTGTTAACCCTGGAGCATATTACCCCTAGAAAATAACAAGCTTTCGATTTTGAAATTGAAGTCTGAAGCTTCAACTGGAAATGGCTTGTTCATTTCATCACATCTCGACACAAGCTTCAGCTGTGATAGGGCTTTCTAAGTTTGAGCTTGAAACTCAATACTTTCCTCTCATTTAATCCCATGTGCTAACCAGTAACCACTTCAGAATGAGAGACACCATTTGCTTTTGGGTAGACACCAACTTATCACTTGTTATATGCTAAATACTGGATATTCCCTTGTTTACCTGCTTTACTTTACTTCCTTGCAACCTTACGCATAGGGCTCTATACATCTTCACATTCCAACATTGTTCAGGAAACCAATTGTGACTTTATATGTCAATTTTAGAGCAATTGGTTTCTTTCTGCCCAAAATCCATGGATACAGACTGCTACTTTGGTGGCTTCCTCTAATACTCAACCTTTTACTTAGTCTAAATTCCATGGATACAGTCGATGCTTCAATGGGATTTATGTTTGGAAGCTCAGACCATCCACTTGAACTTTCCTACAACTCCTTGCACACAAATTATCTCTATATCATCTATAACCTACTGTAAAATTAACACACCAAAATCAGAGCGTCAAGCATGTTAACTCAATCATACAGGTAGACTTCAATCCCTTCATCCATGTTTCGAAGAAAATTGTTTCAGAAGACCACTGACATAATCATCTATCTAGTCAGAGTTTTTCACCAAAAACTTATCCAGCTAAGCAAAAAGCCCCCCCCCCGGACATAGTTTTTCGCCAAAAATTATCTTAATGACTTCAAATGGCATGTTAGTTTTGAATTACTATAGTATTCTCCCAACATTTACTCTAAGCAGCAAGTTCTTCATCAGTCACAAGAACCTCTCCTAGCTCTCTTTATCAAAAGCCATGCACACTACATCGCATGCCATTTCTTTTTTGACCATCATACCTAATCAAGTTTAATTTGCTCATTCAAAACCCACATCTCCTACTTAGCACCACGCTTAAATTTTTTTCAAGCTTAGAGCTCTTTCCTCACTCGCAAACTAAAGGGAAGGGGATAGGTCTCAAGTTCAATTATCACCATTACCCACATGAGGACCAACAAAATAAACACAAGAAAACAATTTTCTTGACTCCCATATCCTTTGAGAATCACATTTCAATAGACCAGTATATGTAAAATCAAAATACAAGGACCGATCAAAAGTAAAGGCTAAAAACAAAGGGAAAGGGTAGCAAACCAGAGTGAAGTAGAGCAGAGCTTCATTGAAGTCACCTCGAGCCTGCAATTCCCTCCCTTTCTCTAACAACTCTACAGCTTCTGACACTCTCCTGGATATGGCAGTACTGGCTTCCTTCTCAGCTTGGCTTACTGGGTCATAGCTCTCTGCTAGAGCCCAACAAGAGTTTAGCTGTATTCTTGAGTTTGCACTTGCTATTTTAGCACCAGTGGTACTAAGAGGAAGATTATTAGTAGTGGTGGCTGTTGTTAATAATGGAAGGGAGAACAGGAGAAGGCGCCTAGTGGTGGCGTTTTGGTTTGGAGTTGGTGGTGAGGGTGGTGGTGAAGGGAGGAGTAGATTGGAAATGGGTGCTTTACATGCACCCATTTGGTGGTTAGTTTTTTTTGGTGGCAAAATTCCTTCAGTTTCTAATTATAGTGAGTTTCATTTTCTTTTGTTAATTTTGGTCCTTCAAGTTTCAACATGGTTGGTTTTTTATCCCTTGACATTCTGTTTAGCAGATTGGAAATTTTTTTGAGGGAGTAATTTTACACCTCCTTCCTCCTTGTTTAGCACACAAAATTTGGAAAGGAAAAAAATTACGTAACAAAAAAAAGCTAAAATAGAAGGGAGATTTGTTATACTAATTGACATGGATCACTATTTACTGTAATAGTATAATTATTATTTTAAAACAAATCAATGGCCTTTGTTGAGGTAATTTATTTATTTTTCAAGATTTATTAATCATTATCAAATTGATTAATAATAAATTTATATTTTTTTCACTTGTTAAACACGATGAAATTACTAAATTATACTTAAAAGCAAAAAACAAATTAACATCTAGAGATTTTTTTGTCTTTTTTTAATTTCTTAAGTCCACTAAAATGATTCATTCACCCTTAAATCATTTTTTTAAATGGCCTACAAGAGCTTTTTTGTCTTTTCGTTTTTTTGTTATTATAAAGTTAAATGAAGTACATTTGATCTTTTAATAAATATAAAATATTAGTTAAAAGAGAAATGGTTCGTGCGTGCAACACCAACATGTGAAACTCCTTCATGTTATTCAAACAGTGTGTGAAAAGGCTTACAAGGGCCAGACGATAGCTTTCGGGGCCGCTTTTGAATCATCTTAGCGGCCCCCATCCCTCGACGATACGTGTGGCTTATAAACCCCTAGTTTGGCACTGACAATTTTTCTTTTCTTTTTCTTCTTTCTTGACCTTGATTTTCACACCTAAACCTCTAGATTTTCAAAGTAACCCTTCAATTTGTTTTTTTTTTAGATTTGATCCTTATTCTTTTGATTACTATTTGTTTTATCTGAAATGGTTGATAAAATTGAAAAAAATAATAATTTTATCCTCTAATTTTTTTATCTGTCAAATTTGATCGTCATTGTTTTATTGCTATTTGTTTTACTTTAAATCATTTTCTTAATTAATTTTATTTTTCAATTTCATCCCTCAACATTTGATTTCATTTTACTTTTATGTTAAATTTGGTACTTATTCTTTTTATTACTATTTATTTTGCTTTTGTAATTGTTTTTAGATTTAAATATTTTTTTTATTTGAACCTTTAACATTAAATTGGTTATGAATTGAGCTTCTTAATTTAACCCGGTTTAAGATTTCACAAGTTGCGGGTTTGAAAAATTAACCTAAATTTAAGAGATTCATCCAAGTTTTCTTTGTTTTTTTTTTTTTATGCTCATTGTTTTTTCATCCTTCACTGTTTATTTATTTCTTAAATTTCACATCTAATTAATTTTATAACTCTTCAATTTAGTTCCAGATTTTATCCAACCCGAGATCAATTAAAATTCAATCAGGGCCCAATTAGGAAGAGAATAAGGGAAAGAAAAAAAAGATGTAAATTGTTCAACCGGGTTAATTCATTGTGGTGTGTCCATTACACGAGTCGTAAATTTCATGTGTTAATATGTGGTAGTATAGTGTGTTTATCTTCATCTTTTCATTGCACTCTCTAATTTCTTTTTTTACAATGTAGTTTTTTTACAGTTTGTTATTTCACACTAGGGATAAGTGGAAGTTAATATGACAACGAACATGATTTTTTTCAAAAAAAAAACCAAAAGATTATTTGAACAGGGTGACCAGTTCACTAACAAACTATATCAATTATTTTTTGTATATATATATATATATATATAATGATCGATTAATCTGATATAATACACTGTTCAAGTTTTTTATCCTCATTTTAAGTATCTCATCACGTGCATAAAAATAAAGAGGTACACACATATTTTTTTAATGCAATAATTGACTTTTTATCTAGTCACGAGCACCGACGTAGTCTAACTTAAAAAACAATGGTAAAGTAGTGTTTGGTACAAGGTTAAAAAAATAAGAGTGAATTGTTGCAAGGGTAATTATTATAGGATTTGTTTTTAAGGGTGTAATGATTTGTGAAAGACAATTAAAAATTAATTTAATTGCCTATTTAATATTATTTTTTTACCCCTTTTGGAGAAAAATCTTATTGCCTTTATTTGTGGAAAATTTTCCAGTTTTCCAAAGATTTTATAGAACAGAAAATAAAAATAAAAAGACATTTTCTAATTGAAAATAAAAATTGTTTTCTAATTCTTCACTTTTTTATAAAATTGAAAAACATCAAAATAATTTTTATTTCAAATTCTTCAAAGATCTTTGCTTGATTCACAATGTTTTATTGTCATTCCTTTTATTACTTCAATTTAAGTTAAACAAGACCCGTGTTTTCTTTTTTGAAAAAATTGTATTTAATAAACACGTTTCCTTCATATATATATATATATATATATATATATATATATATATATATATATATATATATATATATATATATATATATATATATATCTGCATTTAGACAATCACCATGAGAGGATAACAGCATTTTGTTTCCAAACTTCAATTTGTCATCATTCATCAGAAGAAGTTCAATGTATCAAAAAGAGTGTGAAAATAACAGCATCACAAGACTACTATATTACATGCAACTTTCAGTTCCTGTAGAGAAAAAAACAATAGAATAAAAACATTTTCTTCAGAATCAGGTGAGAGATCACCATCACCACTATAGGTTAGATATCTGGAAAAGATGAAAGATAATTGAGAATAAATCAGCAACAACTGCTAGTGGATGCATCAGGTTGTGGCCGCTTCTCACTAAAGATGTTCTTTTTTACACCTTTGGAACCCTCAGCCAATAGGCTGGGTGTATCTAAAATCTGCATATGATCATCGTACCAACATCACACAAGCTATTAGCTACTGCATTGTAGAAACAATTTAACAAGGGACAGCAAAAAGAGCATCATGCCGGCACGCGCAATTTTGTTCCCATTATCAAACAAATACAGGAACATACACAGGCACCTATAAGTACAAAGAAAAAATATATAAAGAAAAAAGTAAATAGGTACTTATCATCTTCTGCTCTGTACCTTTAGAACAAGCTCTTCAAAACATTGTTGTACATTAACACGGGTTTTAGCGCTGCATTCAATAAAGAGGCATCCATATTCCCTAGCAAAGTTTATGCCCTCCTTTTTTGTCACCGCCCGATCACTTTCCTGAAATAGAGGGACATCCAAGCACACATGAAACTTCCATAAAACATGTATCATCTCATATTTCCATGCCCGACAAATAAACAAAGATGCACTACCAGTCTATCACCACAGGATGTCTAGTATCATCTAAGCAAATTCCAAGAAAGGATATGAGAGAAGAGGGGCCCATCAATCTCAAATACAAAGAAGACTTATGAAACCAAGTAATTAAAGCAAAACACACGATTAGGACAGGTTCTCTAGAAGAATTCAAGGTACATGGATAAGTTATAAGAAGAGGATGCCCAACAAATACATCCTTGCCACGCGAAAAGAGACAAAGAATGTCTGAATCAACTAACTTGTAAATTGTATAGCAATTCAATTCTATGTCATATGAATGTAACAATAGTAGCCTCTGCACGTTAGCAGTGCTTGTTTTCCAGAACAAAATGAGGACAACAATTTCTTTTCCTCAATGGTAAGAGGTTACTTTTGCCTTAAAAGTTACATTTGGACAAAATTCTGATTCAGCATCCAAGCAAACCACAATTTCCAGCCACCCTGGTTCAACATCTAACATCTAGTCTTGAAATTTTCTGAAAGTATTGTCTTCTGAACTATTCAGAGAAATTTTGAAGCATGAAACAATAACAAATAAAATTTTTAAGAAAATAGACTGAATCAGCCCTCTCTACTCCTCAAAGCAATGTTACTTGTATTAAACCCATAAACAAGAACAAACAGTTAAAAATAAAACCATTGATGATATGTAACATTGAGAGAGGGAGGGAGGAGAAGTAAACTAAGTATAGAACTATCCCTTTTCAACAACAAAATTAAATACAAACTTTAACTGCATCTCTCGAGATAAGTTGTAAACCTCCATCAAATCACCTTGTCAACCTTGTTTCCAACAAGCATCTTGATGCAATCTTGATTTGTTGAATATAGATCAATTTCCTTAGCCCATATCTCAGAGAGATTGGTAAATGTGTCTCGTCGAGTTACATCATAGACTGTTGCAATTAAAATCAAGAATATTGAACAAGTTAAAACTTGACAGCAGAACAGCAGAACTACAACCAACAATCTCACAATTTCATTGTTTTAGGATTGAAGTATCGGAAAATTTCAAAGCCAGATGAAATAGTAAAAATTATCTAAGCAGTTGTAAATATCATAAAAGAAAGGTGAAATACCCATAATGATCCCTTGGGCCCCTCTGTAGTATGAACTTGTCAATGTTCTAAATCTCTCCTGACCAGCTGTGAACAGACATTGGGAATCAGCAGGAGATACTTGGCCAACTAAATCTTTCTCTAAGGAAAGAGAGGTAAGCCAAAACTGTCAAGACTTGGTAAAACAACAAGATCAGGTAACAAAATGGTCAAATTACTAATAACACTATTGCTTGCAACTGCATAAGCAATCCACAAAATTTCATCCTGCTATTTGCTAGCAATGAGACTGGAAATGTTAATGATGATAGAATGCTAAAAAATTCATGAGAACATTTAATGCCAACATCTGAAATATAACCAATAAACCACAGAATAATATGATAACACTCATAAAGACTAAATGTTTATAGCATAAGCAATACTTGAAAATAAATTTGAAGTGGATTGCATGAGATGTAACATGAAGTTAAAGAATAAACATAAAGGAGGCAATGATAAAAAATTGAAACCACACTTAGTGACAAGTAAAAGATTTGGGCACATAGTTGAAGTTACCAGTATCCCATATCGCAAGTTTCAGATTTTTCCCTCCAATATTCACAAATTTTACTTTAAAATCAACACCTGTGTAGGGAAGCAAACAGAGAATAAATTAAGATCTCAAAAAACAAGGACTAGCAAAATCATGGCTTCAAACAACTTTGATGGTCAAGAGACCAGTATCCCTATAATCTTGCTCCCCCAGTGCAGCCAGCGTCTAAATTTTAGGATTTGATGAACAAAATGACATAAGAAATTCTTTGAATATTTGATCCATTAAGAAACACATGGATGATTGATTATGAATATTTCAATAAAAGATGAGAAGTATATAAATCTGAACTCAAAAACCTTCCTAACTGACATTTTAATCAGAAAAAATCAACTTAAGTCACCTATAGAAAGAAAGCAAAAATTTGATTTCTTGCAATAGTTATAGCACAAGCTAACAATTTGAGGTTCTGAATATTAATTTTCAATCCACCAAGCAAAGCCTAAAAGAAACACTGATTTGTAAGAGAATGCTAATCAGCACATAACCATAACTTTGCAGTAAAATCAACGCATGAGAACCTATGTACACCAGCTATATTTTTCAATTCCATTATATTAAAAGCAGATTACAGCAACCTTAAAATCAACAAGCACATAGGCCTGGACGCACGTGTATCAGATTTTGCCTGTGCCACTTACCAATGGTGGGGGAGAGATCTTCAAAGGTGTCAGAAGTGAAACTCAAAAGGAGACTACTTTTCCCAACACCAGAATCTCCAATCATCAACAACTTGAACAAGTAATCAAACTCCGGAGCATTCGAACTTGAATCCATTAAGATATTCTCTCACTAAAAACAAACAGTAACCTATAAAATCCCAGTTCCTCCGACACCACAATGTGCCCTACTTCACCCTATCAAAACACAAAAAAAACCAATCACAATTTTAACGAACACCCCAAAAAGAGTTAAATAAATTAAAACAGGAAATAGACCCACATTCTTATACATTAAAGCAAGAAAAACCGAAATTCTATAAATGAAAATTACGATCAAAGTTTGCATCTTTTTTCACAATATAACACAAAATAAAAAACAAAAAAAGGGCAGATACAGAAATTCATAAAAGACCATGATTGATATTAAAAATAGAAATCCCAGTTCAAAATTAAGAATTTCCAAATCATCCGATCAAACAAAAGTGAAAAGTCACAGAGGCATCACTAACCATAAGCACAAATCAAAATCAAAATATATAAGTAGATGCGTTATATGACACAATAGAAAATGAGGTATGAATGCACCTGAAAGGTAATGGCTTCTGTAAATATTGGTAAAATTCAGGCGGTGAGTTTGCAGAGAAAAAGATAGAGAACTCTGAGAATTATGAAGCAATACGAAAAAGAAGGGGAATCAAGTCATCAACTGTTAAAATTTATGGAGGACAAAAATGGAATTTTGATATTGTGTTTTTTATAAAAGAAAATGAAGGGAATAAAAAAAGGGTTTTTTTTCCAAGCCAAACACGACCTTGAATTTTAAACGGATTTTTTTTAGTTTTTCGTTCACGCAACGATTGTAAATGTTGATTATATTTTAATCTCTATAATAATGCTAATAAATTCTCTAATTAATAGATGTACATATTGTGATCACATGTAATTGTGTCCATAATTATTATGTGAATATTCATATAAATTGTAGTGAATGAACTTCTGAGTTATTAAAAATAATTTATATGATAAAAAAGAATAAAAAAGCAATTAAAAAAATAAAAAACAAATTTCATATAAAAATAAAATAAAATAAAATAAAATCATCAAGCTAATCAAAGTTGACATGGAAAATGTGTTATTTGGACAGAGACAAGGTTATCATCATAAAAAGAAAACCGAAAAAAATAAAAAAGTTTAATTTTCAATAAATTAAAAATTGAACAATGAAATAAAAAAATAAAATTGATGAAAAAAATTTGATATCAATCCAAGTTAAAATTTAATATTCATGACACGGATCATGAGACCAAGATCATCGCATTGAAAAAATTAATATAACTCAATATTAAAAAATAAAATTAAAAAAAAACATGACATCTCTCTCATGCCAACAACTTTTTTTCTTCTTTTTATTTAATTTATCAAAAGATCTAAATGGCTATGTCCTCATGTGATATTAACAAGAAAAAAATAACAAAAAGACCAAAAACCCCTTCAATCAAGCCACAAATGTTTTTGGCTTCTAAAGGTACCACAATAATCACATTGTGTTAACAAAGATTAAAAACAAAAAATGCACCTACCCTAACAGCTATATGTATTTAATTTTTAAGGGCATTTTAGAAATTATATAATGCAAATAAAAGGATAAAGGACTCTTTTATTCCTTTTTAATTTTCCAATGATAAATAAATTTTGTGGAAAAGATAATTTTGCCCTTGAAAGTTAAAGCTAAAATGATAATTTATTATACAAATTCACGGTAAATTATAAGTGTATGTTCAATCAATTTCTAATCTCTTTTAGCTTTAATTTTAATAAAATAAAAGTTTTATCATCTCAAAATAAAATGAAGGTACTCTTTTTTTTTTTTTCTTTCTTTCCCAGTGCTGAATCTCGTTTATTTTGCTAAAATCCCAACAGAGACAAGTTGCAACCTATATTCCCTCTCCTTTTCTAGTATTTTCTATGGATCAACCCTCTTTCTCAATAATTTCTCTCCTTTTCCTTTGTGTTTTTTTTTTAGTTTAACGTGGGTGTCCGGGCTAGCTTGCGCGCACCTCGACTAATGCTACAGGCCCTGAAGTTAACGACCATGTAAGCCTCCAGTGACCAGCATATGAGTAACCACATGACTCGAACCTGAGACCACAGAGAAAACAAATCTCTTGGTCCCAAACTTTTACCACTGGATCATTATCTAAATGGTTTCTTTTGTGTTTTTTAGTCGTATATAATATGATTTGTTTTACGACCAAAATAATTAATTGAGATATGATATATTACTAATTACTCGTGCACAGTAAAATTTTTCAGAAAAGAGCCTCCGTAAAAGAGAAACGTTTTCCAACTTCAAGGATTGAGATGGAAAAATGAAAAAACCCTTTTCTTCTTTTTCCAATCTGTAAAAATACATCTTCTAAACATAAAGTTCATTTTCTATTTTTTTTTTGGAAAAATAGAATAATACTCCTAACAGGCCTATACATCTTCTCGAACTGGGTGTAAAAGAAAAAGGAAACGCTAGGATTCTAACATGGGACTTCCCATCGATGAAATTGCTGAAAATAAGCACTCTAGTTATCCTCTTTTTTTTTCTTTCTTTTTTCTAATTGAGTCCTAATCCTATGATTGTATTGATTCATGTAATTTCAAGATTTCATTTTTATTTTCTTTTTGATGATTTTTTTTGTTAGTCTGTGCAGGCCTTGCTGAATTAGCAAAACTCTTAATTATCGAAACTTCAAGCTTGTGATTGCTGGTGATGTTAGTATAGGTGTTTATATATCCTTTTGAGATTCTGCTGATTTGTTTTTATTCTTGATGTTTTTTGATTTTGGATTTGGTTTTTATTCGGTGGACAATATTTTATTCATGGCCTTTAAAAGAAGAAGAAGAAGGGGGAGAAGGTTGATACTCGCGGGCTGGACCGAGTTTTAAAACTATATTCATGATGATGAAGCACGGGTTAAATAGCTGGTTTATGCTACAGCAGAGGTGATTGTGCGGAAATTTTTTTGTTTTTTTTTTAATGATACTTTCTTTTAATTTTTTTACTCACGGCATCAGTTCGCATCTTTTCTCTTGAAGATTAGAATAGATAAGATGGCGAAGATGACAATAACGATGACGATAAAAAAACAGAGTAAATTTGTGTGTGTTTGGAATTATATAAATCTGAGAAGCAATTGTTTTTTTCCTCCACCAAATATTTAGTCGCTGGACAGTATTTTATTCATGGCCTTTAAAAGAGAGGGAGGGGTGATGCTGTGTCGCTTGCGTGCCATTGTAGGCAGGCACCATTAGTTTGTTGGCTACTGAGGACAAACACGTTGCTGTTCTAATTTATTTATTCTTGTTTGTTTGAAGATTTGCAGGTCAAGAAATGACGGTGCGAATCGGAATATTTGGTGGCGGAGCAGCTC
>Ga0307515_10017589_pt1 | contig 13003 bp, 10 predicted proteins | sample 17_EM_MG_FD_194513 | JGI IMG/M metagenome (GOLD analysis project Ga0307515, IMG submission 194513) | Populus trichocarpa ectomycorrhiza microbial communities from riparian zone in the Pacific Northwest, United States - 17_EM | ecosystem: Host-associated > Plants > Roots > Unclassified | place...
ACAAGGCCACCCAAACCAAGCCATGCTCCCCACGCACCTTCACCCCAACCCCAGCCAGCTCAGCCCGTCCGGCGTTTGAGGACGAGGCCGTCCAGGCCGAAGCGGGGGTCTGGGGGCGGCAGCCCCCAGGGATGGGACGGGTAAGGGCGGCGGGGGCGAGGTCAAGGACACGACGCGGTCACGATCACCCACTTGACAGCGCAGGCGCACTTGCCGACCCCAACGACCCGGCGTAGACCAGAGCCCACGGGACAGCGCCGAACACGTTCAACGCCGAACGACGAACGGGGCCAGACATGCGCAGCACGATTCGTACACGCACCCTTACCGCCCTCACCGCGACAGCCCTCACCCTCGCCCTCACCTCCTGCGGCTCCGACGACGACAGCCCAAGCGGGACAAGCACAAGCAGCGGCACCGGCGGTGACACCTCCGCCTCCGTCCAGCTGCCGAAGCTCAACGGCCAGACCCTCGAAGTCGCCGCCGTCTGGACGGGCCCCGAGCAGGAGAACTTCACCAAGGTTCTGAAGGAGTTCGAGAAGCGCACCGGCGCGAAGGTCAACTTCGTACCGACCGGCAACAACACCTCCACGTTCCTCGGTACGAAGATCGAGGGCGGCCAGCCCCCGGACGTCGCGTTCCTGCCGCAGGTCGGCGTGCTGCACCAGTTCGCCGAGAAGGGCTGGATCAAGCCGCTCGGCACGGACGCCCAGGCCCAGCTCGACAAGAACTTCTCCGCCGGCTGGAAGGACCTCGGCGCCTTCGAGGGCAAGCAGTACGGCATCTATGTGAAGGCCGCCAACAAGTCCCTGATCTGGTACAACACCGCCGCGTTCGAGGCGGCGGGCCTCACCGACACCCCCACCACCTGGAAGGACTTCATCGCCACCGCCCAGACGCTCTCCGACGCCGGCTCCCCCGCCGTGTCCATCGGCGGCGCCGACGGCTGGACCCTCACCGACTGGTTCGAGAACGTCTATCTGTCGCAGGCGGGCCCCGAGAAGTACGACCAACTGGCCCAGCACAAGATCAAGTGGACCGATCCCTCCGTCAAGGCCGCCCTGACCACGCTCGCCGAGCTGTGGGGCAAGGACGACCTCCTCGCGGGCGGTCGTTCCGGCGCGCTGGCGACCGAGTTCCCGAAGTCGGTCACCCAGACCTTCTCCGGTGACACCCCGGCGGGGATGGTCTTCGAGGGCGACTTCGTGGCCGCCAACATCAACGCGGACACCAAGGCGAAGCTCGGCACGGATGCGAAAGTCTTCCCGTTCCCCGCAGTTGGCGACCAGGCGCCCGTCGTCAGCGGCGGCGATGTCGCGGTGGCCCTCAAGGACGGCGCGGGCGCCCAGGCCCTCCTGACGTTCCTCGGCTCGACCGACGCGGCCGAGATCTGGGCGGCCCAGGGCGGCTTCCTCTCCCCCAGCAAGACCATGGACCAGGCCAGCTACAAGGACGACGTCACCCGGGACATCGCCAAGGCCCTCATCGCGGCCGGCGACGACTTCCGCTTCGACATGTCCGACCAGGCCCCGGCCGCCTTCGGCGGTACCCAGGGCGTCGGCGAGTGGAAGGACCTCCAGGACTTCCTGAAGAACCCGAATGACATCGCGGGCACCCAGCAGAAACTCGAGACCGACGCCGCCAAGGCGTACAAGAACAGCTGACGGCGCCGGGATGACGTCGACAGAGAACAAGCCCCCCGAGGAACCCGTAGGACCAGTAGGAGCCGTAGGACCCGCGACCCCCTTGGCCCCCGCTCGTCCCCCCAAGAGCATCACCGGCACCCGCTGGTGGGTGGCAGGCGTCTTCCTCCTGCCCGCCCTGATCCTGCTCGGCTCACTCGTCGTCTACCCGATCGGCTACTCCGTCTGGCGCAGCCTGTACGACGCCGACGGTTCGGGTTTCGTCGGCCTGGAGAACTACGGCGACATCTTCACGAACGACGCCACGCTGACCGCCGTACGCAACACGGCGATCTGGGTGGCGGTCGCGCCCGCCCTCGTCACCGCGCTCGGTCTGATCTTCGCGGTGCTGACCGAACGGATTCGCTGGGGTACGGCGTTCAAGCTGATCGTCTTCATGCCGATGGCGATCTCGATGCTCGCGGCGGGCATCATCTTCCGCCTCGTCTACGAGCAGGACCCGGACCAGGGCGTCGCCAACGCGATCGTGACGTCCGTGCACGACGCCTTCGTGGACTCCTCCGTCTATCCGAAGGCCCGCCCGAACGCCCAGGCCAGCGATCTGAAGTCGTCCGGCGGGGGCTCCTTCACCTCCACCGGGACCGTCAGCCCCGGCACCCCGGCCCTGCTGCCCCTCGTAGGCATCGCCCCCAACAAGCTCCCCGGCACGCCCGAGGACGCGAAGGCCCCCGCCGCCACGGGTTCCGGGATCACCGGCACCGTCTGGCTGGACTTCAAGCTCGGCGGTGGCGGTACGAAGGGGCAGGTCGACCCCGGTGAGAAGGCGCTGAAGGGGGTCAAGGTCGAGGCCGTGAAGGACGGGAAGGTCGTCGCCTCGGCGACCAGCGGCGCCGACGGGACCTTCAGCCTGCCCGCCGATGCCGACGGGGCCCAGCTGAAACTGCCCGGCTCGAACTTCGCCGCCGCCTACAACGGGATCGACTGGCTCGGGCCCACCCTCGTCACCCCGGCCATCATCGGCAGCTATGTGTGGATGTGGGCCGGGTTCGCCATGGTGCTCATCGCGGCCGGGCTCGCGGGGGTGGACCGGAATCTGCTGGAGGCGGCGCGCGTGGACGGCGCCAACGAGTGGCAGGTGTTCCGGCGGGTCACCGTGCCGCTTCTCGCGCCTGTGCTGGTCGTCGTGCTCGTCACGCTGATGATCAACGTGATGAAGGTGTTCGACCTCGTCTACATCATCGCCCCGCAGCCCAGTCAGGACGACGCCAACGTCCTCGCGCTCCAGCTGTTCCTGTCGTCGTTCGGCGGTGGCGGCAACTACGGCGTCGGCAGCGCGATCGGCGTCATTCTGCTGCTGCTCGTCCTGCCGGTGATGTTCGTCAATCTCCGTCGACTCAGGAAGGAGCGTCAACGGTGACGACTGTCGACCCGACCCTCGACCCGAAGCTCGACCCGCCCGTGCGCGCCAAGCGCTCCTTCGCCGCCCGCCTGGTCAGCGGCACGGCGGGTGGCGTGATGCGGCTCTTCCTGATCATCGTCGCGCTGATCTGGATGGTGCCGACGTTCGGGCTGCTCATGTCGTCGTTCCGCGACCCGACCGACATCGCCGCCTCCGGGTGGTGGAAGGTGTTCACGGCGCCCGGCCAGCTGACCGCCAAGAGCTACGAGACGCTGCTGGAGAACGACGCGATCACCAGCTCCCTCCTCAACACCATCTGGATCACGGTTCCGGCGACGCTCCTGGTCGTCATGATCGGCGCGATGGCCGGATACGCCTTCGCGTGGATGGACTTCAAGGGGCGCGACGGGTGGTTCCTGGTCGTCGTCGCGCTGCTCGTCGTACCCGTGCAGGTGGCGCTGATCCCGCTCTCCGATCTCTTCGGGAAGATCGGGATCTTCGGCGACATCATCGGTGTGGTGCTGTTCCATGTGGGCTTCGGGCTGCCGTTCGCGATCTTCCTGCTGCGGAACTTCTTCGCGGAGATCCCGCGCGAACTGCTCGAAGCCGCCCGGCTGGACGGCGCGGGCGAGATCAGGCTGTTCGCGACCGTCGTCATGCCGCTCGCCGCGCCGGCAATCGCGTCCCTGGGGATCTTCCAGTTCCTGTGGGTGTGGAACGACATGCTGGTCGCCCTGGTGTTCTCCGACTCCCAGTCGCAGCCGCTGACGGTCGCGCTCCAGCAGCAGGTACGGCAGTTCGGCAGCAACATCGAGGTGCTGGCGCCGGGCGCGTTCATCTCGATGGTGATTCCGCTGGCCGTGTTCTTCGCGTTCCAGCGGCAGTTCGTGTCGGGGGTGATGGCGGGAGCGGTCAAATAGGCCGCCAAGTAAGCGGTCGAGTAAGCAGTCAAATCAAACGATCGAGTTAGCGGATAAGCATCACATTCATGAGGTTACGGGCTCAAACGGCCATGTCCCCCACATGCCGCAATCGGCGTAACCAAGTCACTCCATCGGCCGTTCCCGGGCAGTAGGCCCGCGCCGACCCGCCGACCCATGGATGTGTCTTGCCCAGGTTCAGTGTCATCGTCCCCGCGTACAAGGTTCAGGCTTATCTGCAGGAGTGCCTGGAATCGGTGCTCGGCCAGTCGTACCCGGATCTCGAAGTGATCGCCGTCGACGACCGCTCGCCCGACGCCTGCGGTGCGCTCGTCGACGAGTTCGCGGCCCGTGACGCCCGGGTGCGCCCCGTCCATCTGCCGGAGAACGGCGGGGTGGGCGGGGCGCGCAACGCGGGGATCGAGCACGCGACCGGGGACTACCTCGTCTTCGTCGACGGCGACGACACCCTCGCCCCGGACGCGCTGCGGGCCATCGCCGACCGGATCAAGGAGGCAGGCGACGCGGACGTCGTCGTCTACGACCACGCGCACGCCCTCTGGACCGGCGAGACCGTCCGCAGCCCGTTCCTCGGGCAGCTCACCGAGCAGGGTCCGGCCCCCTTCCGGCTCGACGACCGCCCGCTGCTGCTCAAGCTGCCGCCGGTGGCCTGGAACAAGGCGTACCGGCGGGAGTTCGTCGAGCGCGAGGGCCTCACCTTCCCGGCCGGCGCCCACGCGGATCTCCCCTGGACGGTCCCGGCACTGCTGGCCGCCGAGTCGGTCGCGACCCTGGACCGGGTCTGCGTCCACCACCGCAGGCCACGGCAGATCACCGACTCCCCCGCCGAGCAGGGCCACTTCGACATCCACGAGCAGTACGACCGGATCTTCGCGTTCGTCGACGCGCGTCCCGAACTCGCGCACTGGCGGCCGGTGTTGTTCCGCCGGATGGTCGACCAGCTGATGTCGGTGCTGGCCCGCCCGGACCGGCTGCCGCGCACCGCCCGTGCCGAGTTCCTGCGCAAGTCCCGGGCCCACTACCGCCGTTACCGCACCCCGGGCGCCGCCGTACCGCTGCACGCCCGGCTCCGGCATCTGCTCGTCCGGACGGGCAGCTACCGCACGTATCGGGCGGTACGCCTCGCGTCCGCTTTGCGCCGGCACACCACGCGCTTCGTCAAGTCCCTTGCCCGGAGCGTCCGTTCGACCGCCCTGCGGCTGCACTACCGGGTCCAGCGGCGGCTGCCGCTGCGCGCGGACCGGGCCGTCTTCACCAGTCACTCCGGGCGCGGGTACGGCTGCAATCCGGGCGCCCTGGAAGCCGCGTTCCGTTCCTTCGTGCCGGGCATGCGGACGGCGTGGATCGCCCGGCCCGAGCACCATCACACGCTCCCGACGGCGACCGCCCGGGTCCGGCCCGGCACCGCCGCCTACTGGACGGCGCTGGCCCGCTCCAAGTACCTGGTGAGCAACGTGAGTTGGGAGGGGCGGTTCGCGAAGCGGGCCGGGCAGGTGGTGATCCAGACCCAGTACGGAACGCCGCTGAAGCGGATGGGCCTCGACCTCCAGGACCGGCCGGCCGCCGCCCGCGACACCGACTTCACGGCGCTCCTCGCGGACGTCGACACCTGGGACCACTGCCTGTCGGCCAACCGTCACTCCACCCTCGTATGGGAGCGCGTCTTCCCCGGCGGCCACCGCACCCTCGAAACCGGGCAGCCCCGCAACGACGTGTTCCAGCAGGCGACTTCGGCGGACGTCGCCCGACTGCGCGAGTCGCTCGGCATCCCGGAGGGCTCGGTCGCGATCCTGTACGCGCCGACCCACCGCGACTATCTGCGCGGCCCCCGCCAGACGCTCGACCTGGAGCGGGTCCTGCGCCAACTCGGCCCGCGCTACGTGCTGTTGGCCCGCGCGCACCACATCTACGACGCCCCGCTGACGCACGCCTCCGGCGGCCGGCTCATCGACGTGACCGACCATCCGAACGTCGAGTCACTGTGCCTGGCCTCGGACGCGCTGGTCACCGACTACTCGTCGCTGATGTTCGACTACGCCAACCTGGACCGGCCGATCGTGATCCACGCGGACGACTGGGAGGCGTACGAGGCGGCCCGTGGCACCTACTTCGACCTGCGCGCCTTCCCGCCGGGCGCGGTGTCGCGCAGCGAGGACGAGCTGATCGACATCTTCGCGACGGGCCACTGGCGCGGCTCGCGCTCCACGCAGTTGCGGACCGCGTTCCGCGAGCGGTTCTGCCCGTACGACGACGGGCGAGCCGCCGAACGGGTCGTCCGGCGGCTGGTGTTGGGCGAGACGGCCAAGGCGGCCTCGGTCACTCCGCTCGCCGAGCGCCACCCGGTGCCGTCGGCGGCTGCCGCGTCGGCCACCGCACCGCTCGCGAGCGTGGAGCGTCTGGAGCCGAGCGCCGATGTACTGGACGCGGCCGGCGGTACTACTCGATGACGAGGTCGACCTCGATGTTGCCGCGCGTCGCGTTGGAGTACGGGCAGACCTGGTGGGCCTGCTCGACCAGCTTGCGGCCGGTCTCCGCGTCGACGGTGTCGGGCAGCTCGACGCGGAGGGTGACCTTGAGGCCGAAGCCCTCGCCCTGCTTGCCGATGCCGACCTCGGCGGTCACGGCGGCGTCGCTGACGTCGACCTTGGCACCCCGGCCGACCAGGCCCAGCGCACTGCCGAAACAGGCGGCGTAACCGGCGGCGAAGAGCTGCTCCGGGTTGGTCCCGGCGCCGTTGCCACCCATCTCCACCGGGATGCCGAGCGGGAGGTCCACCTTGCCGTCGGAGCTGACGGCGCGGCCCTCGCGGCCGTGCGTGGCGGTGGCGACTGCGGTGTAGATCGCGTCCATGGAACCCGTCCCTCTTATCGAAGTGCTCGTGTCATCGAAGTTCTCGTGGAGCCCCTTGCGGGGTTCCTTACGGAGATAACTTAAGCACACAATTCAATTGTGCACAACTAGATGACGGGCAAGAGGTATCGTGGAGGCATGTCAGCAACCTCCGCCGAGGACTACCTCCGTCTCGACCAGCAGATCTGCTTCTCCCTGAACGCGGCGTCGCGCGCCTTCAACGGTGTCTACCGCGTGGTGCTCAAGGATCTCGGGCTCACCTACCCGCAGTACCTGGTGATGCTCGTGCTGTGGGAGCACGGCCAGCTGCCCGTGAAGAAGCTCGGCGAGCATCTGCGTCTCGACTCCGGCACGCTGTCGCCGCTGCTCAAGCGGCTGGAGGCGGCCGGGCTCGTCCGGCGTGAGCGCAGTGCGCGGGACGAGCGGTCGGTGGAGGTGCGGGCTACTGAGGAGGGGGTTGCGCTGCGTGAGCGGGCGCTTCAGGTGCCTCGGCGGATTGTGGCGGCGACGTCGTTCGACGTGGAGGAGATTCGCGCGCTGCGGGCTCGGTTGGATGAGCTGACCAGTGCGTTGGATGCGGCGGCGCTGGAGGCTTAGGCGGGTTGGGGTTGTCGGGTTGGTGCGGCGCCGTTGGGGCTGGTCGCGCAGTTCCCCGCGCCCCTGAAGGGGCGCGTTCGTACAGCCGTAGTTTTACGCCGCTGCCCTCGTACTCACGCCTCTGCACGAACTCCTCGTCCACCACCGCCCGTTTGAGTCGGTCGGTCGGGGTTTCCGGGTGCCAGGACGGGCTCAGGGCATATGGCTCCGCGATCAGCCACACGTGATCCAGGCCCGCCAGTTGTCGGCGTAGCGCGGCCGGGCCGATCTCGATGCCGTACAGGGTGCCGGAGGCTCGCGCGGACTCGGCGAGGGCCACGTCCCGCACCCCCCTGAAGCCCTTCGGGTACGCCAGGGCCGCGCGGCGGCCTAGGGACGGGAGGAACAGGACCGGGTCGCCGGGGCGGAGTTCGCGGGATGCCAGTGCGGAGGCGGTGGCCAGGTTGTCGCCGCCTCGATGGGCCATCGAACGGTCCTGGCGGAGGAGGGGGAGCTGGTGTGCGCAGACCATGGCCACCGCCAGCGCCCCGGCCGCCGTGACGGTCGCGCGGGGCAGGCTCGGCACGGCCCGGGCGATGCGGTCGGCTCCGGCGGCGACCAGGAGCGGGGCGCCGGCCAGGGCGTACAGGACGTAGCGGTCGTCGTAGAGCGGTGACCACTGGGAGACGGTGATGAGCATCGCGGGCGGTACGAGGAGCAGCGGGAGCGCGACTGCGGCGAGGGGTGGATCGGCGCCGGGGCGCGGGGGCCAAGGGCGGCGCAGGGCCGCGTACATGAGGATCAGGCAGGGGGCGAGGACCTCGTCCGTCGGGCCGGCGAACTGGCGTACGAGGCGGTCGACGACGGCCTGTCCGGGTGGCCGCAGCCATGCCACCTGCGCGGACTGGGCGTGCGAGAGCAGTGCCAGCGGGAGCAGGGTCAGCGTCACGGCGCCGGCCGCGCACAGCCAGCGCGTCCACACCAGCCGGGGGACGCGGGTGAGCGCGAGGGTCACGGCGTGCGCGAGGAGGAGCAGTACGGCGAACTCGTGGAGGAGGCAGGTGACGGCGAGGACCACTCCGTACGGCGTCCAGGAGCGGCCCGCGAGTGCCCGTACGAGCAGCAGCGTCGCGCCCGTCGCACCGGCCGCGACCAGGGCGTACGACCGGCCCTCCTGGGCGTAGTGACCGACCATCGGTGTGACCGCGTACAGCAGACCGGCCCAGAGGCCGACGCGTGGGGAGGCCAGTCGGGTCCCGAGGGCCGCGACCAGGCCGGCGGTCGTGACGGCGGCGAGGACGGACGGGAGCCGGAGCAGCACCTCGCCGGGGTGGACGGCGAGGACGGGCCGCATGAGCAGGTAGTACAGGCCGTGTACGGCGTCGACCTCGTGCAGCAGCCGCCAGATCTGCGGGAACGTGCGCCGCGCGACCTGGAAGGTGGCGGCCTCGTCACGCCATATGCCGCCCCGGTCGAGCCCCCAGCAGCCGATCACCAGCATGACGGCCATGGGGATCACGACGACCTTGGGGATCAGGGGGACCGCGACGGCGGCTGTCTTCTTGTTCATCCCCTTGCTCATCGGCCTGTTGATCACGGGATTGATTTTGTGTGATTAGACAACCTTGGTGGCGATTGATGCCGGATTGACGTGAATATGGCATCTGTGCGGCTTACGATCCCGCCGTGACGAGACCCCCCACCACCATGAACCACCGCCTCCTCACCCTCGCCGTCGGCTGGGCCACCTCCCGTGCCCTGATGCTGTGGCTGCTGGTCCACGACGACATCCCGCTGCTCGGTGGCGGCGGGGTGGCGCGTGAGGTGCAGCGGCTGTATTTCCGCTGGTACGGCGTCCTCACGCAGGGCGCGTTCCCTGTGGACGACACGCTGTGGCAGTACCCGCCGGGCGCTGGTCCGGTGCTGCTGTCGCCCGCGCTGCTGCCGACGCTGACGTACTTCGAGGCGTTCGTGGCGCTCACGCTCGCCACCGACGCCCTGATCCTGATCGCCCTCACGCGCGCGGGGAGGCGTCCGGGCCGTTCCCTGCGCGGCGCCGCCTATTGGACGGCGGGTCTGCCGCTGCTCCTCCAGGTGCCGCTCGCGCGCTACGACGTGCAGGTCACGGCGTTGGCCGTCATCTCCCTGTTGACGTTGTCGCGCTCCCCGCGCGCGTGCGGTGCGTTCGCGGCACTGGGCGCCCTGGTGAAGGTCTGGCCCGCGCTGGTACTGCTGGGTGTGGAGAGGGGCCGTACGACCCGGTCGGCGTGGACGTCCGCGACGGTCACGGCGACGGCCGCGCTGGCCCTCCTGGCGGTGTTCTTCAGCAACCCGTTCTCCTTCCTGCGCCAGCAGGGCGGGCGGGGCGTGCAGATCGAGTCGTTCGGCGGTACCGCGCTCTCCCTCGCCACGCGCGCCGGGTGGGAGGGGCGCGTGCGCTACCAGTACGGCGCGATGGAGTTCGTGGGCCCGTACGTGTCGTCCGTGGCCGCGCTGGCCCTCGCGCTGACGGTCGTGGCGTTCGGGCTCCTGCTGCTGTGGCGGGTACGGGCCCGGCACTGGACGGAGGCGACGCCGTTCGACGCGGCGCTGACCGCCGTACTCCTCTTCACGATCACCAGCCGGGTGATCAGCCCGCAGTACATGATCTGGCTGCTCGGACTGGCCGCGGTCTGCCTGACCTCGCGGCACACCAGCCAGCGCCCGGTGGCCTGGCTGCTGCTGGCGGCGACAGCGGTGAGCAGCGTCGCCTATCCGGCCCTGTACGGCGAGGTCATCCAGTGCACCTGGACGGGCGTGGCGGTGATGGTCGTACGCAACGGCCTGCTGGCAGCGGCGGCGATCACGTCCTTCGTACGGCTGTGGCGAGCGACCCGCCCGGCCACGATTCCGCACCCCTCACAGCCCGCATCCGTCGCTTCACTCCCCGAGCGGGAACTAAGTGCGCCTTAACGGGAGTTAGCTGACAAAGCCCGACCGACCACTCGACCACCCAACCACCCGACCACACGAGGGGACGACGCACATGACCTGGCTGATCACCGGCGGCGCCGGCTACATCGGGGCGCACGTCGTCCGCGCGATGACCGAGGCGGGCGAGCGGGCCGTGGTGTACGACGACCTGTCCACCGGAATCGCCGAGCGGGTGCCGGACGGCGTACCGCTGGTGGTCGGCTCGACCCTGGACGGCGAGCGGGTGGCGCGCGCCCTGCGGGACCACGAGGTGACGGGCGTGGTCCATCTGGCGGCGAAGAAGCAGGTGGGCGAGTCGGTGGACCGCCCCCTGCACTACTACCGGGAGAACGTGGAGGGGCTGCGCATCCTGCTTGCGGCGGTGACGGCGGCCCACGTCCCCTCCTTCGTGTTCTCGTCCTCGGCGGCGGTGTACGGCATGCCGGATGTGGACCTGGTGACGGAGGAGACACCGTGCGTGCCGATGAGCCCGTACGGCGAGACGAAACTGGCGGGTGAGTGGCTGGTCCGCGCGACGGGCAGGGCGACGGGCCTGTCGACGGCGTGCCTCCGCTACTTCAACGTGGCCGGAGCTGCGACCCCGTCCCTGGCAGACGTGGGCGTCTTCAACATCATCCCCATGATCTTCGAACGCCTCACGGCCCACGAACCCCCGCGCATCTTCGGCGACGACTACCCGACCCCGGACGGCACCTGCGTACGGGACTACATCCACGTGACCGACCTGGCGGAGGCCCATGTGGCGACCGCCCGGGCACTGGAGGCGACACCGGGCCGTGAACTCACCCTCAACATCGGCCGGGGCGAGGGCGTTTCGGTCCGCGAGATGATCGACCGGGTGAACACGGCGACGGGCCACACCCTGCCCCCGGTCGTGGCCCCACGCCGCCCGGGCGACCCGGCAAGGGTCGTGGCCTCGGCCGACCGCATCGCCACAGAACTGGGCTGGAAGGCGAAGCACGACGTCCAGGACATGATCACATCGGCGTGGGAGGGGTGGCTGCGGCTGCACCCGGAGGCGGGGACGACACCGGGGCAGCCTGGGCGGTAGCGACAGGTCTGGCAACCCAGTGGCCGGGCCCTACTGGTTGCCTCTACTGGCTGCCCCTCCTGCATGCCCCTACTGGTTGTTCAGATACGCCAGTACCGCCAGCACCCGGCGGTGGCCGCTGTCGCTCGGCGGGAGGCCGAGCTTCAGGAAGACGTTGCCGATGTGTTTGCTGACCGAGCGTTCCGTGACCACCAGGGTTTTGGCGATCATCGTGTTGTCGTGGCCCTCCGCCATCAGCTTGAGGACCTCGCGTTCGCGCGGAGTGAGGGAGTCGAGGGGGGAGTCGCGGCGGCGGGTGAGGAGTTCGGCGACCACCTCGGGGTCGAGGGCCGTGCCGCCGGCGGCCACTCGGTCCAGGGCGTCGAGGAACTCGTCGACCCTGCCGATGCGGTCCTTGAGCAGGTAGCCGACGCCGCTTGCTCCGCCGCCCAGCAGCTCTGCCGCGTACGACTCCTCCACGTACTGGGAGAGGACCAGCACCGGCAGGCCGGGGATCTGCTCCCTCGCCTCCAGGGCCGCGCGCAGGCCCTCGTCGCGGAAGCCGGGGGGCATCCGGACGTCCAGTACGGCGGCGTCCGGGCGGTGTTCGAGGAGGGCCGGGAGTACCTCGGGGCCGCTGCCCGCGACGGCCACGACCTCGTGTCCGGCCGACGTCAGCAGCAGGACGAGGCCTTGTCTCAGCAGGGCGTTGTCCTCGGCGATCACTACGCGCATGACGGTCCTGTTCTCGATCCGGTCCAGCCCGCCGACCAAGCAGCGGTCGCGCTCACCATACGCAGGGCAGTTCCACGTCGATCACGGTCGGTCCCCCTACGGGGCTCGACACGTCCACGCTGCCGTCCAGCGCGGCCACCCGGCGGCGCATCCCGAGCAGTCCGGTGCCGCCCTTCTCGTCGGCGCCGCCCTGGCCGTGGTCGCCCACCCGGACCTTCAATCCCCTTGGCACGCGGGCGAGTTCGACCCAGGCGGTCGGTGAACCGCTGTACTTCGCCGCGTTCGTCAGCGCCTCGGCGATCACGAAGTAGGCGGCGGCCTCCACGGCCGCGGGTGCCCTTACGCCGTCCTCGACCCCGTCGTCGCCCACGCTGACCTCCAGGCCGCTGCTCGACGCCAGGGCCCGTACGGCGCCCACCAGACCCCGGTCCGTGAGGATCGGCGGATGGATGCCGCGCACCACGTTGCGCAGCTCGGTCAGCGCCTCCTCGGCCTGGTCCTGGGCGTCCTCCAGCAGCTTGCGGGCGGCCTCCGGATCACGGTCGTACGCCCGTTTCGCGAGGCCGATCCGCATGGACAGGGAGACCAGGCGGGCCTGGGCGCCGTCGTGCAGGTCGCGTTCGATGCGCCGGAGTTCGGCTCCGTGCGCGGCGACCGCGTCGGCGCGGGTCGCCTTCAGCTGCTCGACGCGCTCGACGAGATTCGCCTTCGGGGAGGGCTTGAGCAGGGCGGCCGACCAGGACGCGTCGAGGTCGGCGAGCCTGCTGATCAGGGGGAGGACGACCGCCTCACGGCGCAGCAGCCCGCACCACACACCGTCGACGACCAGGCCGACCGGCCACAGCGGGATCATCAG
>Ga0307515_10017590_pt1 | contig 13003 bp, 13 predicted proteins | sample 17_EM_MG_FD_194513 | JGI IMG/M metagenome (GOLD analysis project Ga0307515, IMG submission 194513) | Populus trichocarpa ectomycorrhiza microbial communities from riparian zone in the Pacific Northwest, United States - 17_EM | ecosystem: Host-associated > Plants > Roots > Unclassified | place...
TCGTCGTGCACGAGCTGGCCCACCTGCGCGAGCTGGAGCACAACAAGCCCTTCTACAAGCTCTGCCAGCACATGGAGCCGGACTACTTCCAGCTGGAGTTCGACCTGCGGCTGTACCTGATGCAACAAGAGGATGCCAAGTGATCCTGCTCGCGCCGATGGAAGGCCTGCTCGACCACATCCTGCGCGACGTGCTGACCCGCATCGGCGGCGTGGACCGCTGTGTCAGCGAGTTCATCCGCGTCACCGATCAGCTGCTGCCTAACCGTGTTTTCACGCGCATCGTGCCGGAGCTGATGAATGGTGGTCGCACGGCGGCGGGCGTGCCGGTGCACCCGCAGCTGCTGGGCTCGGACGTGACCTGTCTGGCCGAGAACGCTGGCCGTCTGGCCGAGCTCAAGCCCGAGGGCATAGACCTCAACTTCGGCTGCCCGGCCAAGTGCGTGAACCGCCACCGTGGCGGCGCGGTGCTGCTGGACGAGCCGGAGCTCATCCACGAGATCGTCGCCGCCGTGCGCCGCGCGGTGCCGGCCGACGTGATGGTGTCCGCAAAGATGCGGTTGGGCTTCATGGACGACAGCCGAACGCTGGACGTAGCCCGCGCCATCCACGCGGCCGGTGCGCAGGAGATCGTCGTGCACGCCCGTACCAAGGCCGATGGCTACAAGCCCCCGGCCTACTGGGAGCGCATCGCCGCCGTGCGCGAGGCCGTGCCCATCACGATCATTGCCAACGGCGAGATCTGGACGGTCGAGCACGCCCGGCTGGCCCGCGAGCGCAGCGGCTGCGAGCACCTGATGCTGGGCCGCGGCATGGTGGCCGACCCCGGCCTGGCGCTGCGCATCGCCGGGCAGCGCGACACGCAGCTGCCCTGGGCCGAGCTGCTGCCGCTGATGCAGGTCTTCTTCGACCAGGTCCGCGGCCACGTCGCCGCCAAGCACCAGGGCGGGCGGCTCAAGCAGTGGCTGTTCTACCTGAAGCGCGCCTACCCCGAGGCCGAGGCGGCCTACGCCGAGCTGCGCACCGTGAACGATGCCGACGAGCTCGCCCGACGGCTTTGCCATTGAAAGAGAACCTCTCCATGGTTTCCCTCTCCAAAATCCTTGCGCTGGCGCTCGGTGGCGCACTGGGCACCACCGCGTTCTGCCAGACGGTCCACCCCAGCATCCCGGACGCCGAGTTGCCGGCCATCGTCGCCAAGCTGGACCAGCAGCATTTCGACGCCTTCAACCACTGCGACACGGCCGCGCTGCTGGCGCTGTCCGCGCCCGACGTGGAGTTCTTCCACGACCTGAGCGGCCGCATCCTGAATCGCGAGCAGTTCATCCAGGCCGTGCAGAAGAACATCTGCGGCAAGGTCCAGCGCCGCTTGATCGAAGGCACGATGGAGGTCTACCCGATGGCCAAGGTCGGCGCCATCCAGGCGGGCCGGCACTGCTTCCTTGAAGTCGGCAAGACGGACTGCATCCAGCAAGCCCGTTACTACATCCTTTGGCGCTTCGACGGCGCGAGGTGGCAGATCGCCAAGGTGTTCAGCTACGACCACCGGTCGATGACTGCCCCCTGATGTGGCCCAGCGCCGCTGGGCCACTGCATCGGCCGGCGCCGCCCTTGCGGGCAGGCCGGTGCCCTATCGCCTCAAGATCAGCTCGGTTGCTTGGTGATGCGCAGATAAGGCTTGGGCGCCTTCCAGCCGGCCGGGAACAGCGTCTTGGCATCTTCGTCCGACACCGAGCCGGCAATGATGACGTCCTCACCCTGCTTCCAGTTCGCCGGCGTGGCGACCTTGTGCTTGGCGGTCAGCTGCAGGCTGTCCAGCACGCGCACGATCTCCTCGAAGTTGCGGCCCGTCGTCATCGGGTAGGTCAGGATCAGCTTGATGCGCTTGTCCGGGCCGACGATGAAGACCGAGCGCACGGTGGCGTTGGTCGCGGCCGTGCGGCCTTCGGACGTGCCTTCCACATCGGCGGGCAGCATGTTGTAGAGCTTGGCGACGTTCAGGTCGCTGTCGCCGATCAGCGGGTACTTGGGCAGATGGCCTTGCGTCTCCTCGATGTCGGCGGCCCAGCGGTGGTGGTTGTCCACGGGGTCGACCGACAGGCCGATCAGCTTGGCGTTGCGCTTGGTGAACTCGGGCTCGATCTTGGCCAGGTAGCCCAGCTCGGTCGTGCACACCGGTGTGAAGTCCTTGGGGTGCGAGAACAGCACGACCCACTTGTCGCCAATGAAGTCGTGGAACTTGATCTCGCCCTGGGTGGTCTGGGCGGTGAAGTCGGGGGCGATGTCGTTGATGCGCAGGGACATGGGGGTTCTCCAACGAAAAGGGGCAGACCCGCATGATAGGAAGGAAGCAAGGGCGCGTTGCGCATGAGCTTGTTCGGAAGGCGTCTATACGCGCAGCCCGGCTAGCATCCCGGGGATGAAGATCCTCATGACCCTGCTGGCGACAGCGCTGGTTTCGGCATGCGCCACAAGCGCCTCTGTCGCCCAACCCGCCGCTCCCAATCTCCTCACCCTCGAACGGCTCACCGCCGACCCGCCACTGGCCGGCCGCCTGCCGCGCCAGGCGGAAGTCTCGCCCGGCGGGCAGTGGGTCAGCTTCCTGCGGCCGTCGCAGGCCGACAGCGAGGTGCTGGAGCTCTGGGCCCAGCCCAGTTCGGGTGGCGAACCGCGCAAGCTGGTCGCCGCAGCCGACTTGCTCGGCGGCGCCGAGCAGAAGCTCAGCGAGGCCGAGAAGATGGCACTGGAGCGCCAGCGCATCAGCCAGCGCGGCATCACCGGGTACCAGTGGTGCGGCAGCGACGACGGCGCGCTGCTCTTCCCACTGTCCGGCGACCTCTACCTGGTGCGCCTGACGGCCACCGGCCCGCAGGCGCAGAAGCTTGCGCTGCCCCCCGGTGCGCCCAAGCTGGAGCCGCGCTGCGCACCGGACGGCAGGAGCCTGGCCTATGTGCAGGGCGGCAACCTCTTCACGCTGTCGCTGGCCGCAGGTGCCAGGCCGCGCCAGCTGACCCAGGACGGCAGCGACACCCTGACCTGGGGCCAGGCGGATTTCATCGCCGCCGAGGAACTGGCACGCCAGCGCGGCTATTGGTGGAGCAAGGACGGCAAGTCGCTGCTGGCCCTGCGCGTGGACGAGGCCGGTGTGGCGCTCAAGACTCGGGCGCAGATCTTTGCTGACCGCACCGAGATGACCCAGCAGCGCTACCCCGTCGCCGGCGAGGCTAATGCCAAGGTCACGGCCTTCGCCATCGACGTGGCCAGCGGCCAGCGGCGCGAGCTGGCCTTGCCCAAGACGGCCGAGTACATCGCCCGCGCCGGCTGGTTTGCCGACGGCACGCCCTGGCTGCAGTGGTTCACGCGCGACCAGACGCGCCTGACGCTGACCGAGTTCAAGCCAGGCGCCGCGCCGCGCGACATCACCGTCGAGACCGATGCCGCCTGGGTCGAGGCGCATGACGACCTCCTCGAGACGCCGCGCGGCCTGCTCTGGTCCAGCGAGTCCTCGGGCCGCCGCCAACTGCTGCTCATCGACCGTGCCAGCGGCGCACGCACACCACTGACGCAAACCGCCGAGCCGGTCGCGCATGCCATCTGCGCCAACGCGCAAAGCCTCGTCTTCGCGGCCTATGGCGACCGTGGCAAGGCCCAGGAGGTCTATGTGATGCCGCTGGCCGGCGGCAAGGCCCAGCCCCTGGCTGGCGCGGGCAACCGCCAGTGGCGCGACGCCAAAGCCGATGCCGGCTGCGGCCGCCTGCTCGTCACGCGCTCCGCCTGGGGCGCGCCACCGCGGCTGGAGCTGCGCAGCCCGGGCCAGGACACCGTCATCGCGCTGGCCGGCGACGCGCCCGACCCGGCGCTGCGCCAGTTCAGCAACACGCCGCTGGCGCTGGACCTGACCGCCGCGGACGGCCATACGCCGCTGAACGCCTTCTTCTTCGCCGCCCAGGACGGTCGCCCGGGCAAGCACCCCGTCATCGTCATGGCCTACGGCGGCCCCGGCGCGTCGACGGTGAACTGGGGCTGGGGAAAAGACATGCCGCTGATCGCCTGGTGGCAGCAGCGCGGCTACGGCGTGCTGATGTTGGACACGCGCGGCATGGCCCACCGCGACCGCGACTTCGCGCGCGCTCACCGGCAGGCCTTCGGCAAAGTGGAAGTGGCCGACCTGTTCGCCGCCGTGCGTGAGCTGCCCAGCCGCGTGCCCGGCGTGGACGCCGCGCGCATCGGCTTCTTCGGCTGGAGTTACGGTGGCTACCTCGGCGCCCGCGCGGTGCTGGATGCCGACACACCGTTTGCCGCCTCGGTGGCTGTGGCGCCGGTGACCGACTGGACGCTTTACGACACGGCTTACACCGAGCGCTACCTCGGCAAACCACCGGCGCCGGACTTCATGTGCGGCGGGCTGTGCTTGTTCCCCTATGCAGACGCCAACCTGCCGTCGCGCGCCGCGCTGCTGGCAAGGCCCCTGCTGCTCGTGCACGGCACCGCCGACGACAACGTGCTCTTCGAGCACACGCTGCGCCTCGTCGAGGCGTTGCAGACCGCCGGCAAGACCTTCGACCTGCAGATCTACCCCGGCAAGGCCCATGGCATCGCCGGCCGCGCCGCGCGGCTGCATCTGTACCGCACGATGGATGCCTTCTTCGAGCGCCACCTCAAGCCATGAGCCTCGTCTACTCCACCGATTTCGGCCGCGCCTGCCCCGGTTGCGGCCAGCCCGCCGCGCAATGCACCTGCAAGGCCAAGTCGAGGCCGACGGGCGACGGCATCGTGCGCGTGCGCCGCGAGACCGCCGGCCGCAAGGGCAAGGGCGTCACTGCGGTGCAGGGCCTGCCGCTGGACGCCGCCGCGCTGACGGCGCTGGCCAAGCAGCTCAAGGCCGTCTGCGGCAGCGGCGGCACGGCGAAGGACGGCGTCATAGAGATCCAGGGCGACCACCTCGAAAAGGTGATGGCCTGGCTGCAGGCGCGGCCCGAGGGCTGGACTGTGAAACGGGCCGGCGGTTGAGCCCTCCCCCGTGATCGCGGGTCAGTGAAAGTCTGGAGCCGAATGCGCTGCTCGACGCACTACATTCCCTGCCGTCAAAAGGGAGAGATTAAAAATGAAGACAACATTGCGCGCGCTGCTCGCCAGCGCGCTCATCTGCACGGCTGCGCTCGCCAGCGCCGCCGACAACAGGAACCTCGCGCCAGGCTTTGCCAAGCTGCCCCAGGCGGCCCGGCTGGTGCTGATGCCGGTGGACGTCGAGCTGTATTCGTTGTCAGCCGGCGGTGTGCCCGAGCCCAAGGCCGACTGGACGGCCAATGCCCAGAAGCACATGAAGGCCGAGCTGGTGCAACGCACCAAGACGCTGGGCCTGACCACTGAGCTGATGGAAGACAAGGCGGCCGACGAATTCGCCGAGCCCATGGCCTTGCATGCCGCCGTGGCCCGTTCCATAGCGCTGCACCATTCGACGGGCGGTGCCTGGGCCCTGCCCACCAAGGCCGGCAAGCTCGACTGGAGCTTTGACGACGCGCTGCGCGACCTCAAGACTAAGAGCGGCGCTGACTACGGCCTCTTCATCTGGGTGCGCGACAGCTACGCCAGCGCCGAACGCAAGCTGGCGATGTTCGGCCTGGCCCTGCTGGGCGTCGGCATCACGGGCGGCGTGCAGGTGGGCTATGCCTCGCTGGTGGACCTGCAAAGTGGCCAGGTGCTGTGGTTCAACCAGCTCGCGCGCGCCACCGGCGACCTGCGCGAGGCCAAGGAAGCGGCCGAGTCCATCGACGTGCTGCTCAGCGGCTTCCCCAAGCCGCAATGAGCCCGGCAACGCCTCGAGGGCCGGGCCGATGAGGCGCCGTGCGCTGATCGGTTGCGCCCAGTGCCTGGCGCTGTCCAGCCTGCTCGGCCCGGCGGCCAGCCGCGCGCAGAGCAGCTGGCTCGCGCCGCCACGCTTCGAGCGTCCCGACGTGGCCAGCGAGGAGGGCGGGCTGTGGGCCATGATGGACCGCGAGGAGACACGGCTGCGGCGCAGCCCCTTCATCCTGCGCGATGCCGGCCTGCAGACGTATCTGCAGGACATGGCCTCCAAGCTGGCCGGCAGCCATGCGCCCGATGTCCGCGTGTATCCGGTGCGTACGCCCTTCTTCAACGCCAGCATGGCGCCCAACGGCATGATGCAGGTCTGGACCGGCCTGCTGCTGCGTGTGGACAACGAGGCCCAGCTGGCCGCCGTGCTCGGCCATGAGATCGGCCACTACATGCAGCGCCACACGCTGGAGAGGCTGCGCGACATCAAGTCCCGGTCCGCCTTCGGCATGTTCATGAGCATGTTCGGCCTCGTGGGGCTGGTGGGGCAGATGGCGGCCATCGCCGGCGCCTTTGGTTTCTCGCGTGACCAGGAGCGTCAGGCCGACCACATCGGCCTCGCGCTGATGCGCCAGGCCGGCTACGACACACGCGAGGCCGCCAAGGTGTGGGACAACCTGCGCCTGGAGCTGGCCGCCGTGCATGGGGGCGACCCCAGCCAACGCAGTCCGCTTTTTGCCAGCCATCCCGGCTCGGCCGAGCGCAGCGGCACGCTGGCCGAGCTGGCCGCTGGCGACAGTGGCGGCTACCTCGGTGAAGAGGAACACCGCCGGGCCCTGGCAGGCTTGCAGGCGCAGATGCTGGACGACGAGCTCAAACGCGGCCAGACCAACGAGACCCTGGCCTTGCTGAACCGGCTGATCGAGCGCCAGCCCGAGCGCGCCGACCTGCTGTACAGCCGCGGCGAGGCACGCCGGCTGCGCGCGGCGGTTGGCGATCCGGAGCTGGCCTATGCGGACTTCGAGCGCGCTGTCGCGCTGGGCAGCGAACCCGCCGAATGCCACCGTGCGCTGGGCTATCTGCACCGCAGCCGCGACCAGGCCGACCGCGCCCGCGAAGCCTTTACGCGCTACATCGACAAGGCACCCGCCGCCCCCGACGCGGCATTGATCAAGAGTCTGCTCTGAGGAGGGCACCCCCATGAATTACAAGAACATCTTCAGCCGCCTGGCCATCATGGGCCTGGCCCTGCTGCTGGCCGCATGCGCGGCGCCCGTCACGCGCGTCGAGGTGGGCGAGGCGACCATCGGCAAGCGCCTGGCGGTGAAGGTCGACGCCGCCTGGAACCAGTTCGGCGGCGGCCTGACCAACGGCGTGCCGACCTGGACGATGGAAGGCATCACCATCGATGCGCTGAGCTTCTACACCGACATCAAGGACGGCCAGACATTCGGCCCGTCCAACCCGCCCAAGGGGCGCCAGCCGGTGATCTTCAAGGCCAGCATGCAGCCGGCCGACATCGTCGCGATGTTCCAGTCCCTGCAGACGCAGGACGGCTCCAGCTTCACGCTGGACAAGCTGGAGCCGGCGCAGTTCCTGGGCGGCCAGGGCTTCCGCTTCGAGTATTCGACGGTGCGCAAGGTCGACGAAGTGCCGCTCAAGGGCGTCGCCTACGGTCGCGTGCGCGACGGCGAGCTTTTCCTGGTGAGCTACAGCGCTCCGCGCCTGGTGTTCTTCCCGCGCTATCAGCCTCGGGTGGAAGGCCTGATCAAAAGCGTGAGCCTGCGCAGCTGAACAGCTGCGGCCGGGTCAGTTGGGCGGCAGGCCCTGGCGCATGCGCTCGCGCGCCATGTAGTTGTTGTGCGCCTGGTCGCGCTCGCGCTGCACGCGGGCGTCGCGGGTTTCCCAGTCGCCGCAGCTGAAGAACGAGCCGCTGAACAGCCAGCCCGAGATGCTGGAGTCGTCCACCGCGCGCGCATCGCCGCCGGTGCAGATCATGGCGGCCTTGGAGCTGCTTTCCGCCGCCAGCGCCTCCTGCACGAGCATGGAGCGCGACATCAGCACCGTGGCCGGCATAGCCACGGCCAGCAGCACGCCGCCGATGACGACGCCCTTGGCCCAGCGCGGAAGGGAGTCCTGCCCCGTGGCTGCGCCCTGCGCGCGCGGGCCTGCCGCCGGCCGCGCCCTGGCAGCGGCGGGGGCGGCCGTGCGCGCTGCCTGCGGGCGCCCCGACCCGCTCTCCAGCACCCTTGCCCGTGCCGAGGTCGGTGGATCGACGGCTTGGGTGGTCTCGAAGGAGCGTGTGACGGTAGGCATGGCGTTAGGTGGGGGTTTTGAGGCCCGGCGCGAATGCTAGTCAGCGAGCCTGCGTGCATTCGTGACGAATTGCAAACCCTGGCCCGGCAGGGGCTGGAAGCGAGAAGGAAGTCACAGCCTCGACAATCGCGGCATGACCGATATCGCTTTTTCCACACTGCCGCTGAGCCCCGCCATGCTGGCCAACCTCGACCAGCTCGGCTACGCGCAGATGACGCCCATCCAGGCCGCCAGCCTGCCGCTCGCCCTCGCGGGCCGCGACGTCATCGGCGAGGCCCAGACCGGCTCGGGCAAGACGGCCGCCTTCGCGCTGGCCTTGCTGCACCGGCTGGACGCCGCCCAGACGCGCGTGCAGGCCCTGGTGCTGTGCCCCACGCGCGAGCTTGCCGACCAGGTCACCCAGGAGATCCGCCGCCTGGCCCGCGCGGCCGACAACATCAAGGTGCTGGCCCTGTGCGGCGGCTCGCCGATGAAGCCGCAGATCGAAAGCCTGTCCTTCGGTGCCCACATTGCCGTCGGCACGCCGGGCCGCCTCATCGACCACCTAGAGCGTGACACGCTGGACCTCTCCGCGCTGAACACGCTGGTGCTGGACGAGGCCGACCGCATGCTGGACATGGGCTTCCTGGACGACATCAAGGCGATTGCCAAACGCGCGCCGGCCAAGCGCCAGACGCTGCTGTTCTCGGCCACCTTCCCCGAGGGCGTGACCGAGATCGCGGCCAAGTTCATGCGTGATCCCCAGTCGGTGAAAGTGGCCGGCTCAACCAGCGCCGCTTCGTCCACCATCCGCCAGATCGCCTTCGAGGTGGGCGAGAGCGAGCGCCTGGACGCCGTGCCGCGCCTGCTGCGCGCCTTCCGGCCCGAGTCGGCCATCGCCTTCTGCAACACCAAGCAGCAATGCCGTGACCTGGAGGCGGTGCTGGCGGGCCAAGGCTTCATCGCGCTGGCCCTGCACGGCGACCTGGAGCAGCGCGACCGCGACCAGGTGCTCATCCAGTTCGCCAACCGCAGCGCGTCCGTGCTGGTGGCCACCGACGTGGCCGCGCGCGGCCTGGACATCGCCAACCTGGCTTGCGTCATCAATGTCGACATCAGCGCCGACGTGGAGCAGCACGTCCACCGCATCGGCCGCACGGGCCGCGCGGGCGCCGAGGGCCTGGCGCTGAGCCTGGCCAGCCTGGACGAGATGGGCCGCATCGGTCGCATCGAGCAGCTGCAGGGCGAGGAGTTCAAGTGGCAATCGTTGAGCGACTTGACCGATGCGCCCGGCGGCCCGCTGCTGCCGGCCATGGACACGCTGCAGATCCTCGGCGGCCGCAAGGAGAAGATCCGCCCCGGCGACATCCTCGGCGCGTTGACCGGCGAGGCCGGGTTTGCAGGCACGCAGATCGGCAAGATCAATGTCACTGATTTCCACAGTTATGTTGCGGTGCAACGCAGCATCGCCGTCGAGGCCGTGAAGCGCCTGTCCGCAGGCAAGCTCAAGGGTCGCAAGGTCAAGGTCAGGCGCATGGCCGATCTTGAATAGAGGCGAGCCCTAACGCGGCGGTCTGGCGCGCTGCGAGCTTTCCGAAGCTCCTGTGCGGGACTACATTGGGACATGATCCCCAGACGTCATCTGATGACGGGCCTGCCCGCATGGTTGGCGGCTGGGCCGGCCTGGGCGCAAGGGCTGGTCGTCACGCTGCGCGCGCCCGACACCGATACGGACATGCGCAACGCGTATGTCCGCGATGCAGTGCAACTGGCGCTGGACAAGACCCGTGGCAGCGACGGGCCCTATCAGCTCAAGCTGTCGACCCTGATGAACAAGAGCCGCGCGCTGCTGGAGGCCGCCCGGCGCACGGTGCCCAACTACCTCGTCGCCACCGGCCCGGAGGTGGGCCGTGCGGCGGGGCTGGCGCCGGTGCTGTTTCCTATCCATCTGGGCGTCAACCGCTATCGCGTCTGCTTCGTGCATGCGCCCCGCCAGGCGGCTGTGCGGGCGGCCGACGGCCTGGCCGCCGTGGCCGCGCTGCGCCATGTGCAGGGGCGCGACTGGGCCGACGTGGCCGTCATGCGGGCCAACGGCTTCAAGGTGGTCGAGGTGAACACCTACGAGGCCATGTTCGAGCTGGTGGCAGTGGGCCGGGCCGACCTGTTCTGCCGCAGCGTGCTGGAGGTGGGTCACGAGATCCAGACGCATGTCGGCGTCAAGGGCCTGGCGGTGGACGACAGCCTGCTGCTGTCCTACGACCTGCCGCAATACCTCTACTCCCACCCTGACAACCGCATGGCCATCGACCGGGTGGAGCGCGGCCTGCGCCTGGCCTTTGCCGACGGCTCCCTGCAGAGCCTGCTGCGCCGCTATCTGCAGCCCTCGCTGGCCCAGCTGAAGCTGCCGCGCCGCAAACTCTTCACGCTGGAAACCCCCAGGCCCGAACGGGTGGAGATGAACGACCGGCCGTTCCAGATCGATCTGCTGCGCCAAGCACAGCGCTGAGCCGTGACATCTTGGCGCCTGACCCGCCAACTGCGGGGGGTTGTGGCCGCTGCTGCGACGTTTTCACGCGCAGGGACCGGAGGCGGCGCCTAGTCTGGAACCAAGACGAGGTGCCCCATGAACTCACGCCCCATGCCCCTGATGACCGACGACTACGAGCTGCGTTTCGAGTCCCTGTTCCAGACCGGCCGCGCCTTGGCCTTCCCGTGCGATGCGTGCGGCGGCGTGCGGCTGGACTCGCTGAGCGAGACGGCGCTGCAGAACTATCTGTTCGCCCGCGCCGTCGTCGGCCGCGATTACGCGAGTCCGACGATTCGCCGCGTTTGATTACTTGGTGAAGCTGTCCTTCAACCCCGTGATCTTGTTGAACACCGGTCTGGCCGCACTGTGGTCCACCCGGTCCGTCACAAAATAGCCGTGACGTTCGAACTGCCAGCGCTGGTCTGCCGCCGCGCCGGCCAGTGAGGGCTCGACAAAGCCCTGCACGACCCGCAGCGAATTCGGGTTCAGGAACTCGACGAAGTCGCGGCCTCCCGCGTCGGGCTGGGCTTCGGCGAACAGGCGCTCGTACAGGCGCACCTCGGCGGCGACGGCCTCGTGCGCGCCCACCCAGCCGATGGTGCCCTTCACCTTGACGGCGTCCGCGCCCGGCGTGCCGCTCTTGGTGTCGGGGATGACGGTGGCCAGCGCGGCGGTGACCTTGCCGTCGGCATCCTTCTCGGCGCCGGTGCATTCGATGATGTAGCCGGCCTTCAGCCGCACCTTGTTGCCGGGGAAGAGCCTGAAATAGCCCTTGGCTGGCACTTCCACAAAGTCTTCCGCCTCGATCCACAGCTCGGGGCCGAACGTGAAATGGCGCTGGCCCAACTCGGGCCGATGCGGGTGGGCGGCCGTCTCGCACGGCTCGCGGTGGTCCACGCTGCCAAAGACCTCGGCGTAGTTCGTCAGCTTGAGCTTGAGCGGCTGTAGCACGGCGAAGGCGCGCGGGGCCTGCGGCTCCAGGTCGGCGCGCAGGGCCTGGTCGAGCACGGTGTCGTCGATCCAGGCGTTCTGCTTGCTGGCGCCCGTGGCTTCCACCATCGCGCGCACACTGGCCGGCGTGAAACCGCGGCGGCGCAGGCCCACCAGTGTCGGCATGCGCGGGTCGTCCCAGCCGCTGACGTGGTTCTCCTCCACCAGCTGGCGCAGCTTGCGCTTGCTGGTGACGACGTAGTTCAGGTTTAGGCGGCCGAACTCGATCTGCTGCGGCAGCGGGCGGGCCAAGAGGCCCAGGTCCGCCAGGTGCTCCAGCAGCCAGTCGTAAAACGGGCGCTGGTCTTCGAACTCCAGCGTGCAGATGCTGTGCGTGATGCGTTCCAGCGCGTCCTCGATGGGGTGGGCGTAGGTGTACATCGGATAGATGCACCACTTGCTGCCCGTCGCGTGATGCTCCGCATGCTTGATGCGGTACAGCGTCGGGTCGCGCAGGTTGATGTTGGGCGAAGCCATGTCGATCTTGGCGCGCAGCACCATGGCGCCGTCGGCATGCTGGCCGTCGCGCATTTCGCGGAATCGAGCCAGGTTCTCTGCCGGTGTGCGGCTGCGGAAGGGGCTGTCCACACCGGGCCTGCCGAAGTCGCCGCGGTTGGCGCGCATGTCCTCGGCACTCTGCTCGTCCACATAGGCATGACCGGCATTGATGAGCGCCTCGGCGGCCGCGTACATGAAGTCGAAGTAGCTGCTGGCCTCGAACAGGTTGCTGCCCCAGCTCCAGCCCAGCCACTGCACCATCTCCTTGATGGCGCTGACGTACTCCAGCTCCTCCTTCTCGGGGTTGGTGTCGTCGAAGCGCAAATGGCAGGCGCCGCCGTAGTCGCGCGCCAGGCCGAAGTTCAGGCAGATGGCCTTGGCGTGGCCGATGTGCAGATAGCCGTTGGGCTCGGGCGGGAAGCGGGTGCGGATGCGCGCCTCGTCCAGCGGGCCGGCGGCGTGGTGGGCCGCGTCGCCCGGCGTGCCGCCAAAACGGCGGCCGCTGAAGGTGCCAGATTCGAGGTCGTGCTCGATGCGCTGGCGCAGGAAGTTCGTTGCGGGTGCAGCGGGTGCAGCGGGGTTGCTCATCGTCGGCTCTGGAAATGGAAGCGGGCCGTGTTCCAGGCCCGTGTGGCGCCGATTCTAAGGACGCTGTCGTTCCAGCTTCAGCGGTAGCTTCACGTGTGCGAGGGCGATGCTGATCCAGACGGCGACGCTGAAATACAGCGTCATCCACACCACCTCGCTGCGCCAGTGCGCCCAGTCGTGCGAGACGGTCCAGCGGCCGGACGCATCGGCAATGCCGGCGGCCACGGTCGGATACATGCGGCCAGCCGCCTCGTCGGCCAGCCAGCGCGCCCAGTACATGGGCACGTCGACTGCGAACATATAGGCCGCGTAC
>Ga0307515_10017591_pt1 | contig 13002 bp, 13 predicted proteins | sample 17_EM_MG_FD_194513 | JGI IMG/M metagenome (GOLD analysis project Ga0307515, IMG submission 194513) | Populus trichocarpa ectomycorrhiza microbial communities from riparian zone in the Pacific Northwest, United States - 17_EM | ecosystem: Host-associated > Plants > Roots > Unclassified | place...
CAGAACATGCGGAAGCACTGCACAGAGCTCAGACAGCGCTAGCGCGCTTGAACTTGGTAAGTATAACCATCTTAGAGAAACTTACGTGTTAGGTGTCAACGAATGAGACGAGACTACATGATTGACGAATACAATTAATGATTACCGACGGCTACGACCGATGCTGGCAGCGGAAGCTCCCATCGATGCCAAGTCATGAGCGGAAGCTCTACCACCCTGACGAATTCCGACAATGACCTATGCCGAGATACACGGGCTACGAGTGGGGCACTGGATGGCAGGTCGGATGCTGTAGGAATTCGGGAGTGAGATAAGGAAGAATTGAGGTCCGAATCTCGGGAGCAGAGGAAAGTTATCAATTGGGCGTTTCTTTGTTCTGTTTCTTTTTTTCTCTTCTCTTCATACTTATTACTTCATTGGATCTCGGCCCGGTATAAATGGCGTCGGCACGGGTTTTACCACCTCTGGATATCAGTCAATGGGAGGTGGAGTTTCCCCGTGCGCCGGATCCACCGAAAGGCTACTGTACGGTGCCAATCGGTAGCGGGACTTTTGAGTTTGTACGAGTACGTACACCGCATGATTGTTTAATGCTTTCCTTTCCTTTCCATTTCTCTTGTACGGCTTATGCAGCCCAGGAGGTCTGCTCCTAAAGAGTGGGATACTGTAACGGCGGCACGTGACCCGGGCCGGGTAACGGCCATTCTATATAGTCGGCTCACCACGAGCCTTAGATCTCTAGCGATAATCTTACCTATACATCTACATCTAATATCACTCGCATCCACCTTTGCAACCGTATTCCAATAATTACCATACGTATACCTATGAGGCCGAACGTAGGCATACGTGCCCTTACAATTTCCCTGGCAGACTTGGGGGAAGGTTCTTTTTTGGAGCATTGAACTTTGTATCTTGTGTTGACCTTGTTGTTGCGCGAGATGTTGGATGTTGCAAGAGATGGACCACATGGAGACATGCTGCGTCATTTATGTCAAGGTTGGTAGGTTTAATCAATTTAAAGAAAGCAAAATCAGTTATTTGAACGTCTCTTCATTGGGAATAGTCATGAAAACCATACATTATAACTAGATGGTTAGCGTGTGATTCATGTAAGATCCCAGCGGTATCTTGAGACAGACATCATTAGACTTCCTTTCTTTTGAAGAATGTCAAGTTTATATCAATCAGACATGACATCAGCTTTCATTCATCATGACTTATCGCTGGAAACAAAGAGAAAACATGGGACCAACATACCGAAAATTGCTGGTCTATTGGAATCACATGCAGCTCTATTCTGTGCAGCATTACGGAGCAAGATTCAGCTTGAGTTCAACGTGCAAGTTGGCTGTCACTAATTCCATTTTGACTTGTAGCTAACTATATAATCTTCAGAACTTCCCACTTCTTTTCATGAACATCTTCCTCACCATGCCACAACAGCAAGTCATGGCTACAGAAACACTTCAACCTGGTGCGATTAGAGCTGAATCGAGCTGAACCACAGGCGCTTCAACTGATGCCCAACCCAGTGAGACAAAGCAGCAAGTCAGACACCATATGGTTCACCATGATGCTGCAATGTTTGCAACCAAAAATATGACTGAGCACCAAGATGTAAAAATGATACGTAAAATGGGAAGCATCAAGAATAAGAAGCCCTATAAGATTGAATGTTAGTCAATCCATATCAGTAAAGATGAGAGTCGAAAAATCATATACCGCACAGCTGGAATATGAAGAGAACTACATGAACAATTTATAGCATCCTCTAACCGGAAACATCTATGGTCGACAAAGGAATTTGCCCGCACCCTTGTCACAATTCAACACCTTGAATTTGCCAGCTCTGGGATTATAGCCAACGACTCTTGGGATAAACATTCTGGGGAATGGACCAAACAGGCTTTCAAAACCTTAGAGTAGACTACAGAGTAATATATGGTTGAGGTAATAGCCAATCTCACTTTAGAAGCAACAACAAATCTCTAGTAGGTTTTCAACATGTTAGCTACTATGGCAAGGCAAGGAGGTCAGGAACAGCATGAACATGCTGACATGAGTCATGCGTTGGTTATGTCCAGACTGGCCAAAGGAGCACTGTGGCGGGTCGCTAGAGAGGGAATGCAACAAATAATCAAGAGCGTTTGCTCTGAAGTGTGAGAGGAGATGAATTTCGGAGTTGTATTTGCTGTCCAAAACGGGATGAAGATGGCGATTCAAAGTCACCCAGCAACGGTTTCGCGAAAAGCTAATGGACCGCTGCCTTCCTTGCCAACCTGGCACGTGGAAAAAGCCACAGTCAAGCAGGAGCCGCAATGGTGCGGGTGGACCACCACCATGATGGATGACACCTCGGCCCACAATGCCAGCTGCGCCATCTGATGACAGCGAGAGCTCCGAAAATGACTGTGTGCCACCAAGATATGTGCATTTACATACTCCACTTCCCAGGGCTTCATTTTTCAATGGTGATCCATATGACAAGAATCGCAGGATCGATCCAGAATTTATTGAAGCTTTGCTGACTTGTCAATATCTATACACAGCTTAGTACACTATCAGCTGCATGGGAATGCAGCTGACAGCAATTTGGTAGACTACAACAGCCATTTGAGTGAACCTGACAGCGTAGACAAGAGTTAATTGAAGGGAATGGGATTTTGGAGTATTATCATTATCTACAATTAGTGGACACTTTAAAGCATATTTTGAAGGGTATATTTATAAGCATCTCTAAAGAACAATGTACTAATAGAGGAGAATGTAGATGAACAGCAGAGAATGGCTGCGACAACATCATTATGGATAAGCTGTGCGAAAGTGAATGGTGCCACATTGAGGATATGCCTGGGGCAAAATGAGTGTCAACAAAGTTTAAACAATGTTTCGCTTCACCTCTTAGTTATACCGCATGGTGGTTGGTCGAAGAGATTCATAAATGACATACAGGCGGCCTTTATAGGCAAAACAGAATGCAAAATGTTCCCTGCCCGATTCTGAAACCCAGGGTCAACAGAGCCTGAATGCATTTTGGTCTTGAATATCACTTAATTGATCAGAGAATTGGTCGTTTTGATGCATACCGAAAATATTGGCCGCCATGATCTGACAAAAAACACCCAATATGTCTTCTGCTCAATCATGAAAATGAGTGGTAATGGAGCATCCATGATTTTTGGCCTTGCATCATGGTTACTAAAGGCGTAAACTGGGCGTTATTAGGCATATACATATTGGTGACGGGTTATATAGGCTAAAAGTCTCTGGATCACTGACTCACAGCGTTGAAAAGGATCTAAATTATGAGTATCCAGGAGGCTGTCATGCAAACATCCCGTGTTATCTGCCTATCAAGTATGCCAATTCTTGGTATATAGATATCTGGGATCATTCACCAACTGGATTACCCAAGATGCAAGAACAACAATCACGGTCACTCCATTGACACTAATTGGCAAGATTGGGAAGGAACCATATAGCTCTCTCCTTTCCCTCTATTAGTAGCCCATATTGTGATTATATATATTACCGACTAATTCACTTGTAACTTACATGATGTACAGGATCAAGAATTGTTGACGCTCTGTTGATGCTCATTGTCAGAATTTGGCAGGGAGTGTGTCACTTTCTCTTTTGCTTTTAAATGCAGCCTATACCAAATTTATGAATGTCTGAATCCAATAGCCACTTAGATTACCCAAGTTACAAGACAAAGAATAATTGACTTGCTGTTGACTCGCATTTTCTGGATGGAGCAGGGAGCGTTTCTCAATTGTTCTTGCATATAAAGGCACCCAATACATCAGAAAAGCACAATGATATGCCAATGGCAATGTGTTGCGATTGGCAGTAGGATATCTCAATTGAACAATAAATAGACAAACCCAAAAACCAAAGGTGGAGATTCGACCCAACAGGTCTACTCAAACCAGTCAAAACCCGTCAATCGACGGTTACGGAACAGGGGATTGCCTCCAGAGAGGCAGCAAGTTGGGATTCGGGATGGATATTGGACCAAACTGAGTTGTATTAGTGGACCAAACCCGGACTGCTGGTGGATTACCTGGACCGGTTACTAACACTAATTGTTAGCGGACTATTTGCATTTGATGAACATTTGCACAGTGTCTTTCTGTCGCAGCCTTCACAAGTACATTTGAATCAATCGTCACTCCCCACTCCCTTTTTGCTCATTCTTTGGTGCCAGAATCCATAGGTCACTAAAGCATTCACTTGATAGCAGCATGCCAAAACACTCTTGATGCCATGTTTGCCTTATTCAATGTAAGGTGCATTGTGGTTGTTTCTGGCAGCACCCGATGACCTTGTCTTTCGATTGTAACTGTCGGTTTCAAACTCAGCACAATTTGGTTATTGGATCTAACAAAGGGATACAGCAATTACCTCTACCATATATCCTTCCATGGTATTCTCTAAGAGGATTCAAGACTGCATTGTTCAATAATGGGGAGACTGATTATGAAAGTCAGAGATGAAAATTCCACCGCTGACAATATCCAAAGAGTCAATCATACATACTGTTGGATCAATTGCTGCAGTCGATGAAGGAGGTTTCCATTAGTGGTGAACTACACCCTTGTCACGAAGCTCTCTAACTATGCTAGCGGAACATTTCCTGGTTAGTTGACTGCTATCTCTCACAATCTGGATATACTCACATTCAATTCAATTGACATTGTTATTCTTCCTTGTTCCAGCCTTACAAAGAATATTGAAATATGCAATGTGGGATTTGTTTTGAGTGGCTATATTGGCTGTGTCTTAATGAATGACTGGGCATCAGTGATCATGCTGCATTGCAGTGCCTACCAGATTGGATGAATAACCCGTTAATCGGTTTGATTGAGATATGCTGTTACCTTGCCAAGGTAATGTGTAGCTGTAATTTGTCAGTGTCCAAATGCAGAGGAACATAAGAACAAAATGACATGGGATGTTCTGAAGAATGTAGTATTAACTTCAAGTCAAAATTGAAAGAGAAACAGCCAATTTGTACATTTTCCTCATGATGAATCCTGCTGCGCATGGTTACTGCTTAATGCGGTTTCCAACTGTTCCGAGTTTTTCAGTACGTCACGTAAACAATAATTGTTTATTTTCATGAATTGATTCCTATTTACAACAGGTGGAATCGAATGAGTCACAGAAATGTATATCAAATGATTTGTGGCAAAGAAAATCTCATCATATTTGTCTGATCGACACCAAGAGATCTTACATGAAACTGATACGAAGAAACACCTCATGTGGTACATACAACATTAAAATTCCCAGTGTCCAGACTGTCAAAATCTGAATCGGGCAGTGTTGAATTGAATTGTAGGTATCAAACTTTACATTACTGATGTAGCTTCACTCCATGTATTCTGTTTCTTGCAACATCCAATATTTCTCCTAGCCACAAAGGCAATACAAACAACAGTCGTAAATACTTTGATGCAGAACTGCTCCCCACTTTCAGTAGACATATCAAGCAAACAAACAGGTGTTGCACATGACAATGTCATCGACTGAATAAAGGTACAAGAGTATTGGATGTGAAACCTGGCTCAGTACATTGGGATAATGCAGCTTGCAATCCAAACTGAAACTTGCATCGGAGAACATTAAAGAAACTTGCATTTTACCCAGCTACGAGAAATAGAAGTTGATCAAGGATCGAGTGGGGAGAGGGCACTTTCATCCACAATCCGAGGTAACTATGTGGAGGCTGAGATCAAGACAATTCAGGAAGATGTGATAAATTGCAGATCGATTGGATTTATGACCAGACAGCGCGAAATGTTGTATAAAGAGATAATGATTGCTATTGGGGACTGACTGAGTTATCTTGAAAATTCCAATGATGAGGAAGATAGGGAACTTGAGGAGGATGAAGATACTGAACAGGGTAAGTTGAGAAAAGATGATGAAAGCAGCTCGGAATTGAGAAACATCTGCATAATAGAACACTACCCCATGGAGAGATTCGGACAAAAGTAGATAAAGTTTCCGGAATTGATGCGACTGGGATGTGTTGATGCCGCTGCCTACTACGGTGAATCAAAGAAATGGTATTGCACACCTGAACTGACTCTAACGGCAGTACTTTCGCCTCATATGCACATTGTGACAGCCACACCAGCCCTTACATCTGTGGCACTGCTGCGAGAGCCTATTGCTATTCTCCCCGAAATATCACCAAAGTGTGAAGGGAATTCACCAATAATTCCAGTAGTCCGGGTGTGGACCAGTCTAGTCCAGTCCAGTCAGAGTAATTTCTGGACCGGGATCGGACCGGGCAAACAATCTGGCAGAATGGTACGGGCTTGGTCCGGACCAGTCCACTTGGGGCAAATCTGCGGAAGTCTCCGGGAGTCAGTAATACACTGAGCCACCAAATGGAGTCATAAAAGTAGACTCATAAACACAGACTCATGCATGTTGGCTCAGTTGCGACATGCCACTAGCCACTTCCCAGCGGCCTGTTGATACTCGAAGGTCTGAAATGCGAACACTAATACACAGTAAGGTGCCAAATTGCCTCACAATCCCCAGACTCAGACTACGAGACACATACAGCAGTTTTCGCTCCGTCACTGCTATTTGCAATTGTGGCCTTCCATTGACTTCCATTGACTTCCATTGACATCCATTGACTTCCACCCAGCCTCTCACTCCAATAGGCTTCATCAATGTGTCATTGACACCGGCCGCCACATTGAACTTATCTCAGTTGGACTGTCAGATTGTCCGCTTACATAAGGCACTGATGCTTCCTGTCAATAAATCATTACACTCGAACATACCCATCATCACCAACACATTGCTTGCTCTCTATCACATTACATTCTCAACACCATGTCATCTGTATCACGCTCAGATCTCTGTAGCAGTGAAGACTTTCAACCCTTTGATGTTGAGTCTGAGTCTGCAGAGGTGCAGGCATCAGAAGTATTCAACACCAATTCCCAGACACAGTCTACGAGATCTGCATCTCCAAATATAATGTCCATCTCACCCCCAACTTCATTCTGTCCCATCGTGTTTACAACGCCATCCATTTCACCCAAAGGGCGACGCTTCACTTCTCCCATTCATTCCCATGGTATGATTTCGGAGTCTGGTGGATCTAAGTACTGGATGTGCACATATTGTATGTTTGCCTCCAATTAACTCACGCTCTGGCAGTTCTGATGATGAATACAGGTTCAATGAAATATAAACTGAGTGGAGGGAGCACCAAGCCCGCTGGCCAGTTGCAGAAACACCACTCAACAAAACTAATCCTGAGACTCCCAATCTATTCTCCAATTGTATCTGGGTTAATCAATGCAGCGAAGCAGCTCGATCGCACGAAATTCAACCAGACAGTAGCTGTTGACTTGGTTCTGAAATGGATCATTCAAACAAATGTTCACTTTAGTATGACCTCCAATTCACGATTTTGAGCCCTGCTACTGGATCTGAATGATAACCCTCACCTACATCGCTCATCTACCACAATCACACAATGCATGCTCGCTCATTTCCGGAGATTGCATCCTCATGTGGCAGGATTGATCCATCAAGCAATAACTTGAATTCTTCTCTCCTGCGATGGCTGGACAGGTCCATATCAAACTATGGCTGTCCTTGGGGTGATTGCACACTTTACATCCAAAGCAGGCATTCGCATGAACCCCATCATTGTACTTCGCTCACTGGAAGGTTCGCATCCTGGTTCCAACATGGCGAAAGTGATTATGGAGATTCTTCGGAAGTATGGAGTAGAAGTGAAGCTTGGATACATCATGGGAGACAATGCTACCAATAATGCATCACTGGTTAGAGCTCTTGCGGAGGAGCAGCTGCATGGGACATATTACTATGATACAGGATGACACCGGCTGCGCTGCGTTAGCCATGTGATCAATCTTGTGGCCAAGCTGTTCTGGTTCGGAGATGAAGATCGTACACTGTTGCAAGATACAGTTATTGTCACCCGTGACACAATGGCTCAATGGCGGCAGATGGGACCCTGGGGCAAAGCCGACAATATTACAATATATGTACTTGCATCTCCACGGCGGCATCAGGCATTGAAACTACTTGGCTGAACCACCATCCTCCACACAGACAATGCTACACGGTGGAATACTTGATATACAAGGATTCAGAGTATTATTCGATACCGGAATGCAGTGGAAGTATTCTGTCAACGCCATTCAGATCACTTGGATTCGGATCGCTTGTTAGATGATGATTGGGAGCAGCTGGCCGATGCAGTGAGCATTTTGGAGCCATTCCATGATGCAACACTAAGCATGGAGGGTGACTTCTCTGAGGTGCATCAGATTCTAGTTGAAATTGACTTCCTTCAAACAACGTGTACAACGGTGTTACAGAAACACCAGGGCAACCCTCATCTTCTTGTCCGAAGGGCTGCAGCAGCTGGGACAGTGGTGTTGGACAAGTAACGGGAGTTATACACAGAGCTCACAGTCTGTGTAGCAGTGGTTGTGTTACATCCTGCATACAAGTTGGAATACTTTGAAGTAGCGGTGGACAAACATGAATGGACTGAAGATCAATTGCGGGATGCAAAGCTGCGTGTCCAAGCGCCGTGGCTTACAAAGTACATGACAGTGTCTGCAATCGGAGCGTCTGAGGGGGAACGCCAGCCTGATACTCCTCCAGCAGCAGCTACGCCATATGCAACCTGGCGTGCTCAGCGGCAGCGGATTATTATCAGTACTGATCTCTCTCCATCCAATCTACTAATTGAGTGCTAATGAGTGTATAGCTGATGAATATGACTGGTGTCTCTCAACTCCAAATGAACCCTCTGTCATCGACCCATTCACCTATTGGCAGTCTCAACACCAGATCTATCCAAATCTTTCATTAATGGCAATTGATATATTATCCATACCAGCCATGTCTGCTGGAGATGAGAGACTATTCTCCCAGTGCAAAATTATGCTTACAGACAGGTGAAATAGACTTCAAATTGATTCCCTGCAAGCTGTGGAATGCATCAAGTAATGGGATTCTCTGCAAATTGGGCTTCCACAGGTTGTGGTCACAGAAGCTCAAATGGAAGATGGCAACGTTGAGCTAGATATAGATCCGGCTGAGGATGACAATATGGACATTAGGTACAAGATGGAAATGAGGATATGGATGAGAAATTCTTGTAAAGTGTTAGCGGTTCTCTCCTAGCAGTGTAAGTGGTTCTTGTACCATGCGGTATGCCCTTTAGCGGGGGAATATTAATCAGGTCTCGATTGGGCAACCTGGTGGCTTGGCGGATTGATTGAAAGCAAATGCTGCGGCAGCTGATTTAATGATGCACCATTGCCGGGAGATCGAAAGGGCTAGTCCCTGCCTAGCGAAATGTGCTCGACCAGATTCATTCTTATATACTAAGTGGTTGCACTATATGTGCACGGCAGTCATGCTAGTAAAGGGCTCCCAACTCTCGAGCCTATCGATTGTATGGGGCACGTCCGGTTGATGGAGACACCGGTAATGCGGAGACCTAAGCATATAAAGACTGACGGAATAATTGGGTTGGCATTAGCCTGAAGAGGAGACCAATCATTGACTTGAGTGGGTCAAGATTGGCAACATGAATCAATGAGTTTGATTAACGCGAAGGAGTTCTACGTTGCCATAGCAGTGGGTAGTAACCACGTAAGAAGACTATGAGCTATTAATCCTAAGTGGAGATTAAATAGCGCAGACGTGTCTCAGACGGAATTCAGCAGATGTTCCAACCACCGATCGGTGGCGTTTGCAAGATGTCCAAGTAGAAGTCAAGGTCTGATTTATGAGCCGATATGATATCATACATGAACAGGATAACCAAAGGGATGCATGTCCATTGTTACTCGAGGAGCGGGCCGCAGGCTGTAAGACTCTTAGATACGTGGCTGTCATTTGAGGGATTAAATTATAGTCTAGCCATAGGGGAGTATCAAGAGCGAAACAAAGCCCGTACTGAAAGATAGGTGATCATCGAGGGCGATTCTAAGCCCCAACTATCAATGTTGGGGGACTATAAAGAGACCACATTGTTCCGGCAAAGAAGAAGACAAGCTCGAACAGCTAGAGACAACATGATACCTACCAGCAGAGAAATATCATTATTTATTATTGCATTTTTATGATACATATACCTATCATTCTATACTTAGAATCTATTAGGTTTGTGTAGCAGCAGCCCCGCACCAGACAATTACGGAAGCATAGCTATGTCAATAACCTTGAAGAACGACAACGACATAATCATATACGCTTTGGGGAACATCATGTCCGGACCCAGGAGAACAGAGCAGATCTTTGTGGCGCATTGTATCTGGTGGCTGTCAACGATAGTTGGACTTAAGCAAGGATTGGTTATCCATGTTGATAATCTTCGGAGGAGAGAATCCAGGATATTAGGAGATAGCCATAGTGACTTCCTGGATTTAGTTCATCCGGATTGGTTACCTCAAGTCTCAACCATATGTGAAGTTTCGCCTGTACCTCGGGACCTTACTGAAGATCAACGAGCCGATAGCGTATTGGATAGGGCCGATCAATTCATCGAAAGTTCAGAACGCGCTCGAAATAACTCGCAACGTAATCCAGTTCATCCCTTGCCTCAGACCAAGGCACAGCAGAAGAAGGCTCGGAAACTTAAACGGAAATAGACAGAGGAAGCTAAGCGGATGCACAGGTTGCAGGATATAGGAGCAGTGGTTATCCAGAACCTCAGCAAGGAATTGGATGTATGGCTGTGCACACCTAGATACTTCGAAGTATAGGAAGTATTTTGGATAGGTGTTGTTACCCCCGTAAGATAAAGACTGAGAAGGAAGGTACGATTTTGGGAATTATGTAACTAGTTTGAATTGATCTCAAGTAGCTTTGTTAGACTGGTCCAGACCAAGCCCGTCCAGTCCAAGACTGCCAGTCTGCAGTCCAGACCACTCCGGCTCTCCTGGTGGACTGGACTGGACCGAGCCCTACCCCACACCGGGATCATTTGGACAGGCGGAATCATGGGACTTCTCAACCAGGAATATTGATTTGAATGAATGCGTTGATTGTTGGTACCAAAGAGATGCAGAAAGATGCATCTAAAATATGATGAGTGTGAGGGCGAGCATCGTATGAAGTGTAAATGTGCAGTTATGGTGTGAAGTCAAATGACACAGTCATGATCTTGAACCTTAGGGTTTCAGGCAACGCTCCACCCTCTGGCAACACTCCGTGAAGCAAGAACCAACTCGACAACTGTGAGTACCAAGCACCATTCAGCATTGAAATATCCATAAAACAAATGATAGTAAGCGTATGTATACTGAAAGTGATTTCCATGGTAGACTCCTGAGGTACTCTGCTCATGAAAGGTGACTGTGTAAGCAGGGAAAAGAATACCACTGTAGCCTCTGAATGGCCATCCATGAACAAACAAGCAATGCATGAAACAATCATAAGTCAATTTCTGTTTCCATATAAATCTTGTATTTACCACAGTCCCATTCCCATAGTGAATTTTTTGTGCGTGTCATTGGTCCGTGGCTTCGTGAGATGATCGGCCACATGTTCATTCGCGTGTACGTAAGAGTTGTATATGATTTGGCCATGATGAGTTTGACGATTATGGTCCCACACATTGGTGTACTTTGTTCTGGCCTTGATTACTCCATTTGTGATGTGTGAGGGCACTCTGATTGTCACAGTAAATTGTTTGCAGGTATACATCGCTCAGAGAGCCACGCATAACTCCCCGAAATTGTAGCAGCCATCTCGCTTCTCGGGAGGCTTTGGTGCAGGCGCTATAGTGGGCTTGGAGAGTGCATCGGGGGACGAGGTCGTGTTTCCGAGACTGCCATATCATAGAGTCACTATAGTGACACATACACATGACATACACCCCTTGTGACTTGCGGTCAGTGCTATCACTGACAATGTCAGAGTCTGTAAATCTGATGACGCCGTAGTTGCCAATGCAGTTACCCTTGCCCTTGCCCTTGCTGTTGCAGTTGCAGTTGCCATTGGGGATGTTATTGCAATTGCCATTGCCATTGCCGTTGAAGAGCCATTGAAAGTCTGCTATAGCTTTGTAATTCTGGAGCACTCATGTTGCTGCTATTATTATGGCTGGTGAATGGGGGGCTACTGGATCGGCAGAGAGCAGCGACTGCATATGATATCTCTGGTTGCATCGCAGGAGGTGTGTACATCAAAGATTTGACCATTGCTTGATAGTGCTCCATGCTGTCCTTGTAGCTTTCCTTCTCCTCCCCAATATCAGGTAAGTCAAATTTCAGATTGGGGTCCATGGGAGGTCAGACTGGATGAGCATCTTGCATGTGGAATCGTTTCGGATACATGGTGAGGAAGGCCTGCTGACCACCACACATGACAGTGACGTTTTCATCATAGTGGATCTCAATGTCAACAACTTACTGTGTAACACAGAGGTGCCTGATTATATGGTTCGCCGACAGCTTCGCCTTGACCCTGATCACTGCTTTGGAGGCAGACACATCATATACATACATCATGGAGATGTCATGGACATACAGAACAATGAGAATGACATCAGTGTAGATATAGAGGGTAGGATCGAGTCGTGACTGTGTGAACCCGACGGAGGGGAGGAAGGTGTTGATACCTTTGTTCCCGAGCCTCGGTGCTTGCTTCAGACTGTAGAGGACATTCCGGAGTCTCACATTGACAGGTGCTGCGTGCGTCTCTTCGTGCGGCCAGCATTCGAGGAGTCCCAGATACGTACAGTCATCATTGACATCAGGGTTGAGAAACCCAAATACTACGTCTAAGTGTTCCATGTTCCATCCCCAGCCCCCAAGCAGTGTGCTGAAATATCGAAAGGTACATCAGCAACAACTCTAGTTTCTGTCTGAAACACCCGGGTGTTCCGGACGGCTCTGACGGCTCTGGCGGAACCTCGTACCCTCTGACGGAGAATCAGACGCGACCCGTCGCCCAAGCGACGGG
>Ga0307515_10017592_pt1 | contig 13002 bp, 15 predicted proteins | sample 17_EM_MG_FD_194513 | JGI IMG/M metagenome (GOLD analysis project Ga0307515, IMG submission 194513) | Populus trichocarpa ectomycorrhiza microbial communities from riparian zone in the Pacific Northwest, United States - 17_EM | ecosystem: Host-associated > Plants > Roots > Unclassified | place...
ACGGCCGGCGATATCACCCTGGGACCCCACTAAAAAACCATGGATGGCAGCTGCACCAATAGTCGTGCGCAGTCCAGCCGCCCGCAGCAGCTTGGTGGGAGCACCACTCACTCTTCGTCCATCCAGCGTCCTCCTCAAAGCGCTCACCCTGCGAAAGAAGTGTAGCCCGGCATGGCGGTCCACACCCTTCCACCATCACGCCCATGCAGCAGCAGTAGATGGCCCAAAAACAGCCCATGCACTTTCCATCACCCAGGTGCCCCGTCAGCTTTCCCCGAATAGCACAACCGGGCGGGGAATTTAAAAGGAAGCCTTCGCCCTGCCCTCTTCTGCTCCTTAGCAAGCGTGTCATCTTTCAAGAGCTGTTAATTAGTGTTTTTTATATTATCTTTTTTTTTTTTTAACTCATTTACTCTCTCAAAGGCCTGGTGCCATAATTACATACTCCCCACAACCCACAGCACCATAGCATCATTGCACAATATCCCCTAATTCAATTTTTCTAATTCATTGTAGCCGGTCTACAACCCACCAAAACTAATATCAGCTCTTCTTGCTCAAAATAGCATCACCAATCTTTCCACCTTTGTCACCTCAAAGTGTCGACCTCAATCTTTTCGGATCCCCAGTCATACTTGGCAATCCAACCAAACCCAAACCCACTCTAGAAAAAGCACAATGGCCGCGATTCAACTCAACTTCGCTCTCCGCACCTCCGCCAATTGCAAGACTGTCCACCTTCTCGGCTCCTGGGACAACTATACAGGGCAACTTCCGCTCTCTAAGGATTCCAAGAAAGCCGGCGGCTGGGTCGGCAACTTCAAATTCCAAGGCGCTCTCAAGCAGGGTCAGCGATACTGGTACTACGTACGTTCGCATTCCTCCCTGATAGGAGTTTCTATCTCCTTTTAAGATTTCTGTTTAAACTGACTTGTTTCCCCGCTCAACAGTACATCATCGATGGCTACCACGTCTCGCACGACCCCGCCAAGGAATTCACCACCGAGCCCACCACTGGTCGGAAGCTGAATGTTCTCGATATTCCCGGCGCAAAGTCCAGCTCTGCCGCTGCTTCCCGCACCTCAGCCACCAGCAGCAGTAGCGCCAAGCGGCACTCGCGCCGGGTGAGCACTGATATACCCAAGGGCCGTGCTCTCTCTCCGTCCAAGATAGTCTCCCCAACACCCATCAAGCCAAACCAGACGCGCCAAATCGTCACGACCGAATACGAGCCCGCGACGATCGCAAAACTGACGTCGCGCTTCAGCCAAGCGACTCTAGAGGAGTCGGAAGACTCGGAATTCGACAGTGACGCCGACTCAGACGTGCCGTCGCTGACATCGCGGTCGTCCAACAGCTCGTCCCCCTCGTCCGTGTCCAGCGGGTCGTCGTGCTGCACCTGCGAGCGCTACGGCATCACGCGGTCCGGCGACCGCGTCAAGCTCGACTGCGGCGGCGCCCGCTGCGGCTACAGCGACGACTCGTCCGAGTGCTCCTCCGAAGACGACGAGGCCTACGTCGAGCGCACCACCCGCCGCCAGGGCGTGGTCATCCGCACCTAGACGATCCATTTTTCCTTCCGCGGGCGGTTCTCGAGTCGCTAAAGGACCCCCGTGTCTTGCGTTTGGCTTCTTAAAACGACAAATCGCCTATCAGCGAGAGACGATCTTTCAACGGAGATGTGAGCCCCAGCCAACCTTTTTTTTGCAAAAAAAAACCCCTTGGCGCTTACCACGACTGCCAAGGGGAAAGAGGGCGCAGTCACATATCGCAACGCTCATTTCATTTTCGACAATGTACATTCTTTGCTTTTTCCTAAAGGGGTTATATTTTCGTCAATTCGGGTTTTCTCACGAAAAGCAGCATGACTGAGGGAAATGAAATCACTAATGTTTTGGTCTTTGAGGGTATGTCCCCACCCTCCCCCAAAACACCCTTGCGCGAGAGGCGCGTGTGTGCGTGCTTATCAGCGCCTGAACTCCGCTCCAGCTGGTTCTGGGGCGGCGGTGACGGCGATGCGAGCCCTGCACGGCCTCGGCGCAAAAACAACCGGCAATCGGCCTCGCGCCTGCTGCTGCTCCCCTTTGCGGAAAAAGGGGGGGCGGGAGCGGGACCAAGCGGGGTGGAAAACGAGGAGGAAGAGGCAAAGGGACGCTTGGGGAGGGGAAGAGCGTCATTGACGAGGAATGAGGCCGGGTCCGCTCGAATGGGACTTGTGCTTCTGTTTATTCAATGCACGCATGGGAGAGCTTCTGACTAGCTTAGGCATCGTTCAGCTTTTCTGCTGGCTGACAAATGAAGACCCTTTCTGTGCTCGTGCTTAATCTTGTGTTACTGCTGTTTATATGCGACGTCTTATGACGTGGTGCGTTGACCAGTGAGATCGTCACCATTTCGACAGCAGAAAAAAAAAGTAAATTTCGATCTATGCCACAAGCCTTGTTGTTGCATCTGGCGCTGACTCGAGGAATTGAAACATGGCTGAGACTTCCCCTGCCCATTACTCTGCTATATTCATGTCACATGAGCAGTGCCAGATCAACTCAAAAACTCATGATCCCATACTTGTGCATTTCTTCTTCCCGTCCAGTCGGTTAGCCAGTAGAGCCCTACGCCTCTTCCCCCGCTCTCCCTCCCATATTCTATGATTCTCACACTACCAGAGTCCAGTCTAACCTCCAGTTCCAGCTGTTCCCAATCACAGACCGCACCCGAAGCTGCTGTGTCAATCTTGAACTACGTCGATAGGTTTTTGATAAGGACTGCACGAACAACACCAAGGAATTTTGCCTGATTAGCAAGACGAACTAATCATAAGCCAGTATAAGCTCTTAGCCGACGGCAGAGATTCGGCTCGGAGATTCAGTGTCCTTTCCCAATCGGCAAAAAGCGCGTGGAGACATGGCAATCCGGAAGAGTTTCCTCGATGGAGCTGGGACGATGAATCATGGTCATCGCCACTACTTGTTAATTTAGATACATGTCGTCTTTGTTGGGCGACGAAGCCACAGTGAAGATCTCCAGTAATAGATCGTGTAGAATCTGGAAACTTGTCAGGTCCTGAGGGCGAACGACCTCGGTGGCTTGGTGCAATGGGGTTTTAGGACCATCGAAAGCAGGGGGGCGTTTAGATCAAGCTCCTTGACGAGATCCAAAGAGTCACAAAAATATCTTCAAGATAGAAGCTAGCAGGCGTCTCCTACATCTCCAGACATGTACGATGATGGCAGTACGCGTCGAGGCTGCTAGTGAAATCGCATACTCTTCCCAGTCCGTGATCCCAGGTAGTGGAAGAGGCTGTCCCACCCCTCGGTATCAGCCTTTTAATGGCAGCAACCACCCTATGCCCTCAGCGCGAAGTCTAGGCAACGCTATTATCAGGATCTTCAGTCCGGATCTAACCTCGTCGGTTCCCCTCTTGTCAAAACTTGTCAATGTGGCTATGCCTTCCAAGTGTCTTAGAATATGACTCTAACTTCATTGCCTCGTATCGGTGACCGGTGTAACGGCCATAGGGATACTTTGGCAGGTTTCACAATCGACGTACCGATATATTGGAAGGATCGAACGGCGTTGAAGCCTCCCGGGAGTTTTCGCTAAATTCTAGGGAAGCAGATAGTTCATATCGACAGGGCACATATTATCGCTTTCTGACACGCGTTGCTATGGCGTTATTCCCGGGCACGCGCACGTCAGGTCGAGAATAGAAATTTGATAATGGCCTGAAATTATAACGCGTTGTCGTCGCCAAAAAGCATCAGCATGACCAAGAGTGATTCGAGCCTTAATAGGCTGGACGCGACTTCCTAGTGGTGATTCCCAAGCCGAAGCTTCGAAAGGTGTGGAACGAAATATTGGCAGAAGACTCAGGACAGAGGCAGACGCTGCTAATTATAGCTCGGTCAAGCGAACCCTTGTCCGGGCCCCAGGTTCGACGAGAAGGTGCGGAACTTAGCGACTCCCCTTGGGGTAGCGGGGCTCCGCCGCCATAAGCCGAATAAAATATTATAAATATTTCAAAACACAAACTTTGGAAACGTCGCATCTTTGACGTGATGGGAGCGAGGGCTGCAAATGCGGCGGCCAATGCCGACGGAGTGCGGTGTATGAGCTGAACACGACAGACGCGTGCATTCGGACCGGGAAGGAATGGACATTCCGTACGAAGGCAGCTGAATACCGTCCGTCTCGCTCCCTTCGCTCTTCTCTTTATCCGTCTCTGCGTGCGTGCGTCTCTCTCTCTCTCACACCGACGAAGTGAGAGCTGCAGTGGGTGGGGATGAGGGTTTATAGAGGGGACGTCAGTGCAAAAGGGCGGTGATGTACGAGCCAGTTGCGGGCCACGGTAAGTTTTCAAGAAATTAACGAGAACGGAACAATAATGTTACATCGAGTTGGATGACGTACTACAACACAACTCGCTGCCTGCAGCTGAAATAAGCCGACCCCGCTAAAAGAGCATGAGTCAAGCTGGCCGAAAGGCATTCGACAAATAACAAAAAGAACTCAAAAAGACCAAAGAGACCAAGGAAACCAAATATGCCAAAGCACGGGCCAAAAACCCATATTAGAGAAAGCAGAAAACAATATTAGGCCGCCAACTGGACGCGAATGCGAGGAAAAAAGAAGGAATTCCAAACCGACCCGACTCCGATCCCATGCAGAAATGCTACCCATGACCCGTTTGCTATGCATCTATCCATGATAATACACGCTAAAAAATAAAAAAAAGCAGCCATTGCAATTCTCATATGCAATTCGTCCCTGTCGTCCTCGTGCTGTCGTCCGTTTCGTCCGTGTCATTCCTGCCAATGCCCGTATGGAAACTCCGATTATATGCCTGTGGAATAGAAAGGAAAATAGTCATGTTGATGACGTGGTGCTTGTTGAGTTGGCTGATGCGCAACATCTGCGAAGAGCGCAGCTCCAGGGAGAGAGGTCTCGCGGTTGTCGAAGAATGCATCGCAGCATGACGCTAAAATATGGAACCATAGGTCGAAACCCATTGCTCCAGCCTGGGGTTCCCAAAAGCCCACTAATAAGTCCGTAAATTCCCTACCGCCGGTACTGGGAGGAGTCGTAGGCATCACTGGCATACCCGGAGTCTGGCAGGACTCCAGCGCCTTGCATGCTATATGACGTTTCGGGGCGGCGGGAGCTGTGCATTGAGCAGGCATAACCAACGAGGACAGTCTTCTCCTGGACTGTGTGACCGCGTTGGCCATGTGCTGGGCATGGATCGATGGCATGCTTATAGTATAGACAGCGACAGACGGAGTAGCGCTCGACAACTTGATAGCACATGTTGGAAGAGGTTGATATCTTGCGGAACGGACGTAGAAGAATTGGGTGAGTATGGGTCGGGTAGTGGTATGAAGCGAAACTGGTAAAGGCGTAGAGTAAAATGAGAAGTCAATTGATTGGAGGTGATGGCTAAAAATGGCTGAATGTCTGAGAATGTCTGAGATGCTCGAGTATGGCGATCTTGGGAATCAGGCAGCCAGGTTATATAGCTCGGTTTTAAGAGAGGACGTGTTGCGTGCGTCGAGAAAAGGAAACATGCCATGGGTGCATTATGCACGTCAGTCAGGCAACGAAAGTCCATATGTAGGAACAGGTGCACAGTAAGCGCAGATGCTAAGATAGGGAAGCACATGGAAGCAGCACAGCCTGGATAGCTAGTTCGCAATGGAGAATGGTAGATAGACCGCAGGAGTGGTAGCGTTCGGGTAGGCATGGGTATGGTTCACGTTGGAGGCTCTTTCAGCTGGCGAAGAGATGATCAGGACAAGCGGGTCGTCCACTAGCGCCCTAGCGCGTTCGCAGCCGTGGCGGGGACCGTCAGAATAGCAATTGATGCTAAAGTAAGAGCCCAGAGGGAACGAAAGGCGCCCTTTGCGAGTTAGCGGAACCCGAGTCCGAAACGAGGAGGATAAGCCATTGAACAAGGCCACCATGGCGCGCATCCACAGAGAGCGCTTCGATCTCAAGAATCAGATTGTCGAATCTGACAATACCGGCGGGTCGGGGTCAGCCAAGTTTTTCTGGAATAGAAAAAGAAACCGGGCAAACGACCGTTGAACGCGGCAAGCGAGGGGCGCAGTTGGAATGGCTGACATGAGAAGCTATGGGTGAGTAATCGGGAGTCTGCCGTGCAGCCATTGCTTGATTTGACCCTTCCATGCTCCCACTACACCATTTCACCTTTAGGATTGCGGGAGCCCATTATTCATGCTTAGCGGAAACGGGTGGCTGGCCGCCGTGGAGGAAGCCAAGTCGAGAGGAGCACGCGCGCCGGTGGAGCATCAGGCATCGGCCAGAGGAGGGCTTGGTCTTTCCACCTCTTCGCTTATCCCCTAAATATAGCGCGACCGCCTACGACACAACAGCCAGAGGGCTTTTTGTGGGTGAGCAGCGACGTTGCGAGGAGGTGGGGGATGTCAGTATGCTGGTATGATAGAAGAGAGCTGGTTCTGGATGCTGCATAGAGGATCGCTGCAGGGAGCGAGGGCCCGACGGGTGCTGTTGTTGCACAGGACATGATTGATGCGCAATGATCTCCGCCATGGTTCGGTATGGCCGCAATATGGCCGCAAGAGTCAGCAGGATTACCTGGCGTCATCCACAATGTTTTTGATCGCTATCCGTGACCGCTCCTCACGCCTGCACCTGCCCCGCTTCAGCCCAGCCCTGTTGCACAATGGCATTCCCCGGCGATTGCGGTCCCAGAGAAAGACCCGCATACCCGTAAGCTGACACCGACAATGAGAAACCTGCAGCCCTATGCGCACTCCCGTTGCTACCAGGGGGGGTACATGTGCGGATTGCTAGCCTCTTGGCAAAGAATGTATGAGAACCTTCACTTTGTCCATATAAATCTGCCTAGACGCTAGCAATCCGCACATGTACCCCCCTTGTAATCCACGTGGAAACGGTCCGCATGTCTCAGTTGCTTCTGGGACGTTTGATCATTCGCCAAGTGTCAACCTATCTATCTGGTGTGCGCCACGGGTGCCGTGATTGCTCAATCACCTCACAGGGGAGCAAGCTCACTAGGCGGAGAGGGGGACCCGATAATCTCCTTGAGACTGTGATACTGCGGGTTCTGCAGTCAGAATTATGGCCCCCAGGGATAGAGGCGCAAGGAGAGGAATTCAAAGCAGGCTCGTAGGTGCCTGATTCTGGCAACTTCCGAGGCTGAGAAAGAAATGCTCATGACCACAAGAGGACTTCTTTTCCTTTCGCTAGGCACACCATCGCTGCATCCTGAATAATATTCTTAGAGCCAGGAGGCTGCGCCTAGTACACCGCGGAAGTCCCGGAACCTTGCAATAAGCACAAGATCAAGATGATATCGACGACGCCATGCTTGTTAATGAGCATTGATAAAGTGTGGGCGGTTATAACAGACTATTATATATGCTCTCTCATCATAAGGTAGACCCGTGGTGGAAAAGTAAAGCAAAGAATTAGTCGCAGTTTCGTTTCATATCCCATCACCTCCGCCTCAGAACACGAGAATAGGAATAGATAAACTGATCAGAGGGACTCTATAAGGAAATAACAAGGTGAGTGGTATCGGAGTATGTATTGAAAAAGATGGTATGTTAAGACGTATTTCCCGGGAAATGAAAAATACCGTCAGAATACCATCAGGTATCTCTCTATCAGATAAAGGTATCCCAGTGACCTCAGAAACCAAACACCATCCATTCTCGTCTAATAAAACTCCATTGGCAAAACATTAACATAAATCTAGTCTAGAAAATGTCCGCCCCGAAAAGAAAGGCGTCAGCGCCTAGAGGAAAGAAATGGAATATACAACAACAGCGCCCATAACCCACCAACCGGCAAATTCCAATGCGTGTTGCTTTGGAGCCGGTGAATCCGTACCGCCAGACGCAGTGGTACCATTGGGCAGTGTGCCGTTAATGGCGATTGTCCGCGTTCCATTCACAGTCGAGATCGTGACAAGAGTCTTATTCAGCGCCGCGTAGCTGCCATTTCCAATCAGGTCGTGTAGATACGTGCTATCGCTGTTGTCATCGCAGCCACAAACGCTATATTGCTCGCACAAACAATCAATGGGGAGGGTCTGGTTTATGCCGTTCGGGAATGTCGCATTCGTGATCGTCTCGTTTACGAACGTGTATGGACGTGTATAAGGGTACTGGTAGACGCCGTACAGCCACAAGCCAGGGAAGACGGCAAGCGCAACAATAGGCAGTATGAGTAAGGGTGCGAGGCCGAGAGGAGAGCGCTGGCCAGCGGTGTAAGGAACTGTTGCGCCTCCACCGTAGTAGCGGCCTCCGCCATAGGCGGGACGGACACCCGAGCCAGATACCGTCCTTCCCCCAGCATTTGAGTTTGGCGCGCCGCCTCCGGATGATTTTCCTCCTCCGCCTGTTGAAGCGTTAGTAAAATCTTTTGAATATGCAATTAATCTGACTCTTGGCCCCACCTCCACCACTTTTACCACCGCCCCCTTTCCGCTTTTCCAGCGCATTAGCAGGTGATAGAATACCATCACCCAGGATGTTCGCGGATGAGCCGGAGTCGCGGGGACTTAACGCCTTCGCGTCATGTATAGACACGGCATTGACAGCGGATAAAGCGGCGAATGCGCATGCGAGGAGTGAGAGTAACCTCATAGCGGGGAGCGTTGGTTGATAGATTCAGGAGATGGATCCGGGGCGTGAGGTTTCCCACAACTGAATAGGTAGAAGTTTCAGGATAAGCGCGACGGGAAAAAACGGGCAGGTACGGGTGAAGATGGTGAGACCGTATAAAGGCGTCGCGTTGGGAAAATAAGACGGATTCAGGCAGATGAAATAGAGTTTGTAGGGCTGATAAAGAGTTGGAGGCAAAGGGAATTTGTGGAATCATAATGGAGTGGGACCAGCATGCGGTGGCAACATACCTCAGCGGTTTGACTTGGCGTTATCCTAGAATCTGCCGAATTACATTCAGGGTAAAAGGTAAAGGCGCAGTAGTGGCTGGACACTCTTATTGTCCACTCACCGGCCCTTGCATAGTTTTCATCTGGCGGGGAATTAGATCTTCAGCTCTTATCGGCCCGTTTGTGTATCAGAGTGGGCAGACTTTGCAGGCATCCTGCTGCACCGAAATAGTTACGTAATCATCGGTGCTCGAGGAATCTACAACTACGTAACAACAGTAGAGTTGGTGAATTGTGAGTACATTTCTAAATCTCGCCTCAAAGACATGATGAGGTGCTCGCTGTGACTACAAAGGAAAGTCACAATCTCCACATCGTATCTCAACCCTACTATCAAGTGATCTGTGCACTAGAAAAATAACAATTGGGCATCCCAACTTAATTCTATTGGTTCTATTGGGCTGGATCTTATCGGTAACCATGGGACGAATTGCACCGTTGCAAGGGATAAACCACTAAACATCATCTACGCCACAGTTAAATTTCATTATCCGAACACCATTCCTCATGCATACACATGCCCGACCATAACTTTGTGACCGAGCTCTTCACCATACTAAGCCTTGCATAGAGTCGTCCTCTTGTACCGTACTTCAGTAGACTGGCCCATTCTCCAGGCGGCACAGTCGAGGAAATAGGCAGACACGCGAAGTAGTTCGGCCTGCTCCGGAATAACATGCATAACCCAAATATCCCCTCAATAAACCATACTCTGACAATAGGTTGTACAAAAAGCTCCTCGTACCGCCCAAACACTCCCCACAACTGCGCCTTTACCTGCTCAGCCACCCTGATGTTCTTTCTCTGTTATCCGGTTAGCCTCCTCATCACCGTCCAAAAGCCTTCTCTCAAGGCTACACCTCAGCACCCTCTTTTCCCTACCCATCTCCAGCCACTTTAGCCCATCGTCAAACCGGTCAAAATACACTGCCCATCCTAATCCGCCTTTCTCTTCTTCAACCGCCACGAGACTCTCATCTCCTTCCAGCATCAATCCCGATCCATCTTCATCAGATGTCCAGTCCCATGGTCCAATAGTATGCTTGCAAGCTCCTGCTCGTGGCCCATACTTCACTTCCATAGTAAACTTGTCTGCATATATCCAATTGAGCTTGGGCTTCTCATCGGAGGAAGGTCTGGAAGACTGGGAATTTGAAGGAGAGATAGTACTAACAAGGCCAAGGACTGGCGAAGAGGGAATCAGGGAATTCGGTAGCTCAGCGTTCGGGAAAGGCATATAAAATCCAGTAAAGGGATGTGGTGCGGGTGTGCCACCATCGAGGGCGAGAGGGAGGTTGGTTTCCGGATCTTTGGGCCAGAGATAAAGCTGTTCAATAGAAAAGATATTAGATATCCAAGCGGATTTATTCTTCTGAAGACAAGGTAGTGTAATGCTCGCAATCCCGGAAGCTAAGGGGCGGTTTACTTTACCATCCCTCAATACCACCATGGTGCCGTGCACTTCATCCCGTTTCCTAGATTTTGCTCCGCAATAAACGTCTAGATGAAAACGCGATTTGCGGTTTTCGGCCTCGGCTTCGCGGTTTGCAATACGCTGTTGGTGTGCTGCTTCGGAAACACCGGTGGCAGTAGGAATAGCGGCGAGGGCCAGGAGCTCTAGAACCATCTTGAATTTATATGAACAAAGAAATTAGATAGAAACGGCGAGCTGAGGCTGGACATGAGAGGCATTGAGGAGCGTTGGACCACGCTGAGGTTGGGAAGTGTGGAGTTGGTTGAAGAAATGCACGATGCTGTCATAGGCGGAGAGAAGATCGGAGCTTGGAGCAGAACCCTGCCTCACATCATGCACGCCAACTATATCACAGCCACTTCTCTACGACGCATTTCTCATTCCATATAACATGACACCGTAACTCATCCATCTAGCCGCAATCATTATTCTCGCTAGTGTCAATACACCTTTCTTCCGAATAGTGCCTCAATACAAGAATGCTCGTTTACAAAAGCTAGTAAAATAACTGTCGCAGACTTGTGACTCAAAGGAAGAGGCGTAAGAGAAGCAGGTGGCATAACCTAGAACCGCTAGCAGGAAGGAATCCAGAGGAATATGAGCTAATACTTGAGCTTCTCCCGTCGAGTCCTCTAGCCATCTCACAAAAACGGGTCCCACATTCCAAGATACATTTAGAAGCCAAGGTGCACAGTCGCACTGGAACTCTTTGAAGAGATGCAGGGCCTTAATCTCCCTCGAGTATGAAAATTAGGTATTCCTGTAGGATTCTGTGCATCAGATAGTGATTTTCGCGCTTCTTCTTCCGCCTCCAATGACCCATCAGATTCTAGAAACAATCTCGAATTGTCGATTCAGGTTGGATTTAGCCTATTACCATATCCTTGTTCCTATTCCGGTTGTACTACTACCCCCTGTTTCAGTTACATACCCCCCTTCCCTTTATTACCTGCACCTACCTCATGTATAAATAGTTTCTTTTCTTCGTAGTTTGAACAGATAGAGTCCTCATTCTTTTCTTACAAACGGTGCACGGACTATCGATCGACACGAATCCTCTTCCCATGATTCATCTCGCGACGTAACAAATCGAGGGCTTCCTCGGTACCAGTGATTCTGTGTTACAATTTTAGCAAATATGTTACACGACACAAAACGCATACGTACTGATATTTAATCCTCATAACAGCCCGCTCAAAGCTGCCATATGCTGATCCAAGATTTTCCAGATGTTCGCATGTATCCCTTAACCCGCCAGCGTCCATCTGGTAGATGGTCCGTGCGGAACACCAGAATCAAAACTACGCGTATAGCCTACATAGGTTTGATTAATACATTACCATTAACCATGCCTCCCAATCGTACTTCTAACGGTACAGACTTTGTTCAGCCGGCTCGGTATAACGTTCGACTAAATTGGGTAGCTAAAAAACCACCCCCGGAGCCATGGGAGCTGCCCGATTTCGAGCATTTGCATATTGACGATTTCGACAACCATGACACCCCAAATCTACCTCCTACCCTTGATCGAAGCGATCCATTTGCTATATTCGGTCAATTCTTTACGGATGAGATCGTGGATAAGCTAGTAGAGTAGACGAATAAATATGCAGAGCTATACCCGTCGCATGGTGGAAAAGGCCTCTACGAGCGCCAAGGACGCATTTTGGGTGTAAAATATATCAGATTCCGTTCTACAGAAAGGGCGAGTGTTGGCCACCTTATATTGAGCGACTTAACTCTAAGGAATAAGCTATATAGATTGTTTTATATGATATCACCAGTCTCATATTCCTGAGCACGGCAATTTAATCCTATTGATCTGATTGGCTAAATCCTTATCGATAACGGATGGATGCAACTCGGCGGGTTCATGGATAGGCTTGTGTGGCTTCAAAGGGTGGCGCACTTTGCCGGAATTTGGTTTCCGATAGTGAGTCCGTTATTCTCCGCTGGGAGCCATCGAAGGATTACTTGGCCTTGAAATATGGTAGTGGCCTAAGACGATGGACTTCTAGCGTTGGACTATGATGTGGATTCGCATAAACAATGCCAGGACGAGCCGGTGCTGTCCTGAGAAGCCTCAGACATTATCGGCGCAAATTTAGTAGTCCTATGATTTATCCAATCATGGCCATGGCTTTCATTTCCCTTCCCAAACCAATTCTTCCCCCTTTCCCCTCTTATCACTCAAGCGAGATTCTCCGTATTGCGGCCAATCATAGCAGTTGATCATGATTGCTCTCTTTTCTTCCTGATATCAGATACCCCTAATCCTCAACGGCAAATTGGCGTCAATGAATTCCGGCAATCTTCGATACCCTTGGGCTTTTTTTTTGGATTCATTCAGACTTTCTCATCTTAACACAGGTGTCAGATGGTCGTGGCTATCCGTCTGTTTATCTTTCCTGTATTGAGTATAGATCAGGGTTGTCTTGGCAGCTGATCGTGACTACCTCATCAATTCCGGTGGTTAGCGTGTTTTTTTAACTTTCCCTTAAACAGCAAAATACCAAAACTTCCCCTACGAAAAGGCCGTGCAGACGTGGCTGCGCTAACAACCGATCTA
>Ga0307515_10017594_pt1 | contig 13002 bp, 10 predicted proteins | sample 17_EM_MG_FD_194513 | JGI IMG/M metagenome (GOLD analysis project Ga0307515, IMG submission 194513) | Populus trichocarpa ectomycorrhiza microbial communities from riparian zone in the Pacific Northwest, United States - 17_EM | ecosystem: Host-associated > Plants > Roots > Unclassified | place...
ACATGGCCGCCGCGGATGAATGGCTGATTCACATCAATGCCATCATCGCGCGGCATCAGCTAACGAACGGCGGCGGATCGGTCATCCTGTATCAAATCGAAAACGAGCTGTCGCTGACCACGCCTTCTCACCAAAGATACATCCAGCATCTGTACGACAAAGTTCGCGCGGACGGCATCACCGTGCCGATCTTCCATAACGATCAGGGGCGCAACGGCAACTGGGTTCCAAAGGGCGCGAACGTACCCGGCACCGTTGAAGGTGCGGTCGATCTCTATGCGTTCGACGGCTATCCGGGCGGCACTTGCAATGTCGATGCAACGTCAGGCACGCCCAACGCCGCGCCGGATTGGGGCTTGTATGGAATCGGCGGCGCGAAAGGCGGCGCCAGCGCTTCACCGAACACTCCCGGCTTTACCGCTGAATTCGGCGGGGGCTGGTTCGACTACTGGGGCAGCAACGGCACCTACGATTGCACGGCGCAGCGAAAAGGACCGGGGTATGAGCGGGTGTTTTACGGCACGAACATCGCGAACGGTTTGACGCTACAGAGTTTCTACATGACCTTCGGCGGTACGTCGTGGGGATGGATGCCGGCGCAAGTTGTATACACGTCGTACGACTATGGCGCAGCGATCGATGAAGCGCGTCGACTGCGGCCCAAAGCGGCAACGATGAAACAGCTTGGACAATTTGTTCAGGCCGTGCAGCCGCTAACGAAGATGGACAAGGCAGACGCGGTTACGCCCTCTTCGTCCGCTGTGAAGATCTATCACAATAAGAACCCGGACACGGGCACGAATTTTTATTTCGCAGTGCATAACCCATCGAGCGCACTCACGAACGACGCTTTCAAGTTTCCTTTGCAGACAAGCGACGGCGCCTACACCATTCCCCAACAAAGCACGCTGCGCATCAATGGTCAGGATGCGAAGGCTTTGGTGGCGGCTTACGACATGGAGCGGCAGCGCCTCGTCTACTCAACTTCGCAAATTCAAACGCATTTGCCTCAAGGCGACACCGACATCGTGCTGTTGTACGGTCGCGAAGGCGAAGATGGCGAGACCGTTCTGCGCTTCTCGACTCAACCCAAAGTCACGGTGCTCGCGGGCGCGGTGCCCGGTGTCTTCGATGAAGTCACCGGCGACTTGCGCTTGAACTACGTGCACGGCCCTCTCGCGCGCGTCCAGATTACGGGCGGCGGTCGCGCGCCGCTCCTCTTGCTGCTCGCCAGTGAATCCATTGCGCAGACTTTCTGGCGGCAAGACACGCCGGCCGGCCCCGTGCTCGAGCGCGGCACCGCGCTAGTTCGCTCAGCGACAGCGGCACGCTCCACGTTACAACTTATAGGCGACACGCTGGCGGACAGTGAGCTGGAAGTCTGGGCGCCACCCGCTATTCGTTCTCTGCAATGGAACGGCGCGATGATCCCCGCCAGTAAGACAGCCAGCGGTAGCCTGCAATCCAAGCGCCCACTTCCCGGCGCGGCATCGATTGCATTGCCGGACCTCACGCAAGCATCCTGGCGCTTCAGAGCCGAATCGCCCGAAGCCTTCGTGGCGTTTGACGATTCCGCCTGGCGCTCCGCTAATCTCACTCGCACTAACGGCCCCACCAAGCCGCCCAACGGCCAGCCCGTGCTCAGCATGGACGACTACGGCTTTCATCACGGCGACGTTTGGTATCGCGGCCGTTACGTAAGCGACGGCTCTCTCAGCTCGATCAGCTTTCATTACGGGGCCGGCGGCGCCGGTCTATTGCAAGTTTGGCTGGATGGCGTCTTTGTCGGTCAGGACGAAATTGTCACGGGCCTACCGCAGCCGCCCACGATGAACATCGCAACGTTCTCGTTACCCAAAAATCTCCAAGCGGCCGGCGAGCACGTGTTGGCCGTTCAAGTACGTAACAATTCTCACAACTGGGATCTGCACGCCGACGACCAGCACAAAGAAGGTCGCGGTCTCATCTCAGCATCGCTCGTATCCAAAACCGGTTACGCGTTCGCCGCTCCCATCGCTTGGAAGATTCAGGGCAACCGCGGTGGCGAAGACATCGCGGACACTGTGCGCGGAGTCTTAAACAACGGCGGATTGTTCGGCGAGCGCGAAGGTTGGCACTTGCCGGCGTTTCCCGACCAAGCTTGGGACAACGCGACCGTTCCAGATCCCCGTGCGACAACCGGCACCGCGTGGTACCGAACGGAGTTCGAGCTTGAAGTACCGCCCGGCCATGACGCCTCACTTGGCCTCGCATTCGGCGATGCGACGCGGCCCCGCTCCGCCGGGCGATATCGCGTGCTCATCTTTGTGAACGGCTGGAATATGGGTCAATTCATTGCCCACATCGGCCCGCAGCGCGTCTTCATAGTGCCTAATGGCATCTTGAATCCACGTGGCCGCAATACACTGGCGCTCGCCGTTACGAGCGATGGCGCCCCGACAAGCACGCTCGAGCAGGTTCGCCTCGTGAATCTGCAGACCGTGCGCGGCGGCGTCGCTGTGGACTTGGTTCGAGCACCCGCTTTCCATTAATTTTTTATCGGAGTAATTCAGTGCCGGCTCTAGCTCATGGCATCCCCGTCGCGGAGATCGATCGCAACATCGGGCTCTTGATCCGCAATCTGGTCGCGCTCAAAGACGAGTCCGGCGAATTTCTGCTGCGCCTCGCCGACGGCCGCGTCATCGACACCAAAGGCTGGAACGACTGGGAGTGGACCCACGGCATCGGCCTCTACGGTATCTATCAGTATTACCAGCTCACGGATGACCCGCGCTGTCTAATGATCATGCGCGATTGGTTTGCCAACCGCTTCCGCACGGGCACACCGACCAAAAACGTGAACACAATGTCGCCGCTGCTAACGCTCGCATACTTGTATGAGGAGCACGGCGACAAAACGTATCTGCCCTACCTCGACAGCTGGGCGGAATGGATCATGCGCGACATGCCGCGCACGGAAGAAGGCGGCCTGCAGCATATCGTCTTCAACTCCGAGAACCGCCAGCAGCTTTGGGACGACACGCTGATGATGAGCGTGCTGCCGCTCGCGAAAATCGGTTTGCTGCTCGACCGGCCGGAATACGTGGAGGACGCCGAGCGACAGTTTCTCCTCCATATCAAATATCTCTTCGATCGCAAGACCGGCCTGTGGTTTCACGGCTGGAATTTCGAAGGCCGCCACAACTTCGCGGAAGCGCTGTGGGCGCGCGGCAACTGTTGGGTCACCATCGCCATTCCGGAATTCATCGAGCTTCTAGAGCTGCCGCCCGGCGATTCGTTGCGCCAGTTCCTAATCGACACGCTCGAAGCGCAAGTGCGCACGCTTGCCGAGCATCAAGACCCGAGCGGCTTGTGGCACACCCTCATTGTCGATAAGACGTCCTACCTGGAGGCATCCGCGACAGCAGGCTTTGCATATGGAATTCTCAAATCCGTACGCAAAGGCTATCTGGACAAGAAGTACGAGCAGATCGGCGTAAAGGCCGTGCAAGGCGTGCTCGCGAACATCAGCGACAACGGTGAATTGAAGAACGTTTCCTTCGGCACCGCAATGGGCGACACCTTGCAGTTTTATAAGGACATCCCGCTCACCGCGATGCCGTACGGACAATCGCTCGCGATCTTGTGTCTCGGCGAATTCATGCGCGCTTATATTTGAGCTGAGGACAGCGCATGCCCACGCCACGCCAGGTGCGCTTCCGAAATTATCTCGCCTATGGCTCCAATGATTTTCTCGGCGCCGGCGCGATGGCGCTCATCAGCGGCTGGATTCTATTTTTCTTCACGACATTCTGCGGGCTCACGGCGGTTGAAGCGACTTCCATCTTTGCCATCGCGCGCATCTTCGATGCGGTAGCGAGCCCGCTGATCGGTTTTGCATCCGACCATTTCTACAAAACAGCTCTCGGCCGGCGCTTCGGTCGCCGGCGTTTTTTCATACTGGCCGCCATTCCCTTGCTACCCAGCTTCGTGCTGATGTGGATCGACGGCCACAGTTATTATTACTACCTCATCGTGTACGTTTTCTTCGAAGTCGTATACGCGATGGAGCTGATCCCTTACGAAACGCTTGCGGCGGAGATGTCGCCCGACTACCAAGTCAAAGCAAAATTCGCCGGTGCTCGAATTCTGTGTGGCCAGATCTCCGCGATTCTCGCGTGGCTGCTACCGGGTCAAATCATTCAACATTTCGGACAAGGCTCCGCCGACACCTTCTTTTACCTGGCCATCGGATCTGCCGTCACCTTCATGTTTGTCGCGGCGATGGTGTATCTATTCAGTTGGGAACGCCCGCGCGAAGAGGTGGAGCGCAATGCGCAGCCGCGAGCGAGCTCCGCGCTCGAAGCGCTGCAAACGCTTTACCGCGATCTGTGGTCGACGCTGCGCATTCGCGCCTTCCGATTGCATCTCGGCATGTATCTCGGCGGCTATATCAGCCAAGACATCTTCAACGCCGCATTCACCTACTTCGTCGTATTCGCACTGGGCAGCACCGTAGTCGTCGCATCCACGGTGCTCGGCTCGCTTGGATTCATGCAGCTCGTCGCAGTGGCCTTGTTTATCCCGATGTGCCTGCATTGGCATCCCGGGCCGTCTTACCGAATTGCGGTCACTTTGTTTGCGCTGGGCACGATCGCTTTCGGTGTCCTCTATTACGTGGCGCCCGCCGACATCAGTTTTTGGATCTTCGTGCCGGCTCTCATCGCGGGCCTCGGGCGCGGCGGCCTGAATTACATCCCATGGAACACCTACAACTACATGGCCGATGTGGACGAGATCGTCACCGGCCGCCGCCGCGAGGGCGCCTTCGCCGGTGTGATGACTTTCATCCGCAAGACTTCGCAAGCCGCAGCCGTAATGGGTGTGGGCTTGCTCCTGGAGTTAGGCGGATTCCAGCGCGGCGATCAGCAACAGTCTCCTGAGGCAGTGCAAACCATCGTGACCGTGATGATGGTCGGTACGCTGGTTGTGCTCACTTTAGGCTTTATTGTCTCTCTGAGATTCAAGCTCAATCGCCACACGCATGAAGCGCTGATGGCCGAGATCCAACGCTTCAAAGACCAATCGGGCACCGAGCCTACCCCCGAAAATCGCCTGATCGTGGAAGACCTCTCAGGCTGGCGCTACGAGCAGCTCTGGGGTAAAAATCCGCTCGGCGAGCGACAGCGCGCCACACCAACATGAAAAAACGCTGCGCATGGGTTCCCGTCGATAACGCCGAGTACGCCCGTTACCACGACGAAGAGTGGGGCCGCCCGGTGCACGATGACCGCTTGCTTTTCGAGATGCTCACGCTCGAAGGCGCGCAGGCCGGGCTTTCCTGGTCGACGATTCTGGCCAAGCGCGCCAACTACCAAGCGGCGTTCGCGAACTTCGATCCTAAGCGTGTCGCACGCTTCGATGTCCGCAAACGCTCCGCCTTGATGCAGGACTCGGGCATCGTCCGCAATCGCCTGAAAATCGAATCTACGGTGACGAACGCGCACGCCTTTCTCGAAATTCAGCGAGAGCAAGGGTCTTTCGACCGTTACCTATGGTCGTTCGTCGAGGGCCGGCCAATGGTCAACTCCCCGCGCTCGTCGAGCGATGTGCCCGCACGAACCGAGCTGAGCGATAGAATTTCGAAAGATCTTAAAAAACGCGGCTTTCGCTTCGTCGGCAGCACCATCATTTATGCCTACTTGCAGGCTGTGGGTGTCGTCAACGACCACTCCCGCACCTGCTTTTTACACGGCGTACGCACGCGACAGCCTCGAGCCTTGCCGCGCCGGGCCGCCCGCTAGCCGAGTCGCCTTCGCGCCACTAAGATAGCTCGCACGCCGCAGCGGGGAGCGGGCCGGTATATGAACGACTGGCGTTCGGGCCCGTGTCGAAAAGCGGCATCGTTATCGAGTCACGAGGACCACGCCCATGAAAGCTCTAGCCTCTGTGTTGATTGTTGCTGCCATCGCCGGCGGACCCGCTTACGCGGCATGCAGCTACCCCAGAGCCCCTGCGAATATTCCGGACGGCGCCACAGCCACTCTGGAGCAAATGGTCGCCGCGCAGAAATCGGTCAAGGCCTATAACGACGAGATCAAAGCCTACACCGATTGCTTGAAACTCGAGCACGAGGCTGCGGTGACAAAGGAAGGCGACAAACTCACCAAAGAGCAGAAGGCCGAGCTCGAGAAGATGCAGGTCCAAAAGAACAATGCCGCGGTTGACGAAGCCGAGTCCGTCACCGCCCGGTTCAATGAGCAAGTCAAAGCATTCAAGACGAAGTCCGATAAGGACAAGGAAAAGAAGGGCTGAGTTGACTCCCGCCGAAGCCGACAAGCTGATTGGTCAACACGTCCAGTGTTTACCGATTGAATCGCTGCCGCTGGCTCAATGCGCCGGGGCGGTGCTGCGCGAGAATGTTTATGCGGAGCGCGATCAGCCGCCGTTCGATCGCGTAGCGATGGACGGCATTGCGCTCGATAGCACGGCGCTGCGCGCGGGAACCCGGTCGTTCAAGATTCAAGCGATGCAAGCGGCGGGCGATGCGCCGCTCGCTTTGGAATCGCGCTCGTCTTGTATCGAAGTGATGACAGGCGCGATGTTGCCGACGGGCTGCGACTCGGTCATACCGGTGGAGCAGATCGAAGTCGCCGATCACGAAGCCCGCCTCGCTGCGGGCGTCGCGCCGGATCCGTGGGTAAACGTGCATCGGCGCGGCAGCGATAAGCGGCAAGGCTCGTTGCTCGTCGCCGCCGGCGCGCGGCTCAGCGCACCGGAAATCGCCATCGCCGCGGGCGCCGGCATGGCCCGAGTGCGAGTGAGTTTGCACCCCGCGGTGGTCGTGATCTCCACAGGGAACGAGCTGATCGAGCCCGGCGAGCCGATTCTTCCGTACCAAGTGCGGCGCTCCAATGCCTATGGCGTCGTAGCGGCGCTTCATCTGCACGGGTTTCAGAGAGTCGCCGACGACCACGTACTGGATGATCCAATCGAGCTCAAAAGCCGTTTGAAGTTTCATCTCCACACGCACGATGTGTTGATTCTGAGCGGCGGAGTGTCGATGGGCCGGCTTGATCTCGTGCCGCAGGTGCTGGATGAGCTGGGCGTGCGGCAGGTGTTCCACAAAATCGAGCAGCGGCCGGGCAAGCCGCTCTGGTTTGGCATTGCCCAGTCCGGCAAGGCCGTGTTCGCGCTGCCGGGCAACCCGGTTTCGACGCTCGTGTGTCTGGCGCGTTATGTCGTTCCCGCGCTCTTCGCGGCAATGGGCGAAGTGACGTCGACCATCGGAAAGATCGCACTTGCCGAGCCCGTCGAGGTGAGCTCGCGCCTTGCGTATTTCCTGCCGGTGCGTATCGACTGCGACGAGTGGGGCCGATCGTGGGCTCTGCCCCGCCCCACCAACGGCTCCGGCGATTTCACAGCGCTCGCCGGTACGGACGGTTTCGTTGAGCTTCCGCCGGGGCCGAACATCTATCCAAAGGGGTTTGTCACTAGGCTTTATAGATGGTAAACCGTCGCCATAGTCGGCTGTAGCCAACGCCCGCCATTCCGGCCGGCTCCCCCCGATCGGTCCATGCCCTACGAAACCATTGTTCCCTTAGCCAAGCTTCGCGCGCCGCGCGATACGTTTGAGCGTCCCATCCGCGATCTGCGGATCTCGGTGATGGATCGCTGCAACTTCCGTTGCCCGTATTGCATGCCGCGCGAAATGTTTCACGAAAGCTACCGGTTCTTGAAAACCGCCGAGCGGCTGTCGTTCGAAGAGATTGTGCGCCTCGCACGGCTGTTCACGCGCCTGGGCGTGCGCAAGCTTCGCCTCACGGGCGGAGAGCCCTTGTTGCGTGCGAATCTCGCGGATCTCGTTTGCGACCTGACGAGCTTGCCGGGCATCGAAGATGTGGCGCTCACAACCAACGGTGTGCTGTTGGCTAAGCATGCCGCTGAGCTCAAGGCCGCCGGATTGAGCCGCATCACCGTGAGCCTGGATAGCTGCGATCCTGAAGTGTTCAAACGGATGAGCGGGGGCTTTGGCGGCATCGAAGAGGTGCTCAACGGCATACAACAAGCTCTCCACGCAGGGCTTGCGCCGATCAAAGTGAATGCTGTGATTCAGCGCGGTGTAAACGATCACACCGCTGTGGACTTGGTGAAGCACTTCCGCGGCACCGGAGTCATCGTCAGATTCATCGAATACATGGACGTCGGCAATCGCAATCATTGGGATCAATCGCTGGTCGTGCCATCCAAAGAGTTGGCGGCGCGCATTGCGGAGCACTGGCCGCTTGAGCCGTTGGAGAAGAACTATCGCGGCGAAGTCGCCGAGCGCTATGCGTTCACGGATGGGCAAGGCGAAGTCGGGTTCATCTCCTCCGTGACGCAGCCGTTTTGTGGCGATTGCTCGCGCGCGCGATTGTCGTCCGACGGAGTGCTGTACACGTGCCTCTTCGCCACTCAAGGCAAGAGCTTACGCGACGCGCTGCGCTCCGGCACGAGCGATGACGATTTGTCGGAAATAATGCGCAACGTCTGGCTCGGGCGAACGGATCGCTACAGCGAGCAACGCGCGGCGCTTCGGCAAAGCGAGGCGCAACAACCCAAAGTCGAGATGTACTACATTGGCGGATAACCTCACTCATCTCGATGCGAAGAATCGGCCGACGATGGTGGATGTCGGCGGCAAAGAGACCACGCATCGCGTGGCCGTTGCCGAAGCGCTCGTGCGCTTGCCGAAGAATGTCGAAGCAGCGCTGCGTCAGTCCGGGCATCGAACGAAGAAAGGTCCGGTGTTCGACACGGCAGTTATCGCCGGTGTGATGGCCGTGAAGCGCACTCACGAGTTGATTCCGTTTTGCCACCCGCTGCCCATCGAGAACTGCACGGTGGAAATCGAGCCTTCGCCGGGCGGCATTACCATTCGCTGCCGAGTGTCGGTGAATCACAAGACGGGCGTGGAGATGGAAGCGCTGACAGGCGCATCGGTCGCCGCGCTGACAATCTACGATATGTGCAAAGCTCTGTCGCATGACATCGAGATCACAAGCGTACGGCTGATGGAAAAGTCCGGCGGTCGCCGAGACTTTGCGCGTAAGCCCACAAAGAAACCGAAACCACGATGAACGAACCTCTCTACGGGCTCGTGTTGGCCGGCGGTCTCAGCACACGCATGCAACGCGACAAGGCAGCGCTGAACTATCACGGACGCACCCAACTTGAGTGGGCGATGGACTTGATCTCGCCACACGTCGAGCGTGCCTTCGTATCCGTGCGGCCGGATCAAGCAACCGATCCGGTGCGCGCGCATTTCCCGCGCATACAAGATCGGCACGACAATGTGGGACCGATCGCGGGAATCATTGCGGCTCTGGATGAGCACCCTTCCGTCGGTTGGCTGGTGTTGGCATGCGATCTGCCGTTTCTCGATGAGCAGACGATCAAGCATTTGATCTGGGCGCGTCAGCCCGACAAGCTCGCCACAGCCTATCGCTCCAGTCACGACGGCTTGCCTGAGCCGCTGTGCGCGATCTATGAGCCCGCGAGCCGCGCGGCAATACTGGAGTACATCGCGACGGGGAAAGTGTGCCCGCGTAAATTTTTAATCAATTCGGACGCTGCGCTCATCGACGAGCCCAACCCCAGGGCGCTCGACAATGTGAACACGCCGGAAGAATACGGTAGCGCGATAAAAGGTCTGAACGGCAGCGATCCGTCGATCAAGAAACGCATCAAAGTTCAGTACTTCGCTATCTTGCGCGAGCAAGCGGGGCGCAGCGAAGAAGCTTTGGTCACGAGCGCGCAAACGCCGCGAGAGCTTTATGAAGAATTGCGGGCCCGCTACCCCTTCTCGCTCGCGCCTGAAATGCTGCGCGTTGCCGTGAACTCTGAGTTTGGCGAATGGCTGCAGCCGCTCGCGGAAGGTGACGCGGTGGTGTTCATTCCGCCGGTGGCCGGCGGGTAAATTCGCGGCTGAAGCGCCGGAGGATATCGAATGAGCACCTTCCAATTCAGTCGCACCCCCATTGTGGCAGATGCTTTGCGGGCAGAGATAAACGACCCCGTCTGCGGCGGGTACGCGGCATTCGAAGGCTGGGTGCGCAATCACAACGAAGGCCAACAAGTCCGGCGTCTGGAATACGAGGCTTTCGAGCCGCTCGCGATCAAAGAGGGCGAGCGCGTCATCGCGGAGGCGGTGGAAAAGTTCGGCATCGAGCATGCAGCTTGCGTGCATCGCATCGGAGACCTGGCGATTGGCGACATGGCTGTGTGGGTCGGCGTCAGCGCGCGCCACCGGCACGAAGCTTTCGTTGCATGTCGTTACATCATCGATGAGGTCAAACACCGGGTCCCGATTTGGAAGAAAGAGCATTACGTCAGCGGCGACTCAGGTTGGGTCAATTGCGAGCGCTGTGCGGCACCGAGCGAACACGAAAGCGGCACTCATTCGCACGCGCATCAGCACTCACATGCTGAACACCTTCATGAACACAACCGTGCGCACGGCGCGCCTGAAACATCTGTCGAACAGCGTCGTGCCTCAGACACCTCCCACCAGAGCGCGCGCAAGACCAGTTCCCAACAGCGCCCCACGCCCAACTACTCTCGCCAAATCGCGCTTAAGGAAGTGGGCGTCGCCGGACAGGCGAAGCTGAGAGACAGCCGCGTGCTTGTTGTCGGCGCGGGTGGGCTCGGCGTTCCGGTGCTTACCTATCTCGCTGGCGCGGGCGTCGGCCGCATCGGGATCGTTGACGGCGACAATCTGGAAGCCTCCAATCTTCATCGGCAGACGCTCTACGCCCTCGATGATGTGGGGCAATCCAAAGCCGAGCTCGCCACCGCCCGTCTACGGGCCTTGAATCCCGATGTCGATGTTCACTCGCACGTCATGCGGCTCGATGCCGAGAACGCCGTCGCGCTCATCGAAGCTTACGATCTCGTAATCGACTGCACCGATAACTTCTCCACGAAGTTTCTGCTCAACGATGTGTGCGTGCATCTCGGCAAGCCCGCGATCCTGTCGAGCGTCTATCAATACGAGGGCCAGCTCCAAGTCATTCGCCCGGACCGCGCAGGCGCTTGCCTACGGTGCGTATGGCCGGAAGCGACGCGCGATGGGTTAGTGGGGAATTGTGCGGAAGCCGGCGTGCTCGGCCCGGTTCCCGGCGTGTTCGGCAGCTTGCAAGCGCTCGAAGCCCTCAAAGTGCTGATGGATCTTCCCGGTCAACTTGGTGATGAGCTCTTCATGCTCGACCTGACGACGCTGTCCGCCACTCGCATTCGTGCGAGCCGCGCGAGCGACTGCGAGACGGTGCACCGTACGAAATTCGAATCTCGAATCGCCAAACAGGCGACCGGTGCACCGGACACCACGCCGTCGCGCGATCTCGAGGTCACTTTCGGCTCTCTGAACGAGGCGCTCGATGAAGGCTTCGACATCATCGATGTCCGCGAGCCGCGCGAAGTCGCTGAGACGCCCACACCCGCCGACCGCTCGTTGCACATTCCGCTCGGCGACCTGCTCCACGGCACCCCGCGCATCGCGCGCGCTGAAAAGCACTTGTTAGTTTGCGCCAGCGGCCGCCGCAGCCTCGCCGCCGCGCAAGAGCTGCATACCAAAGGGTTCAGCGAGGTTTATTCGCTCCGCGGCGGTTTAAGTTCTCTAGTTCTCTGCTGAAAGCAGCCTACCGCGCGTTCAGCTCGCTGGGCAAAAGGCGCGACTTTTGCTACTCGTCCGATTGCAGAAAGTCGCCTGCGGCGCTTTCTGCCCGCCGGCAAAAGGCGCGACTTTTGCCGGCTAGTGTTTTGATCGAGAAATGAGCTGAAACGTATCGCCCGACATCGGCTCGAAATCCTCAGGTAGCTTGCCGTGAAATTCGACCAGCACTCTGCGATTTGCCGGCACGTCATCTTGATTTACACGCACCACCGTCGCACTGACCTTCGGATCCCTATAAATAGCGCTCAACAAATCGCGGACAAGATATCGAGGGGTAAACCCGATCATGTGGTTGTCGTGCGTCGCAAGCTGAATTGCATAGCCAGTTGCCGGATTGTTCAACTGGATCGAAATCCCAAGAGACGCCCCCGGCACCAGCTCCCGTGCACGCTTCTGAGAAATTTCAGGTACGTAGCGCAGCCCATGAACAAAGAATCGGCAGGTAAAGGCTCGATCTAGACTTACTTCGATCTTCGGAAACACCTCGAAACTGTCTGTCTGCCGCTCACCACCTGTCACCGCTAGGATTTCGATTGGGTCTGGCGTGGAAAGCCCCAGGGATTCTAGATACTCGGGAAAATCCTTTCGAGTTGAAGTGAGCACACGATTCTTAAAAAGCGGAAACAGCTCTGACGATTCATATCGACCGTCCAGATTGGGAAACGCTGGCAGGACCTGAAAACCCACTTCGTTCTTCGCTTGAAGCGCGCCGTTCGTGTACCCGAATAAGTACCTGCCGTCGGCCACATCCGCATCAAGCCGGCCAACGGTAAACCATCCGCGATTCGGTGCGGGCGCCTGCCAAGCTAAAAAGAGCGACTTCATAGCAGTCTTTTAGCATGTGCTTTGTGCATCCGACAAAATGCCATGGCAAACGGCGGGCGGTATCCGACATCCGAAACGCCGGTACGTCTTGGATAACGCCGAATAAGTCGTCCAAGGATGTGCCAGCGATAGTCTTCAACGGTCCAGTGAAGTACCGGGGATACTTTCGCGAGCTAGACTCGACCAGGCCCAAGGGATTGGCACCGTGTCGGCTCTGCGCATCGAGATAAATGCCACCACGTGCCTTTTTCACATATGCCTCAATGGCATTTTCCCGAAGGAGGGCCTCTCGTTTCTCGTCTATCAACTCTCGCCCTAGAGAGGAGGCGTGATCGAATGAAGGCGCGACAATAAATGGCCCGCGGCCGACGCTTGGCTCACTAGTCGCACGATACTGCAGCATCCCCCAATTCTCATGATGCCGATCGGTGTTTCCGATCAGGGCGTCCAAAACCATGTACGACGCGAGCTGGTATTCGCACGAG
>Ga0307515_10017595_pt1 | contig 13002 bp, 1 predicted proteins | sample 17_EM_MG_FD_194513 | JGI IMG/M metagenome (GOLD analysis project Ga0307515, IMG submission 194513) | Populus trichocarpa ectomycorrhiza microbial communities from riparian zone in the Pacific Northwest, United States - 17_EM | ecosystem: Host-associated > Plants > Roots > Unclassified | place...
GCCAATAAATTAGTAACTACTAACCTAGAAGAGCGGTATATATTTTTAAGCTAAGATAGATTTGCTAGTAGGCTTACGTAAATATATAGAGATCTAAAATTAATAGTAATAGTAAAAAAAAAGCTTTTCTAACTTATGTAGAGGGGATTAGTAATAAACTATATAACGTAGTTCTAAATACTAGCAGCTTAGACTAAGTAGGACTAAAAGGCGTTAATAGCTTAGTACTAATGAGGACTAAGGACTAAAGTTTAGAATATAATAATACTAATAGAAGACTTAAGCAATATAAGGGAACTAATTAAATAAGCTATTAAGATTAATAACCGGTTATACTAAAGCGATAAGGAGTATAGAACGTATTAGGGACTGGCGTATATAAGAAAGACATACTAATAGGTATTTAAACTATAGTATAGTGTAGAGCTAATAGACCTAAGTAGTACTAAAGGATATAAAAATAGACGACTATAGAAACCTAGAGAATAAGGATTAAGTAATTAACGGTTTAAGAAGTAGAGGCTAAACTAGGGATCTTAGTAGCAGAAGACGTTTAGGCGGACTCTATAACAAGAAAGGTAGTATAAAAAGGTGCTTATATAAACTATAGAAAATAGGGTTATTTCGCTAAAGACTACAGTAGTAGTTAGAGGAACTATACAGTAAAGGAAACTAGACTAGTAGACAGTATATATATATAGAGGGATAATAATACACTACGAGAAATAAAGGAATGTTTAATTAAGAGTTTCGCGTTTTATTATAATAACGTATATTAAGTTTATAAGAACGCCAAATATAGTATAAGCTATTAGCTATGAAAGCCTAAGTTAAGAGGACTCTAAGGTATAAAAGAGTTAGATAAAGAACTAGATTAACTCTATAAACTAAATTAGGACTAAAACGGCATAGTAAGCTAGTAGTTAATGAAGAAGTTTCTCGTGTATTAGTTCCACTAAGCTATAAAATCTAAAGATTAAGACGATTAAACTATAAGCAGCAATAATAAGATAAAAGTGACTAACTAGGAGTATATAAAGCTCAAGTACGCAATAAAGGTAGAGGTTAAATCTATAAAAACTAGATTAATAATAGGGATTAAGACCCTATTAGATATAATATCTATTGCTTTATAAGACATAAGAGAAGTAGAAAAGCGAGCTATTTTAGCACTTAATAAAGGCAAAAGGCTATAGGCTTAAGATTCTTAAGAAGAGATAAGAGATACTTAAGATTCCTAAAAAGGGATAAGATAAGCTTAAGAACCTTTAATAGACAAAAATCGATAGAGTAGAGTAGCGGCTTAATTTGATAATAAATAAATAAGCTTAGAATAAAGGTTTCTAAAGGTATAAAACTCTTAAAATAAGATAAGTAAGATTTAAGACTCTTAGTAAGAAATAAGGATGGTAGCTAAGCTTAATTAGACTAAGGCTAAAGTATAGCTTAGAAAAGAAATAGAATAAGGACTTATAAAGTTCAAGAATTTAAAAGATTTAATAGCTAGATATAAATTAGGAAAAGATTAAAAAGAATTTAAGAATTAAATTAAAGTATAGTAAAAGCAAAGAGGTTACTAAGGATTAAAGATATTAGGTAGACTTAGGGATAGAGCACCCTTACGTAAAATTACTAATAGGCCTAAAGTAGGCACACTAAGAGTAAAATAGCTTAAAGAATTAGAATAAGAAAAGAACTTAGGAGTTCTAACTAGGTTTAAGGAATAATATATAAAGGGCTATTATAACGCAGTAATATTAAAATACTTCCTTATAGATAGATTATATATACTTATAAAGCTATACTAAAAGTAGTATAAGTAGAGGAATAATAATAACTAGGAAGATTTTTATTTATAAATAAACTAGAGAGTTATCCAAGATTATATAATTATAGAATGACGTATAAGTTATATTAAAGGAGCATTAATTATAATATTAAGAAACTTAGAAGAAAGATAAAAGGACTAGAGATATAACTAATAAATCTTAATACTTATAAACAAAAGAGTAACGTTTAGATTAGGTAGGTGTGACGGTGCTAAAGCGTATTACCTGCCAAATTCTGCCTAAGTTCTGCTATATTCTGCCACCTATTATATTATCTTATATTATTGCATACTATCTAGTACTGTTTTCTACTATTAGTTTGCCTACTACTAGCGCCTTAGCGGCTCGCGCTACTTATTTATTTATACTAGCCCTAGCGACCCCCTTTCCTTCTCCTTAGCTTAGTATTTTTATTAGATAGTAATCTACAAGCTTTAGTTTAGAGGCATTTATATAAGCTAACCTTATATTGCCTAGGAAGGCCTTAATTAATATCCTACCCTAAAAGAAACTTTATCTACAATAACGCGTTAACGTATTATACTTAGACACTAGATAACACTATACTGCCTAAAAAGGCCTTAATAATATCCTACTTTATAAGCCAGACAGGACTAGACCTATACCCCTAGAATTAAAACTAAAGCGTATAATTTTAATAAACCCTAGAAAGCTAACAATGGTATCTAAAGTAGGCTTATTTAAAAGAGCTGCCCTAACCTAAGAAGAACACGAAATCCAATTAGGATTAGAAATTAAAGATAATAATAATATTATAGACGTATATAAACAGATTCGTGCCCTTGCGGCTAATTAGAAAGCCAACTATCTCTAAGCTTAAAGTATATAGGAGACCTTATAAAAGATCCTAGATAGCCTTATAGCCCTATAAAATAGCCTAGCTTCCCCTTCTTAAAGCCCTAGCTAACCTATTTACTCCACTAGATATAATATACTAGGGAGTACGGATATAATAACGAAGTAATTAAAGTTTATTAAGCTCCCTAACTCCTAACTACTATTTAACGGGATAAACCCTATCTTTAAGAATTAGAGAATTTAAGTATAAGGAAAGCTTCGCGTTAACTATAACTATTTCCTTTCTTAAGAAGCTAAAATGCTTTACCTTTTTAGTTAAACCACTAGGGACGCCTAACGGCGCCTTTGGGCTAAGTTTAAGGACAAGTCTCTTATTCTATTTATATCTATTAATAAGATAATATAGTACCTAGTAGCTATTTATATTAACCTAAACAAAGTACAGAACGCCTAGTATAACTATAATCGCCTAATAATAAAACTAAACCAACTCTTTACTAAATTCTAAACTTAATTTCTATACCTTACGGGAGAAGGCTAGGTTCCCCTTAAGAACTACTAATTAGACCTATATAATGGGCTAATAATTTGGCTATAAAAGAAGTTTACTATAACCTTAGATAACCTACCGACTTATAATAGACTCGCAACTTATTACCTATTATTAGATTTAGAATTAAAGTAAATTAACGCCCACCCTAATTGGTAGAAGTAACCCTATAGCGATTAAAACTAATTAGCTACACCTATAGGAGCTAGAGTAGAAAGATAAGCTATAACCGCTCTTACACTAAAAGCGGTTATATTTATATACTAGCGAGCCTTACCTAACTAGCTATATATTATACCCCGAACTAGTACTTATTATAATACTCTAATTAACCCTACCTTAGCTATATACTATAACTATAATAAAAAGGGTTACTTTACCTTATTATGCCTAGAGCTAAAGGATATAGGCAATATTAAAGAGCTAGAGGAAGGAGAAACGTCTAACGAGTTAAGAAAAGAAGAACCCTAGGGAAAGACTTCCCCTTAAAGTACCCTATTAATCTTAAAGAGATTAATCTTAGTTAGTTAATAGGTGGAAAGCATTTCACGGTTTTATATATAGTATCTTAAAATAGATATAAAGTTAATATAACTGCCCTTATTAACACTAGAGTAAATAGCTTTGCCTTTATAAATACTGCCTATATAATTAACGTTGCTAAATTTCTAAATATAAAAGCTACACTATTTAAGAAGCCTATTTAGGTAAAGGGCTATAATAGCTAAGTAGGTTAACCGGTTACCTATATCTTAAAGTTATATATTTCTCTTAATAGCTAACGCTAATACGGTATCCCGTTTTATATCCTAAACCTAAGGTCTTATAATATAATCCTTAGCCGAAAATAGATGTCCTACTTTAATATTTGGCTAAATATATAACAAAAACAGTTTATCTAGCTAGAGGATAGACTAAAGATACCCTTCTTTGTTAGGGAAATCTAAACTAACTATAAAATACTAGCCGCGAAGGCTAACCTTACCTACTAGTAGAATGTCTAGGCCTGTAACCTAGTCTTTGCCTAAAAGGATACCTATTATAAAGCTAGAAAAAACTCTATACTAATATAGATACTCTTCTAAAGCGCTATATTTAAAAAGGACTCTATATATAAAAGCGGGGTAGGTAGTAATATAGATGACGTTTAAATCGCGCAGACCTAACTAGTATAGAAAAGAACGTACCAATAGGATGTAAGGGATAACCTTTAAAAAATGAAATATGAGTTAAAAGAAGTAATAATAACGCTAATACCCTAAACGTCCCTAAAGTTATATACGCCCCTATTATTAGGTACCCCCCTCTATAGTAGATATTACTATAATTAGCACTATAGTATTCCACTTTAATATATACTAGAAGGATAATAAAGTCTTTATAATAAGCCTATACGAGATTAACCGAATTATTAAGAATAGGGAGGAAAAGTTAGCTAAGGAAGCTAACAAGGAACTAATTAAACGCCTTCTCCCTACTTTTTATATAAATTATAAGGACGTATTTTTAAAGGCGGCTTTAAATAAGTTGCCCCCTTACCGGACGTATAATTACAAGATTTAATTATATAATAACTTACTAGGCTATACTCCTCTTTACTAATAGTTAATAGATAAGCTAAAGGCAATAAAGCAGTACTTAATTAGTAACCTTAATAAAGGGTTTATCGAGCCAAGTTAAGCCCCTTTTACCTCCTTTATTCTATTTATAAAAAAGCCTAATAGAGGCCTTAATTTTGTATTGACTATTAAAAGCTAAACGCTATTACTTAAAAGGGTTAGTATCTTACTTCCTTAATTAACGAGACCCTTATATATCTAAGTTAGGTAAAGATTTTTACCAAACTTAATATCTATTAAGCTTTCCACTAAATTAAAATAAACACTATATCTAAAGACTTAATCACATTCCGTACCCGTTATAGGTCTTATAAATATAAAGTTCTTCCTTTTAGACTAATAAACGGACCGGCTACGTATTAAAGGTATATAAATAACATTCTTTTTAATTACCTTAACGAATTCTGTATAGTATACCTAAACGATATTCTTATATACTCGGATAACGAACTTAAGTACTAAGCTTATATTAAGAAGGTCCTAGAGAGATTATAAAACGCGGGCTTATAAGCCAATATTAAGAAATATAAATTTAGAGTAAAATGTATAAAGTACCTTAGGATTATTATAAGTATAAATAGGATTAAAGTTAACCCTAAAAAGGTTAAAGCAATCTGTAACTAGAAGCCCCCTTAAACTATAAAGGGGATTTAGTTTTTCCTTAGTTTTTATAATTTCTATTATTAGTTTATCCGTAACTATAAAGTTATAGTAAAGCCTCTTATACGACTTACCTAAAAGGATATGCCTTTTATCTTTAATAGTGACTATATAAAAGCCTTTAGAGAGTTAAAAGATCGGCTTATCCCTTCTTTAATCCTTTATTACTATAACTTAGACCTTAAGTTAATGCTAGAAACAGACGCTTCTAATAGAGTTATAGTAGGAATCCTATTACAGTTATATCTAGATAGCAAATAGTACCCTATTGCCTTCTTTTTAAAAATAATAAACTTGGTTAAGTGTGACTATAAAGTATATAATAAAGAAATGCTAGCTATTATCTAATTACAATCCTAATAGCGCGTAGAGCTTAAAGGCATAAACTCCCGGATTAAGATATATACAGATTATAAAGCCCTAAAGTACTTTATAACTATAAAGCAGCTTACTAGATAATAAGCTTACTAGGCTAAAATACTCTCCTAATTTTTCTTTATAATTATATATTATTCTAATAAGTAAAACTCTAAGGCTAATATATTAACCTAAAAGGAATAAGATATAGGACCTTAGGATAAGCTAAAGGCCTAATACCGGACGCGCGCCTTTTTTTACCCTAAATAGCTTAACTCGCGGATCTTTAAGGAGCTGGACTCTAAGTAGAATAATTTAGTACTTATAAAAGAAGTTTTAAATAAACTAATAGGGCTAATTAATTGTATCCTAACTATAAACCGCATAGCTAACTTTCTAAAGGCCCTCTATAACTAAGCTATAAAAGGTAACTCTAATTTAGAAATAAAAGAAGGGCTACTTTTATACTAAGAGTGACTTATAGTTTTAGATGTTAATAACCTACGGATAAAGCTAATCTGTAAAGCCTACTGTTAAGTCTTAATAGTATACCCTAGCTAAGACAAAACCTACTAATTATTAACCCCCTATTACTACTAGTAAGGACTTTTATTAGATATGGATTAATTTATAAGAAACTACAACGCCTATAGGCGCGCAGATACCCCTAGGGATCGCACCCCTAGGTAGCTACGACCGTTGCTAGTTTTAGAACGCCCTTAGCAATATATTATAATAGACTTTAAGTTAATTTTAAAGGACGCCTACGGCTATAATGCGGCCTTTACAGTAATCGACCGATTATATAAGCAACCTGTCTCTCCCTTATTTTATAACTATAACTATAAAGGATATAGCTTACCTCTACGTTAATAACATCTATTAATTCTACGGCGTCCCTAAATTAATTATCTCTAACTATAGTCCCTAGTTTATATTAGATTTCTAAAATAAATTCTACTATACCCTTAATATTAAGATTAAGCTCTCTACTATATTCTACCCTTAGATTAACAGCTAAACTAAGATTATAAACTAGTACCTTAACTAGCGACTACGTCCCTTTATAGACTACTATTAGGATAACTAGTTAGAACTACTACCTATAATAGACTACACGTAGCTTATACTCCCCTATAATAGTATAGGGATATTACTATTTAAACTGCTCCATGGGTATATACTATAAACGTCCTTTAATTAGGATAGGCCTACTAAACCCACTATAGCCCGTAAACGCCTTAGCTATAAAGAGGCCTAAGTATTTATTAAGAGAATATACGGAGCTTAGGAGACTGCTTAAATAATTATAAAAAAGGCGTAAAAGAAGAAGGAGTTTAATATAAACTAATATTGTTATAAGGTAGACTTCTAAGTAAGAGATAAGGTATAGGTATTAATAAAGAACTAGAAAACCTAGAGGCCGAGCTATAAGCTAGACTACTAAATAGCTAGCCTATATAAGATTCTTTAAAGGGTAGAACACTTTTTTAAAGTTAAGCTACTAGAGTTAATAAGGATCCACTCCGTTTTCTCTCTAGATTAACTATAAGAGGCTATAAAAGATCTACTACCTAGGCAGTATAATAACCCCCTACCGCTAATCTAGATTGTAGAGGACAAAAAATAGGAAGTTAAAAAAATCCTAGCAGTTAAAAAGGACCGTAATGTCTTAAAATACTATATAAGCTAGGTAGGCCACGATAAAGACCTAGAATAGTACCCCATATCTAATTTTAAGTACTCTTCCTATAAGTTATAGGACTTTTACTTAGCCTATTTAACCTCCCTAAATCATTACGTAAATTAAATAACTGGATTAAATGCTAGGAAGAAGGGTTAGATAACTATAACAATTTAAATAACAATAAATAGCTTGGATAACGCCTAAGGGCAGGATTTTTTAGGAGGGGGGGTGATGTAATAGTGCTAGAGCGCGTTACCTGCTAAATTCTGCCCAAGTTCTGCTATATTTTGCTACCTATTATATTATTTTATATTGTCGCATACTATCTAGTACTGTTTTCTACTATTAGCTCGCCTATTACTAGCGCCTTAGCGGCTCGCGCTACTTATTTATTTACACTAGCCTTAGCGACCCTCTTTCCTTCTCCTTAGCTTAGTATTTTTATTAGATAGTAATCCACAAGCTTCGGTTTAGAGGCATTTATACGAGCCATTACAGTAGGTAGAGGTTTAAACTTAAAAAGGAAGATAAGCTAAGAGTTAACTTAAGATACCCTACGTATTATATATTAGTATAGATTATATATATAGATAATATATATAATATGCATAAAAATCTAAATAAAAAGAATTAGAAGTACCTAATAAGGATATATTAGGCGCTAGAAGAGTAATAATATAGAAATACTAAGTATATATATGGCTAGTATTTAACAGAAGTTTAGGAGTTAGGAGATTTAATACTTTAACTAAAAAGATTCCTTATAGAAGAATACTTAGACGGATAATAGTAGTAGAAGTACCTAGAGAATATATATTTATAGTATATTAAGAATAAAAAGTAAACTAGGTATTAGCTAAATAGTAAGCTAAGTATAATAGGATTAAGCAGCTAATAGTTAGGAAAAGTTAAGGCCTATAAAACTAGAGGGAGCTAGTAGTAGAGCCTTAGACCCTTAAAGAAATTTAAAAACAACACCTAAATTTATAAGTTAATTGGCAAGATTAATAGTTTAAAGTATTAATAGATAGTAGAGCAATAAGGAACTATATATTATTAATAGTAGTAAAAAAAAATAGGGCTACTATATAGGTAAAGAGAGTACCCTTATCTATTAGTTATAATTTTAGGAGCTCTAATAGCCTATAGAGGAGGTATTATTAATCTTAAAATAAAACCTATTTAGATTACTATTAAAAAAGACTAATTAAAATGTCTTTTAATATCTTACTATTAGGACAAGATAAGTGTTAGGAATAAAGGCAAGCGCTTACCATCTAAGGCATATTACCGTCACGTGTGGCAAGTTGCCGTCACGTGTCGCCGCGGCACTAGCGTGGTGAGGAGCCTTAAGCTCCTCGCCCTCCCTTATAAAGATATAAGAATAACAATTATTATACTATCTACGAACCGTAGCTATGTAATATTACCTTATATAACCAACACTAATTAGTGGTTAACTTTACTGTTATACTACAGAGCAGCTAGGTATTCCACTAAGAAGAGACGAGCTACTATACTAGTACTACTTGTGCTAAAGGGAGCTATCTTTTAAGGTTAGAACTGGTCCTAAACTTTAAATAGAACTCTTTTATAAATCTAAGGATCTAAAGGCCAGAACTGGTCCTAAGCCTTTTTAAGATTATAGATTCTTGCGTCTATTACGCAGAATAATACACTTTACAAGTCTTTATAATTTAAGGCTAGAACTGGTCCTAAGCCCTATAATTGCAAATATATGTCACGAACGCGTACTAAATAATAATCCTTATACCAATAACACTTCACTTCCTCTAAAAATATGGCTACGCCTACTTTAAATAACTAGGAAGACTCCTTACCACTAGGGGTAGCTGCGTATATAAAATTCATTAATAAAAATTGGGACGAATTTACTATTAATATAATAACTTATACCGCAAAATAAGTTAATAGATTTCTCCTATACTATATCCTATTTTACCAAAGTAGATACTACGCTAATTTATAACTGTGGGAATACTTTAGGGAGGATTTCGTAGGATGGACCGCTGATACTTGGGCACTTAGCAATATTAATATTATTTGGGATTTCCGAGACTTCCTTTATAGGAATAGGGTATATATTACTAAGAATAGTAACCCAATTGCTAGCAATATTTAGGCCGTTATTATTAGTATAGAAGAACTAGTATAGATAGAAGCTAAGATTATATGTTAACTATAGAAACCTAAAACTAACCTATATTCTTTGGAAGGTAACTTTAATTTATATTAAAACCCCTAGAACGCTAATTCCCTACCTAGAGGTACTCTCCTATTAGGAGGTACTCTCTTACCTAAAGGTGCTCTTTTACCACCCCCTTTACTACCTTTACCCCCTCTATTCTAGCTAACCGGTAAGCCTCTACTATAAAAAGTCACGAATCTAATAAAGGTATATTTGGATAAAGAAAAAAAGTTTAAAGGAGAACTGTATAATATACTTAGAGCAAAACTATAGGTTTTCTATAACTGTTGCAATAAGGTTAGAATTTAATGCTATTAGTATTACTACGCTTTCTCTATTATATTAAAAGGACGGGTAGTAATATTTTATTACGAATATATTATAGGTAAAAACTATAGCTTTAATATAATGCTTTAGCTTACTAGAGCTTACTTTAAGACTAATAAGAATTGCTAACTTTATATGTCTAAATGGCGGGAGACTATATTTTAGAGAGTTATTGCTTTTAACCCAATAAAGACTTATTTAAAGTACCTTTAACTACTCTTTAATAAACTTTAGAAAATCTAATATGGCCTTATTAAAACTTACTAAAATAAGAATAGTCTAAGGGACTAGGTTATCTTAGCATGCTATAGCATTCCTAAGTATAACTTAGCGCTATATAAACCTATAGATACGTTTAAAGGAGTATATACTAAGCTACGCTCCGCTGTAGGTACTATAATAAAAATATAAGAATCTTAATAGTTCTATACTAAAAATCTTACCTAACTAAGTATTCCTAACTAATATAATTATAACTAGACTAATTAAATATATAGTAGCTATAGTAGGGAATATAAAAGAGGGTATAATTAATATTAACTATAAGGTAATTATGGAGGTCCTTATAGAGGTTTATTTTAAAGTAATTACTAGAAGAAGTGCTATATTTATAAGAAGCTAAATTACTAGTTAACTAAATACTCCCTTAATAAGTAAAAAGAGGTATATAATAAGTTCCGTTAGAGTATAAGAAATATTAAAAATTATAAGGTTATTATGGCCTACTTTTAAAGCTTCCTAGTTTAATATAAAGGCGTAAAAGATTTTAAGGGTAAGGTTAATAAGGTCGAATAGCTCCTTATAGATATAGAAATTAAGAACTATTTTCCTAACTAATACTTTACTAAGTATGGTAAGGTAAATAGTATATAAACCGTTACTATTCTTAATAATTAATCTACGCTCTATTCTATTACGAAATTAGATATCTTTAATAAGCTAAAGGAGAGTTCCGCGTTTTCCTTTAATGATAGATACTTGGCGTACGTCTTCTATAGTATTATACCGGATATAGGAGCCGTAGGAGTATCTATAGTAGGAGAACCTTAAGTTTAAGCTCTTTAGTAGCTTAATAGCTCTATTTAGATTAACTAATTAACGGCAGACTAATATACGATTCGCTTTAGTAAAGGTACTATAATCTCTCTCGGTATAATTAGGGTCTAAACCCCCTTAGGATATATTACTTTCTATATTATTTTTATAAATACTCCGTTTTTATTTTGTATTAAAGATATAGATAAGTTAGGCGTTAGGCTTAATAACCTTAAGAATATACTTATTTAGGGAGACAATTAGGTGCCTATTATGCGTAAGTGGGGCTACCCCTAGTTACTCCTTTATTAACTAGAAAAGAGTGTTGCTTAGAGCCACTTAACTAAGTTGGAATTACGCTAACTATACCGTTATTTTGGCTACCTATCCGTTTATTAATTACTTAGGGTTCTTTAGTAAGTAGGCTATAAAGTTAAGGTTAAGGCAATTAAGCATCTTATAAAGTACTACTATTACTACTAAATAAACTAGAAGTCCCTTAGCCGATTTAAGCTTACCCTTAAGGATAACTATAACTTTAACTTCTGTATTATTATTAACGTTATATATCTTAGCGGTAAGCTAGTACTCTAAGTTATTAACTTCTTAACTTTCTTTTAAGCCGCGCGTTTCTTAAAAGATATATTAGCTAGAAATATATGGGATACCCTTTAGTTATATTAGATTAATATCTATTTAGGACCCCCTAATTAAATTGTCTATAATATAGAAAAGAACTTCTTATTTATAGAGTTCCGATAATAGATAAAGGTAATAGTAATTAAGGTTAAGGAAGTCCCCGTTAAGGCATATAATAGCATTAGAAAAGTAGAGTAATATTATATACTATTACGCCGCGTATATAAGATTATCTCTTTAGAACTAAAGGATGCTAGTAAAGAACTTACCTTGTAAATAGCTGTTAAAGCTATTAATAATTCTACTAGCCTAAATGGACTTGTACCTATATTACTAGTCTTTAGCACCTACCCTTAAATAACTAATAATTTTCTACTATTTTTCTTTATTATATAATTAGCCGAGGCTATTTATAAGGCAATAAAGGAGGTATAATATTTTTACGCTATACGCTAGGTTAATAACGTACTAGGAATAAGAAATGGCCTAAATACCTTAACTATGCTTAATCTGCCACTTTAGTCTAAAGTACGTATATAGCGTGAAAAGGGAGGATGGTTAAGCCTATACTAACTTATTATAATTAATAGTTAAACTTATACTATTTAGATGCCTTACGGACCTACTTAATTCCACTTAACTGTTATTAAGCCTTATTATAAAGATAATAATTCTGAGCCTTTATAGGATGCCCTAGAAGATGCCTTAGAGAAGAACTACAATTAATATGCTTTAGAAGGCGACTATGATCCTAATATAATTATAGTAGATGCGCTATAACTATAACGCGGTAGAGGTCGCTTAAAGGGATTACGAAATTGCTAATATCTTATTAATTTTAAAGAATAATTTGTTGCCGCCATTAAGAATAGAGTTAAGTTATTAATGGCCTTTATAATAGCTAAGGAGAAGGCTAACTTTAAGCTTGCAAAATAGCTCTAAAAGGAAGGTCGTATTATAACCTTAGGAGCTCCTTTCTAAGCATCTAATAAGTAGGAGATTAACGGTTTTATTATAAGAGGAGTCTTTAAATTTAAGAAGTATAACCCTACTAAGTTTAATAAAGTTTGCATCTTTAAGTTAAGGATAGTTAATAAAATTAAGGGTAAAGCTACTAACGCCCTATTTAAGAAATTAAGGCTTATTATCTAAGGTTACAACAATAATAGTAAAGAGATAATTCTTATATAATCTTTTATAATTTAACAAGCTAGTTAATAAGTTATTATTATATTAGCTCCCTCCTTAATAAAGAATAAAATGGCGGTCTA
>Ga0307515_10017596_pt1 | contig 13002 bp, 7 predicted proteins | sample 17_EM_MG_FD_194513 | JGI IMG/M metagenome (GOLD analysis project Ga0307515, IMG submission 194513) | Populus trichocarpa ectomycorrhiza microbial communities from riparian zone in the Pacific Northwest, United States - 17_EM | ecosystem: Host-associated > Plants > Roots > Unclassified | place...
TTAAAAAAAAAGAGAGTTGTAAACGGTGCCATTTTGATGGCACTGTTTGCCATCTTCTTCCCTTGGACGCGCAAAGGCAGGGAACTTTCTTCCCCTCTTTTGCAGCGTCTATCTCTCCCTCCTACTTCTCCAAAAATCTTAAAACAATCCATACCCCCTCATGGCCTTCCACTATGATGAAAGAGGCAGAGGGGACAAGCCCTGCGGGCGGCTGCATAGAGGTCGCCTTAGCCACACTACCGCTGCGTCATGACTGGATATGGGTAGGGTAGCTCCCTCTCCCCCAACCCTTTAATACTAGAGGATAACGAGGGGATGAACATAGAGGACGAATAAATACAGAGAGAACAAGAAGGAAGAAAAAAACAAAGGAAAGAAAAAAACAAAGAGGACAAATGAAAGAAAAAGGAAGAAAACAGAGAGGAAAAGAGGAAAAAATAGAAAAACAGAAACGAAAAAGAGAACAAGAGGAGGAAGAACAAAAACATAAGAGAAGGAAAAACAAAAACTACAAGAAAGAAAAAGAAGAAAGAAAAGGAAGAAATTTGTGCCTTTGCATATAAAAGGAAAAAAAAATGCAATGCCTAGAACCACCGCCTGCTGGCGCACAACGCCATCTTGAGCCATCGTCAACAACACCACCACCATTGCCAAGTCAGCTTCGCCCCCCTTTCTTCTTCTTCTCCTTATTTATGCCCCTTCCACTGTTCTACAAGTGAACAGTGGAGAGTGAATTAATTCACTCTCCACTGTTTACTGAGCCGGACCAAAATGACTTGGCCGGGTCCGACCCGATCTATAAGAAAGAAAGAAAGAATATCTATTGGGCCGATATCAGCCTAACACTCTTTTGGACCGACATCAACCCAACCCTCTTCTTGGGCCAATGTTGGCCTAATTCATTTGGTAGACCTTGGGGCCAATTTATTATGGGTCGACTTCAGCCCAACTAGGATGGGCTCTGCCTGTATAATTGGGTCAGGCCCATTGTAATATTATTATAATATAATAATTTTATTATTATATATTAATTAAAAAACAACAAAAAAATTCCATTTTTTTTTTCAAAATCCTTTCAAAAAATTTTTGTGGTTTTCTCTCTTATTTTTCTACCAATTTTGATTAATATTTATTTATATTTTTGTACTGTAAAAATACAAATCCGGTATTAAAATACTCGGTTTTCTCTGCAATGTTGCGGAAAAAATAGAAAAACAAAAAAAATACTTTGTTTTCATGCATACGACCAAATCTCTCAAAATATAAAAAATATCTCATATTGTATTTTCATGCAAAATAAAATTAAAAAAAATATATGTTAGCATGCATTTTGAACTTTAATAAACAATTTATTAAAGCCATGAGAACTAGACCCGTATTTAAAAAAATACCAAAAAAAATATTGTTTTCTTTTAATATATGAGTTTATGAACTTATAAATAAGACGTATTTTCAATATTAAATAAAATGTAGTTTTTTTTTGTTGATGTTAGAATGATTAGGTTTTTACCCGATAAGATGAGGATCTTCATACTGAGGAGAAGTTTTCTTAAATCTTAGACAAACCAATAATTAGAAAACACGACAGCATCTTAGCATATATCAGACAATCAAACAGTGCAGCTCATAGAAAGCAAATCAAAATCAATTATGAAATTCAATTCTCAATCGTCCCTGTGTAACCCAATATTGAACGATAAAATCTGTAAAAATCTTAATTAAAAAAATGACATAAAAAATGAGTCACCTCAACTCAGGTTAACCTGTTAAGCACTATTTTAGAGGTCATGAGGTCGAGATAATCAAATAAAAAGCAAACCAGAACAAATCATAAAGCCTAATTCTAATGATACTGGACTCTTTTAGATTGGTGTACTTATATATAAAAAATATTTTATTTTTTCTTTATATAAAATTCAAATTCAAATTATGTATGATATGCATGGATTGCAACCTCCTTACAAATCATGTTAAACCTTAAAAAATGTAATAATATTCAAGTATCATTAACTTTTAGACTAGAGAATCAGTGCATCTTATTGCAAGTAACGTCACCCATAATCAATTAAGTAATTAGAGTCAATGGAGAACTGTTGTTATATAATTTCACTAAAGATCCAAATAGCTGTGTAGATAGGCATAAAAACAAAGGCTTTTTTAAGAATCTTAACACGTAATTTCTTTTGTTTTTTCCCCCCCAGCCAGCAATGAAGAGGCTCACTTATCATCATCATGCGTCTGCTTATAAACATGGAAGGCTTCTTGATTGTCGTCAAATCCCTCCAAGAAAGGCCAAACAAGCTACTCGTAGGTCCCACTTCACGATAAAATCTCATTTTCAAATGCAAATAAAACGAAAATTGCAATCACAATGAGGCATTCGATTTTAAAATAGTCAGTGAACGTAATAATTGTCTTACCATCATGTTTATCTATAAAATTAATTTTAAACAAATGCAGTAAGGTGATTGGTAACAAATCAAACTGTATTTTATGTTGCGAGACCCGCTAAAAAATTAAGTTTAAAATGTATTTTGTGTGCAACAGTTTTTACATGTTTTTTTAACTAAATTTTGTAATTTTCTCCTATTTATTTTTGCGTTTCAAAAGCGCTTCTAATAAAAATTTGAAATTTTTATTTTTTTTTCTTTGCTTTAAATTAATATTTTTTGGTGTTTTCAGATCATTTTGATATGCTGGTATCAAAAATAATTTTTTAAAAATATTATTTTAATCTATTTGCAAGTAAAAAATACTTTGAAAAGTAATCACAACCACATTCTCAAATACAAACCAAACATTTTAGTATATGTTTTTTTATTATAAATAATTTTTTTAACTATAATTTTTACCAAATATATATCTAAATTCAATTAATCTAAGCTAACTACAATTTTTAAATTATAAGCATAAAAACTACCTAAAAAAAAAAAAAGGACAAAATATATGTCTCCCGCGTTTGACGGGCTGGAAGGAAAACCGCTAATTTGGAGGGGCTGTCAGAGAGTGATAAAGCTTGCATATGCCACGTGGAGGAATCTGAGGAAGGGTAAGACTGGTCAACAGATCTGTTTTCGGAAAGGTAAAGGTTTGATTTGGGACCCACTACTTTCCAGAAAAGCTAATTCATACACTGCCCATCGTTGTTTTGAAGGGTCGGCATATTATTTTTGGCAATTTCTTCTTCTTTTTTTCCTTTCTTGTTAAAGCCAAAGGCATAAGAAGTTGCGAGTGTAATGCTATTTATCGGTTGCTCACCGTAGAAAAGCTTACATATTGGCAAGGGATGGCATCTACGTACATAATGTATTTTATCCAACTTAATTTTCTTTTCTTATGTTGAAATCATAACAAAATCCGGTACTTTTACTTGTTATTTAATAAAGAAATTAACAAGTATATTTTATTTTAAATTTGACCTCAAATATATCAATTAACCACGCATAATTTACTTACAAAATTAATCCCAGCACCTCAATCCGGGTGTGAATAATTTATTTAAAGTCAACTTAACTAGAAATTAAAGAACTTAATCTTCATGCATGAAAACTGATTAAAAATATATTTATCTTTGAGACAAATATATATATATATGAATGGCGGCTCCAAACTAACTGGCTTAAATTATATTTCTTTTTACAAGAAGATGTTGCATGAAAAAGGATGAACCAAGATTCAGGATGGTGAGTACCATTACTTAAATGGATTCTGACTTCTTAAAGAAAGGCATTCCTATGGCGTTAATTTTTCATCATTTGCCTAAATAACTTCACTACAACTTGACAAACTATGGTTAAAAAAACAGCGTTTAACATTGAAAAACGGGAAATATTGTGATTGGCTTTCTCCTACTCCTTTGTGATTTTGTTAAGATCATCAAGCATGCATTTTCGTAGATCGATGATCTTGCCAGCTGGATATATGATCAATTCTTGGACTAGCTCGTTAATAGGTAGAGCAGCATAACTGGATTTGGAGAATTAATTAGGACTACTTAATTTCTAAGGTTGCACGAGTCACTTTTAATATTCCTCCACCCTTAATTTCACGTAAATTGCACAATTTTGATGGTTATTACTTTAGAGAATCTTTGTTCATGGCATTACTGTGCATTCTAATGGCAGTGGCGAGGTTGTGTTTCAATCCATGCTTGTTCTTCAACAATTTCAAGGAGAAAATTAAGTAATATGTGTGCAGTTACTAATTAAACATATCAATGTATATAGCTCCTTTGTTTTTTTTTTTTTCATTTGTCTTGATATTGCCTCTTTCAATCCAGGCTTGTTTCAACAGTTTTGGTGATTTTTTTCTTTATTCATCTTGGTTTTCAAAAAAAAAAAATCATCATCACGACATAATAAAATATTACAACAATTTGATCATGTAATTGAATTACGTACAATTATCAAAAGCATCGACCAAGCAATTGTTTTCAGACTTTCCAAAAAAAAACAGATATCATTAAGTATTTATTTATTTTGATAAGATGAGAATCAATAAAAAAAAAAAACGAAATATGGCACTAGCTAGGCCTGTACAGAGTGAGAGAAATAATAGGGATTACGTCCTTTTTTTGGAAGAAGCACGTAATCCCTATTATTTCTAACTTGATATAATAATTATGATGTTGATCATACCTTGATCTTCTTTTCGTTTGTCCGTTATTTTGGATTGCGGATATCCAAAAATTGAAAAAAGCAACGAAAAAGCTGACAAAAAAATATTTCATCATGACTTTACCGATGAGAAATGCGATGGCCATATTTCACTAGTAATTTCTGGTGGAAACAATAATAAAATTAAAAATATACTATTAATATTTTCATTAGTGTTCCTAACATATCAAATTGCAGATAAAAATCCCATCAATAATTTAAAAAATAAAATAAAAATTGACAATCATCTCTTCTTCCCCATTTCTTCTTCTTAATTCTTTGATTTCAATTCAAACTCTAAATCTGGTCTCTCTCCCATGCACTTCAAATTTCTGACACCCCCCTAAATAATCCAGCCACCTAACCCTCTTTCGGCATATGCAACCTCCCTCCGTTAGTTCATTTTCATTTTTATATTGGAATAATCTCAATATTTAGTTTTTATTTTATTTTTGATGATTTTTTTTTTTATAATTTGTGTAGGCTTTGTCGAATCAACAAACTGGGTTTGGTTGTTTTGTGTAAAGAGAAAGTTGAGAAAAAATAAAAAGCTTAATAACCAACTTTTCTATTTATATGTGTAGGGCAATATACAATAGTAAAGGTAAAGATTATAACACTAGAGTAGTCCTATAATATTTCCTATATATATACATTCTATAATATGTCCCCTCATGTCGAGGGTGGAGGATCGACTCGAAACTTGAATTGAAAAGCAGTAAAAGAAGCAGTAGGAAACGGCTTAGTAAATACATCTGCAAGTGGATCTTGAGAAGAGATAAAACGAATCTGAATCTTCTTTTTCACAACCTTGTCTCGTACAAAATGACAATCTCGTATTATAGAATGTGTATATATATATATAAAATACTATAGGACTACTCTAGTATTGTAATCTCTACCTTTACTATTGTATATTGCCCTACACATATAAATAGAAAAGGTTGGCTATGGAGGTCGGCATATTACAACAGTTCTGCCTTGGTTGTGAGGCTGGTTACCAAGTCTTTGAACTCACCACGAAGGCCATGAAATACATGGAGGTTGAAGTCTTCAAGGGAAATAGGCCGGCCAGCAGCAGCTAATTCATCAAATAATAATTTTGCTTGTTGCATATACATAGCAACTGAAGACCTTGTTGCATATACCTTGTCAAAGATCTTGTGAAGACCCATGGAGTTCCATAATGCAAGAGTTAAACGGAGAGACAAGAGTTTTCTCAAGAGTGTGCCAAACACAATGAGAGGTTTGACAATCTACCACAAGGTGCAGTACATCCATGAAAAGAGAAGAGAGTAATGCGCTCAAAATAAGTTGATCTTGTTGCTTCCAACGAAAAAAAAGAGGTTGATTGTCAAAGAAGAGCCAGCAGAACTGTCAGAAACATGAGAGGAAAGACACGGCACCGAGCCATCAACAAAGTGGAAGACACCCTGACTAAGAAGATATGGCTTCATATGCATTCGCCAATAGAGATAATTGGTGTTCGTAAGCTTTAACGAAACAACTTGCTGAGTGTTGGACAAAGCAACCATAGCTGGAGTTGATGCCCCTATAATGTGAAGAGGGGCGACGAAAACATGAGAAGAATAGCCATTGTTCTGCTCTGCAAGTGAAGAAGGTTGTTGTTGTGGGAAGGCACCACCGACAGCAGCCTTTGAGTGGCCGGTCGGCTGAGCTGCAGTGCTGGTTTGGTAGAGGGAGAGGGAGAAGGAGAGAGGAGTTCTGATGTGTTAAGGCTTCGATACCAAGTTGAGAAGAAGTAAGAGGCTTAACCTATTAGTTAGCCAACTTTTTCTATTTATATCTCTAGGGCAATATACAATAGTAAAAGTAGAAATTACAACACTAGAATAGTCCTATAGTATTTCATATATATATACATTCTATAATAGGGAGAATCTTGGTTTTTGATATTTTTTATAAAGAATATGGGTATTTGAAAAAGAAAAACAATGTTTATTTTGTGGGAATGTATTTAGGGTATTGGTTTTTGGATTTAGGATGTTATATATTTTTTTAATTTTATAATAGGGGTTTTGATTTTTTGGCTTCTAGGTGTTTCCTCAATGCAGGGAAAACAACATTTGTGAAAAGGCATTTGACTGGCGAGTTCGAGATGAAATATGAGCATAATTTTTAACTTTTGTTGTTTTAACTGAATCTTGTATACTTGTCTGAGTTGGTTTTGTGGTGTTGAAGTTATTGATTTATTTTTGTAGTTTTGGTGAATACAACAACTATTGGTGTGGAAGTTCACCCTTAGGATTTCTTCACTAATTATGAAAAAATTAGATTTTATTATTAGGATACATCGATCAAAGAAGTTCAATGTTCTTACATATGGGTACTAGTAAGTTATTAGTAGTTTTTGTTTATTTCAATTCTAGATTTTTGTAACCAGTGTGTGTGAGTGTCATGATCTTTTGGGATTTATGCAACGAGGATGATTTAGCTAACTCGATGAGCATTATTCAAATTCCCATAAGCACGAGTCACTGGTGGGTCTTATATTCTTTGATTCTTTTATTGTGGTTTGTAATTGATTGTTTCATAACAGAGCTGTTGACGGGAAGCAAATTAACAGATCAATGTACTCTTTGTGCCTACTGAATTCTGTTAGAGAATAATATAAATCATATCTTGAGACTTCACCTAACAGTTTAAGCTTTTGGGTTGAGATGGTTCTTTGACATGGTATCAGAGCCTTAATGACCAAGTGGTTATGAGTTTGAATCTCACCATCCCCATTTGTTTGATAAAAATGAAGCACAAGATAGTGTGTGCATGTGCAAGTTTCAAGCTCAAAGGGCTTTCACTTGAGGGGGTGTGTTAGAGAATAATATAAATTATATCTTGGGACCTCACCTAACAGCTTAAAATTTTGGGTTGAGATGGTTCTTTAACAGATTCTTGCTTAAATTGGACATTTGATGTATACCGGACGTTAATTGCTCGTAGTTCAAATGGCTTTTCATGTTTATTTAGGGGGCGTGGTAGATTTTTTTTCTTGTTTTTAGATGAATGGTGGATTTCTTATATAATTTGAATATGGTAAATTTATTAAGAAGTACATTTCTGCAATTTTGGTGAAAGTGATTCTATACTTTAGTTATTGTTGGTTAAATTGAGATTTAAGATTCTTATTCTAATGTTGAAAGGGCGTTTGCTTGCAAAATGGAGTGATGTAGACTCATGATGAAAAGACTTTGGAAGTTTTTCAAGCATTCTTCGGTGAATTGTGTCTTGTCACTGCATTATGCAAGCAGTAAGCTTAACATTTTCAAGCAGCAAACATGCTTAGTGTTCCAAATTTTTGTTTATCATTCTTTTGGACGTTTACCATTGAACAATTTAAAATCTTGTAAAAAATATAAAATCTTCCCAAATATTAACTTTATTGCAAGTTTTATTTGTCTGATTATTATTTGTTTATGCTGATTGTGAGATGTTAATTTATGAAAAAGACAGAATTTTTGTGTGTGTTGATTGTGAGATGCCAGCAAAATAATTGAAAATATCGATGGAAAAACCGACAGAATATTCTTAAAATTGGTGATTCTGTCAACGTTTATTATGTCGGTACTTTTCATTGTTGATGGATTGTCTGACGGAAAATAGATGGTAAAAGTTGATTCTAAAATTGAAATATTTTGTTATTAATATTAAAAATTGCTGACGAAATAAAATTGTTGAAGATCGACTTTCCAACAACAATGATATGTTTTTTTTTAAAAAAAAACATCAACATAGTTTTGTCTAAATGCCAACGGAATAATCCATCGGCATTCTTCAATTTTCTTGTTGTGACCCATCGCTTAAAGAAATTGAGTTATTTACTAGACATATAATAAAAGGTTGCAGAACGTGCTGCATTCTGTTTTAATATGGTTTTGTATAGTCTTTGCAACTAGAAAAATATCAATCATAACACACAGCACAATAACAGGACATGCTAATCATTCAAGGGAAAAGAAGGGGTGAAAATAAAAGTGTAAGTTTAATAGTTGAATTGTGCAATGAGCTTTTCTAGACAAGAACAAATGGAGCAGTTCTAAAATAGGATATATGTGTGGGTGGGTGCATTAAGATCGATGAATGACAGCCTAATTAAAAAGAATATATACCAGAGTTCAATAATATTATTATTTAAATTTGTCATCCAATTTTGAAATCTTTTGGCCTCGGAAACTCACCTTTTTAACTTGTATTAAACTTGCTTGCTCGCTCGCTCCTGTGGGATCTTATGAAAAATGTGGCAGAAACATAAAACAAAGATTTTTTAGTCATTAGAGGAATATTTCATCGATCTTGAAATTCGTTAGAAAAATCATTACGTTCAGTACTTCTTTTAATTGTATAATGATTGATTTTAATATTGCTCAATTAATAAGTTAAAGGCTAAGACAAACAAAAGAAGAGCTACAACCAATTAATTAAGCTATAAATCCATCAGGTCTACTTAAACTTTGTTTAGCTAAATGGTCAGCTACTTCATTCCTTTCCCTTAACACATGGATGAAGCTATTAATTTTGAAACATTAATTTTGAATTAGTGGTTCACCTTGCAAGATTAAGTCACCACATGATCAGCTAGGCATATCTTGTTAATTAAATGTTTGAAAATAGCTTGGTTATTTCCATATCCATAAATTGAGTCACATATCATAGTTATCAGACCCGGTTAAGGCCTCGGGTGACCTGGGGTCTTGTCCGAGTTTGTTTCATTCAAAACTCGAGCCTACAATTGACACGAAGACAACTATTTGATCCGCTGGGTCAACCCAGAACTCGAGTGAATTGACATAACCCCATAGAGACTCGTTTTTAAAAAAAATATATGTGTTTCCCCTAGCTAGAGATCTTTTTTTTCATCTTTTTCAGTTGGTTACTAACTTATATCATATTTTACTATATAAATATTAGAATAATATTTTATTTTTTCAATGTGAGATTTGAAATCCATCAATATATATATTTTATATTCACAAGAAAAAAATTATGTTTTTTCAATGTGGAATAAAAAAAAATTTGGTGTAAATACTTCAACTTAAAAGGATAAGATAATATCTTTTTAATATGGAATAAAAAAACCTTTTGAAATAATCTTTTAACCTATTTTAACATGAATTATTTTTTAATTTATTTTTTTAAATATTAAAATCTCAAATATTTTTTTTTACTTTCTTAAATTGATTCAAATCAACCTTTATAACCGTATGTAATTTCTTAACCGGATCATTCAAACCGGGGTTGGTATCTATGTCACATATAGCTAAGGCCACAAATTAACCTAGCTTGCCCTAGTAATCAATAACATCTGTCGACCAGCGCACGAACAAAGATATATATATGCGCACGCCAACTCCGATATGAAGATAAACATGGTCACTTTCTTCTCATCAAATAAATTTATATATATATATATATATATATATATATATATATATATATATATCTGTGTGTGTGTGTCAGTAGTTGTTGATCATTTAATAAATGATTAAACAACTTATAGTAAGAATTATTACAAAAGAAATAATAAAAAACAAAAAAACAAAATATAGAAGATTTTTATTTCCTTAATTACTTTGACTTTAGAATTTAAAAACACAAAATATTTTTTGTTTTAAAATATATTAAAATAATATTTTTTATTTTTTAGAATTTATTTTTGACATCACGCATCAAAATCATCCAAAAATATTTTAAAAATAATAATCTTAAGCTACAAAGAAAAATTTAAATTTTAAGCAAATAACATTTTGATCTCAGTGTTAAATACTCCCTTAATATTATTAGACCATTTACTAATACAAGCTGAATTTATCTCTAAATCATAACCTGTATGAGTGAAACGCTTTTCGTTGGCCTGTAACCGAGAAGAAAAATGAAACAAAATTATATAAAATCATCTTTTCATATTGGATTAAACCTTATTTAAAACTAAATCATTTTTAACTAGCCAAGTACTCCAAGCAGTACCAAAAGATAAGAATTGTTATGCCTTCTTTTAAAATTTTCCAAAAATCATGTGAGGCTATTCAAATAGTATATTATCTAGTGATTTAGAAACGCACCAAGAGATGTCCACCATGTCATAAACTTAGTTCAAAGCTGCCATGGCTAGCAAAGACCCTTATTTCAACCCACTCATCTCTTTGCAGCAAAGTTGGCTTTTCTCTCTCAAGAAAGGAAGGCTAATGAGATTGATTGGTTTTTGAAAGATTAGGTTAAAGTCTGCTTCGTTGGATACAAAATGATGATGCGTACTCCACGACAAGGGAACGGCGCGATTGGATTTCAGCATCAACATGGACTTGAAAGGAAAGCCAACATGTTCCTGGATTTCTCTTGGATGATGTCCGCTGCTACCCCACTGTATAGTTTATTCATAATAATTTCTCGCTCTCTTTAATATATAATTTGGTCAATTAATGGGTGGTTTACATTTCATTAATGTTGAGTCAGTGGATTCCCTTTCAAACTAATGTTAGATTAAATGGCTTCTCACTGTCTCGATGATAGCTCAGTCTCGCTAGTTGCAAATGCAAGTTGTGGAGTCCCAACACTTGGAAAGGCAATTGAAACAAAAGGAGAGCATATTTGTTTTTATTGGTGTAATAAGATGAAGGATTAGTTTAAGTAGTGCGATAGTAATTATTGAACAGATGAGGGTCCATCAATATTGCTTCGACTTTAGCTTTGGAATGTTGTATTGATACAATTTGCTAATGATTTTTAAATCAATATTTATTAAGGAGAACACGTGAATCCATGTGAAGAGGGTCCTCCATGTTTCTACAACTCAATAAGATCCTTTGAGTGTGAGAAGAAGAAAATGATCTTAAAGGGGTTGTTGATCAATCTGATAGAATGCATGTTAAAGTTCTCTTCTGCTCAGCTTTATGTAGCACTTGAAATCTCTGGTGTAGCCCTGGATATAAGGCATTTAATCATAGAAGCACGGATCATTTCAGTTAAATAACCCTCTGGTATGTATCCACAAGGAAATAAAGATGATTATTTTCTCTGAGAATCATCACAACATGGAAAATAACTCTTTTGAATTTGATTTCATGCATGATTTTCTTTATTCTATATAATTTTAAAGCTAGCATATATGCAACGTATACATTAAGGGGAAGATCAGTACTGAAGTATTCGCGCGCGATTATTCTTTAATGACGAGTAATATATATAGAAATACTCTATTTTAAGCCAAGCACAGTTGGAACCAATACGGCAGTACTTTTGTTGCGTTGTAGAAAATGTTGGTATTTGTTCTTCACATAAGGTCAATATTTTTATTGCAAACAATAAGGGGAAATTATCTCTTTTGGTGGGCCAAAATGATTGGAAGCTAGCTCAGGGAAGCATCATAAAGCAACAAAATTATACATGTAGAATCTGGACTACAAATTATATTGAGACAAAATATAATTTTCATACTTCTCACATCCCTTTTACAATGACATTAAGTACTGGCGAGAAGAAAGTAGAGATCCTTCTTGAATTGCATCTCTTGGGCATGATGAAAGGAAAAAGTAGTGGATGGGGTTAAGTGAAAATACTTAAATGGATTTCTCCCCCTTTTTTTTCTGCCATTAAAGTTTCTGGCTCTGTGTCGATAGTGAAAGAAATATTCTGTTGTTCATTTATTCATCTTTGTTTGACCCATGCATGCTAATATCCAAATAATTAATTGTTCTTGGTTCTAACCAACCCTACAGGATCTCTGAGCAATAATAATTATATCAATAATCATAATTCAAATCCATAAGAGAAAATGATTTTTCTACTATATTTTTTTATATACTAACTAATCAATTTATGGTTATTGCTCGGAACTTGTATAACCAGTTTTATTATAATCATTTTTTAAAAAAATAAAATTGTTTGTAAGCAAATAGCAATATATATTCTTCATGTTTTTGAATAAAAACAGAAGATATATTACTTTCATATTCATGGCATACCTATTTCAGATTGTTATTTGATATTCTTGTTCTCGATTAAAATATTACGCCTGTGCATCATTCAAATTGCTAATAAATATTCTATATATGTTCTCCCATAAGCCCACGTTGGACTGGGTAATTAAATTAGTGACGGATCAAAATAATTATAATTTCAAGATGGAATAAGTCAACCTGTGTGAATCGATCGGATAGCAGTTGAGGAATCTAAAATGGGGCTTTGACTCCATGTTTTTACAGACTGGCCGGACATTACTAAGTTAACAGAGCGTCTGAAAAAATTATTCGCCATGATTAACATGGTTTCGGAAGAACATAAATGTCTTTCCTTTTTCTTTAATAATTATTTATTCTATCTAGTAAGTCAAAGC
>Ga0307515_10017597_pt1 | contig 13001 bp, 14 predicted proteins | sample 17_EM_MG_FD_194513 | JGI IMG/M metagenome (GOLD analysis project Ga0307515, IMG submission 194513) | Populus trichocarpa ectomycorrhiza microbial communities from riparian zone in the Pacific Northwest, United States - 17_EM | ecosystem: Host-associated > Plants > Roots > Unclassified | place...
GAGATGTGGCGCGGTCCCAACCTTCTACGCCGCAGAGTATGCGGCATTCGACGGGCACTTTGAATAGAAGGGCTCAATCCTTGTTGTAGAGGCTGCCCAGCGGTTTTTTCAGGATGCTTTCGCGCAGCGACGTGCCAGGCTCCCGGCGGGAGATGGTAGGTTGGTCCGTCGGAGCCGCCGACCGGGGAAATACCGGCTCTTCGCGATGCAGCTCGCGGCGGAGCGCGGCCAGCCGGGGATCGATCTGGGGTTGAGCGGCAGGGTCCAGTCGCGGCGTTTGCGGCAGCAGCTCGCGCCTATAGGATTCGAGCGGTGCGGCGGTCGATGGCGCGGATGGCTGCGTGTCGAGCTCCTGATCGGCGGTGTCTTCGTCGTCGAAGCCTGCTGCCGATGCGGTATAGCTCAGCTGGAAATTCGAGATGTCGGGCGCGACGGTGATCGCGCGCATGCGGGTGACGATCTTGCGCAGGTCGACGGTATCCGGGTCTTCCTCGGTCTGCTTGTTGTTGGCGCTGCTCGCCTTCGGCAAGAGGTTCTCGTCGACGCGGGAAAAGCGCATGCGCATCGGCACGCTGATTGCTTCGCCGAAGGCAATCGCCTCGCCATTGCCGATCGAGGAGATGAAGCTCGTCGTCGAGATCGACGAATTCGGGATGGCCGAGCGGATGATTTCCTGGTCGCGGTCGTTGGCCAGGCGCATGGCAAACAGCGTCGAGCACTGCGAGAGGATCGTCTGGTCGAGCTCGCCCGGCCGCTGGGTGATGATGCCGAGCGAGACGCCGTATTTGCGGCCCTCCTTGGCGATGCGGGCGATGGCCTGGCGGGTCGGCACGAAACCGAGGGTCGGATCGGAGGGGATATAGCGGTGGGCTTCCTCGCAGACGACGAGCATGTGGATCGCGCCCTCGCTCCAGAGCGCCACCTCGAAGGCCATGCGGCAGAGCACAGAGGCGACCGAATTGACAACTTCGGATGGGATGCCGGCCAGCTGGAAGGTGCAGATCGGGCGGTTCTCGCCGGGAATGCGGAAGATCTGCGCGATGGTGTCGGTGATCGTGTCGCTGATCGTGTTGTTGGAGAACATGAAATGATAGCGCGGATCGTTGATCGCGGCGATGATGCGCATCTTCAGCGAGCGCAGGGAGGGTTTTTCCGCGCGACCCTCCAGGCGGCCGATGCGCTCGTCGATCAGCGCCAGCAGATCGGCCATGCGGTAGGGAACCGGCGTGTCAGCGGTGATCGAGCTTTTTTCCGTCGTGCGGCGGACCAGCGAGCTGTCGCTGCCGCGGAAGGCGCGCTTGGCGTCCGGCAGGATGTCGCGCAGCATGTCGAGTTCTTCAGGCACCGGCGGGCGGCCGCGGAAGACGACTTCGGCGAATTCCTCCAGCCGCATCAGCCAGAAGGGCAGGTCGAGCGTGTCGGTATCGACGACGACGGCGTGTTTCGGGAAGGCGGCGGCGAATTCGTTGTGGGGATCGAGGATCAGCACGCGCAGCTTCGGGTCGGCCTCGATCGCCTTGTGCAGCAGCAGCGAGACGGCCGTCGACTTGCCGACGCCGGTGGAGCCGACGACGGCGAAATGCTTGGAGAGCATCGAGGGGATGTGGATCGCCGCATCGATGCTTTCGTCCTGCGTCAGCTTGCCGATGACGGCGGTCGCGTTCTCGCCGGCATCATAGATGCGCATCAGGTCGGCAGAGCGGATGCGGTGGGCGATGGCGCCGAGATAGGGATAACGCGAGATACCGGTCGAGAATTCCTCACGTCCATCCTCGTCGACACGAACTTCGCCGAGCAATTCGGTCTCGATCTTGAAATTATTGTCTTCGCCTTCGCCCCAGGCATGGCTGCCGGTGTTCATCTGATAGACGAGGGCGACGACGCGGTTGCGGCCGACGCTGATCGAAATCAGCCGGCCGACGGACCAGAGCTCCGTGAGGTCGGTGCCGCCTTCTTCGGCGACGGCGGCAATCGTCGCCCGCGAGCCGCTGCATGCAACGACGCGGCCGAGGAAACGGTTCCCCGGCGCATGGCCATCGCGGCGATCCTGTTCACCCGCCTTGCCAGACGCGTGCAAGTCGTTGTTGAGCAAAGGGCTACTCCCTGCAATGGGACGCAAGAATATAGCCGTTCCTTTAACAAATCCTTCCGGCCATGGTTTTTGAGGGGTACGGAGGAGCCGTGAGTTTTTTATTGCGGCATGCGTTGACGCTGCGAAATTTTCTGTCTATCACTGCCGACCATGAAAATCGCAATGGTTCTTATCGTGGTGGGAAAGCGCATGGGCAGGATGGTGTAACCATCCGGCGATAGCCACCCATGCGCTAGATGACAGGCTCCTCCGGGGCCTTTTTTTATGCCCGAAATTCGGGCTTCCGGCCACAAACGCAATCCCAGCATCAAACGGAACAGACAGATGAGCACGGACAATCAGGCGGCAGACAATCGGATGACGGGAGCGGAGATCGTTCTCAAGGCGCTGAAGGACAATGGCGTCGAACATATCTTCGGCTATCCCGGCGGCGCGGTCCTGCCGATCTATGACGAGATCTTCCAGCAGGAGGAGATCAAGCACATCCTCGTCCGCCACGAGCAGGGCGCCGGCCACGCGGCCGAAGGTTATGCCCGCTCCACCGGCAAGGTCGGCGTCATGCTGGTGACCTCGGGTCCGGGCGCCACCAATGCGGTCACGCCGCTGCAGGACGCACTGATGGATTCGATCCCGCTCGTCTGCCTGACCGGCCAGGTCCCAACCTCGCTGATCGGCTCCGACGCTTTCCAGGAATGCGACACGGTCGGCATCACTAGGCCCTGCACCAAGCACAACTGGCTGGTCAAGGACGTCAACGAGCTTGCCGCCGTCATTCACGAGGCCTTCCGCATCGCCCAGTCCGGCCGTCCAGGCCCCGTCGTCGTCGATATTCCGAAGGACGTGCAGTTTGCGACCGGCACCTATACGCCGCCCACCGACTATACGATCCAGAAGAGTTATCAGCCGAAGACCCAGGGCGACCTCAACCAGATCCATGCGGCGATCGAGCTGATGGCGAATGCGCGCCGGCCTGTCATCTATTCCGGCGGCGGCGTCATCAATTCCGGTCCTGAGGCTTCCAAGCTGCTGCGCGAGCTGGTCGAGCTCACCAATTTCCCGATCACCTCGACGCTGATGGGCCTCGGCGCCTATCCGGCTTCGGGCAAGAACTGGCTGAAGATGCTCGGCATGCACGGCTCCTATGAGGCCAACATGGCGATGCACGACTGCGACGTCATGGTCTGCATCGGCGCCCGTTTTGACGACCGCATCACCGGCCGTCTCAATGCCTTTTCGCCGAACTCGAAGAAGATCCATATCGATATCGATCCGTCCTCGATCAACAAGAACGTCCGGGTCGATATCGGCATCCGCGGCGATGTCGGCCATGTCCTCGAAGACATGGTCCGCCTGTGGCGGGCGCTGCCGAAGAAGCCGGAGAAGGGCCGTCTCGAAGACTGGTGGACCGATATCGCCCGCTGGCGGGCGCGCAACTCCTTCGCTTATACGAAGAGCAGCGACGTGATTATGCCGCAATATGCGCTGGAGCGGCTTTTCGAGCACACCAAGGACCGCGACACCTACATCACGACAGAAGTTGGCCAGCATCAGATGTGGGCGGCGCAGTTCTTCGGTTTCGAGCAGCCGAACCGCTGGATGACCTCGGGCGGCTTGGGCACGATGGGTTACGGCCTGCCGGCAGCGCTCGGCGTGCAGATCGCCCATCCCGAAAGCCTCGTCATCGACATTGCCGGCGATGCCTCGATCCAGATGTGCATCCAGGAAATGTCGGCGGCGATCCAGCACGATGCGCCGATCAAGATCTTCATCATGAACAACCAATATATGGGCATGGTGCGCCAGTGGCAGCAGCTGCTGCACGGCAACCGTCTCTCCAATTCGTACACCGAAGCGATGCCTGATTTCGTCAAGCTGGCGGAAGCCTATGGCGCCGTCGGCCTGCGCTGCGAGAAGCCGGAGCATCTCGACGACACCATTCTGGAGATGATCGAGGTCAAAAAGCCGGTCATTTTCGATTGCCGCGTCGCCAATCTCGCCAACTGCTTCCCGATGATCCCTTCGGGCAAGGCCCATAACGAAATGCTGCTGCCGGACGAAGCCACTGATGAAGCGGTCGCCAATGCGATCGATGCCAAGGGCCGCGCGCTCGTCTAAAAAGGGAAGAGGAAACATCGCCATGAACGCACACCTACAGCCCACGGGCTCCGCCTATTTCATTTCGCCGGAAACGGCAGCCGTGGAAAGCCACACGCTTTCGGTTCTCGTCGACAACGAGCCGGGCGTTCTTGCCCGGGTCATCGGCCTGTTCTCCGGCCGCGGCTACAATATCGAGAGCCTGACCGTCTCCGAGACCGAGCATCAGGCGCATCTTTCCCGCATCACCGTGGTGACGCGTGGCACGCCGCAGGTGCTGGAGCAGATCAAGGCGCAGCTCGAGCGCATCGTACCCGTTCATCGTGTCGTTGATCTCACGGTGCGCGCCCGCGAACTCGGCCAGGACCGACCGATCGAGCGCGAAGTGGCGCTGATCAAGGTGATCGGCGAGGGCGATATGCGCGCCGAAACGCTGCGCCTTGCCGATGCCTTCCATGCCAAGGTGGTGGATGCGACGGTCGGTCACTTCATTTTGGAGATCACCGGCAAATCGTCGAAGATCGACCAGTTCGTGGCGATCATGAAACCGCTCGGGCTGATCGAGGTCTGCCGCACCGGCATCGCGGCGATGAACCGCGGCGTGCAGGGCATGTAGAAAATACAGCCCGGGCATGTGAAGATTACAGCCCGGGCATGTAAGCTCGACATAGCAACGATCGTGAAAGCCGCTGAAGGTCAGAGCATCTCCAGCGGCTTTTTCTTTGCCGGCGGCGGGAAGGCGGCGTCGAGGGCATCCCAATCCTCGTCGGTGATATCGAGCGAGGCGCAGTCGCGGTTTTCGGCGGCGCGTTCGGCATTCGCGGTCTTTGGGATGACGATGACGCCGTCGCGTTCCAGCAGGAAGGCGAGCGCCAGTTGCGCCGGTGTGGCCTGATAGGCCTTGGCGATGCGGATCAGTTCGGGATGGTGCAGGATGTGGCCTTGCTCGATCGGCGAATAGGCCATGATCGGGATCTTGCGGCTCTGGCACCAGGGCAGCAGGTCGAATTCGATGCCGCGGCGGGAGAGGTTGTAAAGCACCTGGTTTGCGGCGACGTTGCCACCGTCGGGCACGCTGAGCAATTCCTCCATGCCGTCGGTATCGAAATTGGAGACGCCCCAAGCACCGATCTTTCCGGATGCCTTCAGCGTTTCGAAGGCGGCGACGGTTTCAGCGAGCGGATAGTTGCCGCGCCAGTGCAGAAGATAGAGATCGATGCGATCGGTGCGGAGCCGTTCGAGGCTGTGCTCGCAGGCCTCGATCGTGCCCTGCAGGCTGGCGTTCCAGGGGTAGACCTTGCTGACGATGAAGACTTCGTCGCGCCGCCCCTTGATCGCCTGGCCGACGATCTCCTCAGCGCCGCCGTCGCCATACATTTCGGCGGTATCGATCAGCGTCATGCCGAGGTCGATGCCGGCCTTAAGACTATCGATCTCGGCCTTGGCATGGCCGGCATCCTCGCCCATGGCCCAGGTTCCCTGGCCGAGCGCCGGCACTTCGGTGCCATCAGGGAGTTTGATCGATGGGATCGGGTCGTCCTGCATGGTTTTGTTCCTGGACAAGAGATTGGGCCGGGATGCCATCTTTCAAGTAATCCTGTCACCATGACAATGATGTAATGGCATCGGCGGTTTAGGACAGTTAGGTTGACCTAAATAAAACAGGCCGCAGAAAAGGCCGGTTTCGGGAGGTCTCATGCCGCTGGATACGTTTCTCGCCCTCGTTCTTTTCGCCTTCACGACGTCGATCACGCCGGGGCCGAACAATATGATGCTCTTCGCATCGGGGGTGAATTTCGGCTTCCGCCGGACGATCCCGCATATGTTCGGTATCGGCGCCGGCTTCTTCTCGCTGCTGCTCGGCGTTGGTCTCGGGCTTGGCGCGCTGCTGCACACGGTGCCGCTGGTCTATACGCTGCTGAAGTTTGCGGGCGGTGCCTATCTCATCTGGATCGCCTGGAAGATCGCCACTTCGCGCTCGCTGAACGAAGGCAAGACCGGCGTCGAGCCGATGTCGTTCCTGGCCGCGGCCGCCTTCCAGTGGATCAACCCGAAAGCCTGGGTGATGGCGGTCACGGCAATGGCGACCTACACCAATCCGGCACTCTACATCGTCAGCGTGCTGATCGTCGGCCTGGCTTTCGCGGCGGTCAACGTGCCGAGCGTTTCGACATGGGCGGGCTTCGGCTCGGCGTGGAGGGAATGGCTTTCCGATCCGGTACGGCTGAAATGGTTCAATATCACCATGGCGGTGCTGTTGGTGCTGAGCCTTTGGCCGATGCTAAAATAGCACGATCGACGGTTTCATCAGCATCAGCCAGAGAATGCCGAGAACGGCAAAGAAGGCCGGAAAGCCGCAGGCGAACCAGATGCGATAGAGCCTGAAATAGGCGGGCGGCAGGGCCTTTCCCGACATGGCTGCGGCACGCGCGAGATCACGCAGCCGGATCTGGATCCAGACGACGGGCAGCCAGAACAGGCCGGTGAAGAAATAAAGCAGCAGCGAGAGCGCAATCCAGCCTTCCCGCAGCTCCCAGCCGATCGACCGGGCAAGCAGGTAGCCGGTCACCGGCTGTAGAATGGCGGCGGTCGCGGTGAAGACGGTGTCGGCGATGACGACGGTTGCGGCGACATGGGCGATCAGTCTGGGATCGCGCGTCCGGTGCGCCATCACCATGAAGAAGGCGATGCCGGCGCCGGTTCCGAAGAGCACGGTCGCGCCGATGACATGGGCAAGCAGCAGCCACTCTCCGAGCATCAGCGTTCATCCAGGATGGCAAGGGCTGCGAGCGTCAGCAGGATCGACGGCAGCACCTTGACGAGAGGCCCGAGCGGATCGAGCCAGAGTGCTGGTTCGAGCAGGTTGGCGCCGGCGAGATAGGCGAGCGACACACCAAGCATGCCGATAAGGGCGCGTTGCGAGAGGGGACGGACGAGGACGGTCGCGCAGAGTGCGATGTCGATCAGGCAGGTCGCCAGCGTCAGCGCCGTTGCCGCCGCCTGCGGCATGTACGGCAGGAAGTGGGCGGAGGTCTTTTCCAGCGCCAGCAGCGGGATGAGGCCGGAGAGCAGCCAGAAGGCGGACAGACCTGCGACGACAAGCGGCTTCAGTAGATAGAGCCGGGCGAACCAGAGATCCTGTACGCCGGAAGGATTGGCGGCAAGCGTCGCTGCCGCCGATGTTGCAATGAAGCCGCTATCTCCAGTGCTTCGGATGCCTTCCGACATGACAATCATCGCCGTAGAGCGTAGCGGCGAACGCCAGCCGAGCAGGCCTGAAATATCGGCCAACCATGTCACCGGCTTGGCCAGCCAACCGGGAAGGGAAAGCACACGAGCGGGCGGCAGGCCGAGCCACTGCCGATGGAGACGAACGAGGTCGGCGAGAGTCAGAACCTCAGGAGCGGCGAGATCGAAATCCCCTGAAGTGATATCGCCGGAGACTGCCCGCGATACGGCTGTCGCGACATCATCTACCGACAGTGTCTCGACCGGGCTGCCGGCATGGACCAGCGGCAGCACGTATGGAAAAGCGGCAAGCGCCCGCAGCAGCGCCGAGCCGCCATGGGCATTGCGGCCGAGAACGAGGGCAGGGCGCAGGATGACGTAAGGCAGGCCGCTCGCTGCCAGCGCCTCGTCGGCCCGACGCTTTGTGGCGAGGAAGGGCAGCGTGCTGGCCGCTCCCGCCGTCCTTGCCGAGATCTGCACGATGAGGGGACGTGACAACTGTCCCGCGGCTGCATAAAGCGCCAGCATCGCGTCTGCCTGGGTGGCGGCCAGATTGTCCGACAGGCCGTCCTGCAGGGCGCCGGCGCAATTGACGACAACATGCTGGTCCCTGAGGATATCGTCCCAGTCTTCAGGTGTGGTCATGCGGGAGAGATCGCCGCGCCGCCAGTCTATCGCCGGCTGTTTCAGCCGCGCACGCGTGGGATTGCGGCCGAGCCCGGTCACGGCGTGGCCGTCCTCAACGAGCCGGGCCGCGACGACGGAGCCTATAAAGCCGGTTGCGCCGAGAATCAGGATGTTCATGGCAGGAGATTAGCCGAAAAGCGCATGACGCATAGAAGGGCTTGGGCGCACAGAAGGGCTTGGCGGGTCTGCGTCATATGTTAGAAAGAGGGTGAATGTTTCCAAGAGGGACGCGAGGCGCGGCCACCACTCTCTTCTCCCCAGCGGGGAGAAGATGCCGGCAGGCAGATGAGGGGGTGAGCGGCAAAGCCGCGAATGCTCGGAGCGAAAGCGAAGGGCAATCAACGATGTAGTGCCGTGCGGCCCCCTCATTCGACCCTTCGGGCCACCTTCTCCCCGCTGGTGAGAAGAGGGAGAATGCCGAGGACTTTGCCGCTTTTCACCGCCCGCAAAGAGAAGGGGCGGAAATTGCTTGTCTGTAGTTAAGGGAGAATCTCGCCTTGCACGACGACGACCACGATCACAGCCACGACCACGATCACAATCATGCTCATGGGCATGATGGAGACAATCACTATTCCGACATGCAGGCGCGCGTGAAGGCGTTGGAAACGCTGCTGACGGAGAAGGGGCTGATCGATCCGGCGGCGATCGACGCGATCGTCGAGACTTATGAGACGAAGGTGGGGCCGAGGAATGGCGCGCATGTCGTTGCCAAGGCCTGGAGCGATCCTGATTTCGCCGACTGGCTGAAGCGCGATGCGACGGCGGCGATATCAAGCCTCGGTTATACCGGCCGGCAGGGCGAGCATATGCGCGCTGTCTTCAACACGGCCGAAACCCATAACCTCGTCGTCTGCACGCTCTGCTCCTGTTATCCCTGGTCGGTGCTCGGCCTGCCGCCGGTCTGGTACAAGGCGCCGGCCTATCGCTCGCGCGCCGTGATCGACCCGCGCGGCGTGCTTGCTGAATTCGGGCTGACGTTGCCGGAGGACAAGAACATCCGTGTCTGGGATTCGACGGCGGAGCTACGTTACCTCGTCATTCCCGAGCGGCCTGAAGGCACGGAGGGGATGGACGAGGCTGCACTTGCCGACCTCGTCAGCCGCGATGCGATGATCGGCACGTCGATCGCCCGCAGCCCGGGGAGTGTGGCATGAACGGGCCGCATGATCTCGGCGGGCAGATGGGTTTCGGTCCCGTCGGGCCTGAGAAAGACGAGCCTTATTTCCATGCCGACTGGGAAAAGCGCGCACTCGGCATCACCATTTCCTGCGGCGCTTTCGGCGCCTGGACCATCGACGAGAGCCGGCACGCGCGCGAAAACATTCCCCCTGCCGATTATCTCGCCGCCAGCTATTACGAGATCTGGATCCGCGGCGTCGACACGCTGCTGGAGCGGCACGGCTTTGCGACGCGCGCGGAATTGCAGTCCGGCCATGCGCAGCAGGCGGGAGCAGTTCCCAAGCGCGTGCTGAAAACCGAGATGGTATCAGGCGTGCTGGCCAAGGGCGGTCCCTGCGACCGGCCGGTCGATGATGTGCCGCGTTTTATCGTCGGCGAACAGGTCAGGACGCGGAATTTCAATCCGCAGACCCATACGCGCCTGCCGCGTTACGCCCGCGCCAAGACCGGCATCGTCGAGGCGGTGCAGGGTTCCTTTGTCTTTCCTGATGACAATGCGCATGGCAAGGGCGAGAACCCGCAATGGCTCTATACCGTCGTCTTCAACGGCGGCGAGATCTGGGGTGAGGGTGCTGATCCCACGCTGACGGTGTCGATCGATGCCTGGGAGAGCTATCTTGAGCCGGCATGAAACCTCGCTGCTCTCGGAATCACCCGGCCTGCCGAGATCGGCCGAAGGAGATCCGGTATTTCCCGAGCCGTGGGCGGCCGAAGCCTTCGCCATGACCGTACACCTCAACGCAAAAGGCCTGTTCAGCTGGAGCGAATGGGCGGCAGCGCTCTCGGCGCAACTGCACAAGCCCGGCCGGGCCGAAGACGGCAACGACTATTTCGATTGTTGGGTGGCGGCCCTTTCGGAGCTGCTCATCAGCCGCGGCATCGCCGATGCGGAAACGATCCTTGCCTTGCAGCAGGGCTGGCAGCGGGCGGCGGAAGCCACGCCGCACGGACAGGTGATCGAACTCCGCAACGATCCCCTGCGCTGATCTTACGAAGGAAACTGCCGGTAACATTCCTCGGCGACTTGTCGCAGCATGTCGCGGGAGATTTCGCCGGTGACGGCGTAGCCGAGTTCGCCGTCGATCCAGTAGAAGGTCTCGAGATTGTCTGACGAGGCGAAGCGGAAGCTTGTCGTGCGGTTTTCCTTGTTGCGGCCGACCAGGACGGTCAGCCGCTCGCCGGCCTGGTTTTCATACATGAACATGGCGCCCGGCCTGCCGTCGACCGGCAGCAGCCGGCCGCCGACCAGCTTGAAACCGAGCGCTTGCAGGTTCGGGATCTTGAGGTTCTCTATCGCCAGGCGTTTGCCGAGCCAGGTGGCGAGATGGGCTTCCTCGTTGGCGAAGACCTCGACGGGATGGCGAACCTCGGCGGCATAGACCATGAAGGCGGTCTCAGCCTGCTTCGGCAGGGTTTCGGAGGCGGCAAGCTGTAACTCCGGCTTTTCGAAAAGGGCCGGGGCATAATGGCCGCTGACGGCGCCGAGCGCGAAGACGAGGAGGGCGGCTGCGGCGATCGCCGCGCGTTTTGGCGCGGACGAGACAGCGCGGGGGGGCGAAACCAGGAGAGCGTCGGTTTCCTTTGTTTTTTCATAGCCTGCAAACAGCGATCGGATGCCTGAATTCTGCGCCTGCCATTCGGCGACCATCGCCGCCTCGTCGGGATTGTCAGCGAGGAAGGCTTCGATGCGGGCGCGCGCCGTTTCCGGCAGTTGGCCGTCGGCATAAGCGTGAAGGTCGGCTTCGGTGACGCTCGGGTTGGTGTCGTTCATTTCGGTCTCCGAAGCGTAATGATATTGTCGGCTTTCAGCCGCTCGGCAACGCGCTGGCGGGCGCGCGACAGGCGGGACATGACTGTACCGATGGGGATATCGAGCGCGGCTGCGACCTCGCTGTAGGTGTACCCCTCGATGACAACCAACATCAGCACGGCGCGGTGTTCCTCCGAAAGGCTGTTCAGCGCATCGTCTAGCCGCGCGCGTTCCTGCGGATCGGCCGGCACGTCAGGCGCGGCCAGCTCCACGGCGGCATCGAGTTCGACAAGGCCGTCGCGCGCCTTGCCGCGCCGGCCGTTGCGATAGAGATTGGTCATGATGGTCAGGACCCAGCCGCGCAGGTTGAGGCCGCGCCATTGTCCGCGGCGCGTGAGAACCTTCTCGACACAATCCTGGAGCAGATCCTCGCCATCGGCATCCGAGCGCGTCAGGCTGCGCGAATAGCGCCGGAGCGAGGGGAGGAGGGCCAGGATCTGGCCCTCGAAGGTTTCGGGTGCGGGTGTTTTCACGCCGGATCTCTCGCCATCAAGGCTTGGCAAGGTCCCAGTTGCCGCCGACGCCATCGCCGGTGATGTCGCCGGCCTTCGTATCCTTGACCCAGAAATAGAGCGGCATGCCGTCCTTGGCCCATTGCTTCATGCCATCCTTGCGTTCGATGATCGAATATGCACCATCGGCCTTGGCATCGCCAGCGGCCATCAGCGGAGGCCAATTCTTGGCGCAATCGCCGTTGCAATTGGAAACGCCCTTCACGTCCTTCTTGAAGGTGTAGAGCGTCATGCCGTTTTCGCCGGCAAGAACCTTGCCCTTGGCGGATTCGACTGTTTTGACAGGAGCGGCGGCGAAAGCAGCAGTCGCGGCAAAGGCGGCGGCCGCCACGACGGACAGGAATTTCACGGATTTCATGATGTCTCTCCTCAGGTTGGGTACGCAGTCTTGCGAACCGGATATGAGACACGAGGCGAGGCGGTTTTATTCCATGGTGGGAAAAGTTTTTATGACGGCTAAGGCGGGCCGGTGCCCGCCTTAGCCAAAGCCCTATCAATATTGAGCGACGCCGCCATCGACGAAGAGTTCGATGCCATTGATATAGCTGCTGTCTTCCGAGGCGAGGAAGACGGCTGCCTTGGCGAGATCGTCGGGTGTGCCCATGCGCCCGAGCGGAATGTTCGGGATCAGCGATGCCTTGACCTCTTCGCTCATCAGTGAGGACAGGCCGGGGGTCTCGGTGTGGCCGGGGCTTAGTACGTTGACGCGGATATCGCGACCCTTGAGATCGAGCACCCAACTGCGGGCAAAGGAGCGGACCGCTGCCTTGGTGGCATCATAGACCGAGAAGGACGGATAGCCCTTCATTGAGGCGATCGAGCCGTTGAGGATGATGGACGCCCCCTTGGAGAGCAGCGGCAGCGCCTTCTGCACGGCAAAGAGCAGGCCGCGGACATTGGTGTTGAAGGTCTTGTCGAAATGCTCCTCGGTAATCTCGCCGAGGGTGCCGAGTTCGTAGAAGCCAGCATTGACGAAGAGCACGTCGATATGGCCGGCCTTGGTCCTGACGACATCATAGATGCGGTCGATATCGGCAAGGTTCGACGCGTCGGCCTGGATGCCGGTGACGTTGCCGCCGATCTCAGTGACGGCCTTGTCGAGTTCCGACTGACGACGGCCGGTGATGAACACATGCGCGCCTTCGGCGACGAAACGCTTGGCGGTGCCAAGGCCGATGCCGGCGCTGCCGCCGGTGACGACGGCGATCTTGCCTTCGAGTTTGCCTGTCATTGTTCCATTCCTTCTTTTCTGCGGCCGGGATCTGGTCCGCGAGCCGATTGTTTCGACGATCCGCCATCGGATCATGCGACAGAAGGTATGGGGCGGATGGGTGCTGCAGTAGCGAGCGCCGAAGACTATGGCCTATTCCTGTTGGGAATGGCTGCAGCAGACAAA
>Ga0307515_10017598_pt1 | contig 13001 bp, 13 predicted proteins | sample 17_EM_MG_FD_194513 | JGI IMG/M metagenome (GOLD analysis project Ga0307515, IMG submission 194513) | Populus trichocarpa ectomycorrhiza microbial communities from riparian zone in the Pacific Northwest, United States - 17_EM | ecosystem: Host-associated > Plants > Roots > Unclassified | place...
GCATTTGATGTGCTGGTGGTGGAAGCATTTGAGGTGCTGGTAGTGGAACCATCCGAGGTGCTCGTAGTGGAACTATCTGAGGTGCTCGTAGTGGAACCATCTGAGGTGCTCGTAGTGGAAGCATTTGAGGTGCTCATATTGGAACCATCTGAGGTGCTCGTAGTGGAAGCATTTGAGGTGCTGGTGGTGGAAGCATTTGAGGTGCTGGTAGTGGAACCATCCGAGGTGCTCGTAGTGGAACTATCTGAGGTGCTCGTAGTGGAAGCATCTGAGGTGCTCGTAGTGGAAGCATCTGAGGTGCTCGTAGTGGAAGCATCTGAGGTGCTCGTAGTGGAAACATCTGAGGTGCTGGTAGGAAGTGATAAATAGGAAGAAGGCAGTGGCGACGACATGGCTCTGATAGGGACGAGTTGTTTAGAATATGTCCTAGTGGAGGCTTAAAGTTAGCAAAAGGTCCCAAGCTCCGTAAGGTGAGATAGAGGTGCCATTAATGGAGTAGGAGTACTGACTGTGCCATGACAAAGAGCTCTTTGAGTAGGACTGGCTGTGCCGCGATGAAGAGAGTTCCTCAAAGATGTGTCAAATGCAGCAGGACTGACAATGCCACGGTGAAGAGCTCTTTGAGGCTGCCGCGATGAAGAGAGTTCCTCAAAGATTTGTCGAATGCAACAGGACTGACAATGCCACGGTGAAGAGAGCTCTTTAAATACGCTTCAAATGGAGAGAGTAGGTGGACGTGACTCAAGCGTTAGGGCGTTCCAAAAAGCGGAAGGTTGGAGCCTATGCTGCGAATGAGAGGGCAGGTCACCTACTTAGGTAATCGGTCCGACTAAAACGGCCAGAGGCCTTGCTAATGCGCTTTTGAGGAATAGGAACAGCAGGAGCGTGGCGGTTACTGTCGGCTACTGTCGGCCTGGCAAGGTTGGATCAGGGTGCCTGTGACACCCACCACTAGAATTTTTCTCAATTAGTCAAAAGGACATCGACTTATGGTAGACACCCTTTGCGAACCATGGCATTAAAAAATTCTACAGCCTTAATCCCAGTACTATACAAAAGTGCTATTTTGAAACATTCAATCAGCTCGTCGCAGTGGCCTCATACACTCTACACCATTCTATAAATCCTGCATGCCACAATACAAAAGCTTGCTGCAGCGCTTCTATGAGCGCCACCAAGTCGTACCTTACCAATATGATGTGCGGTAAATAAACAATAGCAATCGCGAGCGCGAACGCTCTAGTCCTCGTTTTCGTCCTGGTCAATTCGTCGATATTTTCCACTCTGGCTGTCACCTTCACCGTTCCCTTTGCTGCGTTTGACTAGGTTCGAGATCCACCCTCCAACGCCCTCGTTACTATCTGATGCCTTGGTTAACGGTGGCCTGCCGTCTTGTCCTTTAACTGCAGGTGGATCAATATCGAGACCCGGAATGGCGTTGTCTGCGCCCAGCCCTTGTCGCCTAATATCAAGCGATGGTACAGGAGAACCACGGCCACTGAATAAAGACTCGACCTCCGCAAGAGTTTCGGGTGTTGGCATCACAGAGGTAGCATCTCCGAATAGGGAGTTCATATCCTCAAGACGAACATTGGCGGTTTCGGGGTAAATGAACCAGACTGAAGTTTGTCAGATATACATCTCTACAAAGGAAGAGAAATAGTCTCGTAACTTACCAACAACAAAGCTGACAGCGCAAAAGAACGCGTGGATTAGATATAAGCGCCACGAAATCCATTCTTGGAGGATAGGGGTCATTTCTCCTACGAGCCAGTTGAAGGCCCAATTGGCAGCAGTACTCAAACTTGCGCCCTTGGCTCGAATGCTCAATGGAAGAATCTCTGGAGGGTAAAGCCACGGAATCGGGCCCCAAGACGCGCCGAAGGCGGCATTATATATCATGACGAAGATGACGACAAGATTAGGAGTCCAACTAGCCTGAAGGTAAATAAAATAGGAGATTGTCGAGAGCGATATCATCATAGCTACAGCTCCGGAGAGAAGAATTTTCCGGCGGCCCCAATGGTCGACAACGTACCACGGGGGGATAGTAGATAGCAGATAGGTAATTCCGTTAATTCCGGTCATAAGGATAGCACGACGACCATACCATCCAGCTTCTTCGAAGACCAAGGGAGCGTAGTATGAGATGACATTGATGCCGTTGAGTTGTGCCAGGGCCTGGGCGGACATAGCAATGAATACACGCTTATAGTATCTTTTGAACATATCGGAATAGGAGCGTTCTCCTTCCTGTCGCTGGAGAAGAACATTCATCTTAATTTCTCGATACTCATCTCGGGCCTTAGGGTTGTGAATATCTCCCTTTCCGTAAAGATTTGCGATGACGACGATGCCTTCTTCGTCATGGTCATTGTCCAGGAGCCATCTGCTCGAGTTTTAGTGATATATGCCTTATCTCTATAGCTCTTGATTGATAACATACCTGGGTGATTCGCAGATAAGCAGACTACCCAGAGCAAGCAGTGCTCCCATGACACATTGCATAAGTAGGGGTACTCTCCATGCCCAGTGACCCTTGATGTAGCTGCAGAAGTAGTCAACCCAAACGCTTGCACAGTACCCACTGATATTCCCTGTAAACTCAATGCATGCCAGCTTGCCCCGGCTATGAGGCGGAGATATCTCCGACTGATATACTGGAACAATTGTGGATAAAGCTCCCACTCCTAGACCGGCAGTAATTCTCCCCAAGAGCATCATCGGCATGCCGTTTGCGAATGTCTGGAGGGCGCCTCCAACCAAGAATACCAAGGAGCCGTACAATATAGTCCTTCGACGACCTATCACGTCACCGATCCTGCCAACTATTAAGGAAGATATAAAAGCTCCAATCTCTAAGATGGCAACCATCGTCCCAATTTGAGCGCTCGTGGGCTGATTAAAGTAGTCTTTAAAATAGGAACCTCTATTGAACTGTTGTCAGAGAGGATAACGAATATACAATTGAGGAAACCTACGTGATAATGCCTGACATAACGCCTTGATCATATCCAAACAAGAAGACGCCTAATGATACGAAAACGCTGGTAAAATAACTATATATATCTATTAGCATCGTATCACACGCGAGGTATGGCATAATACATAAGTTTCTTCCCGTGCAGCCCGTGGATACGGGAAGGGCCATCTCGGGGGGCCATGATGGCAGCTAGTATTCTCTCTCCCTGGGAAATCGTCCGAGGACCAGGATCGGGTATTTCTATATCTTCTTTCCTCTTAACGACTCCAGGTTGCTCGTTCTTCTCTCGGGTGTTATCCTGGGACTGATAGCGAACACGCTTCTGATGTCGTTTGTTTTTCGGTAAGTCTCCAAGGCGAGTACCCTCGAGGGACTCCCTGAGCCTAATCTGGAGAGGATCCTCTTCGTCTGCGAGCTGGTCTACCAGGTCACCAGTATCACTCCAAAGGGAAAAATCCGAATCAGCTGAGAAAGATGACCGTTGTCTGGTCTTCTCCTCGTTTTCCAGCAGATAGGCTGAATCGGCGTCTTGAGGTCGCGATGAAGATGATAAGGTATGGAGGGGGATATTGGCCGGCCTCCGAGAGTTTGACGACGAAGGAATTTTGACGGCTGTTGCGGGCTGAGATGGAGCAGCCCCGTCTCCGCGATGGTTTCTGGTGTTGATGGGAAGGGTACGGCCCGGTGACGTTCGTCGCAAGGTCCGAAGGTTGCGAAGGAACGAACGGCAGCTGGTGGGGATAAGCCAATTACGGAGAAGTCGATCACATTGAAAAGGCTGGTAGCTCAAAAGATGGCAGTAAGCGGATGCACCAGAACAAGAATGATCGAAAGTGAACCAGGTGGACAACCTAAAGCTGCACACGATCGAGCGCTTCCCTGCACTTGGCCAAGCGAGAGACTTTCGGCCCGGCTCTTAGGGAGTGGTCATCAACACCATAAAAATTTTATACAGATTTTCAGTAGAAATACCGGAGCAATGCAGGCGACTAGCTGATTATGTACCTTGCTACGCCGTTGTTGAGAGCTTTTATTCAGCCCAGAGGGCCTGGTTTCCAACAAAAACTACTATGAATTTGTACATGTTCCTGAGCAGATCTAACACCTGCATCCGAGCATGCATTCCCAAGGCAGTGCAGACTGCTACATCAGCACAGAGACAATCGCTTGGTGAAGAAATAGCCACACCTATTGAAACATCATGCAAACATGATAGCTGACAAGCTGTTCTTCTATGAATGCGAAACCACGAGCGCTTGAGAAGGCCACCAGTATTGGTGCTGAGTCCACGTGTAATCGTAGTGTGACGACTGTGCCCCCTTATCTTGTGACTTATCTGACCAAGCGCCAACACTCGTACTACGGAGCAACATGCAGGGCTACTGGTGCTGATCCTGAAGATTTGCAGCGGAGCAACCGTATTAACCCGACAGAAGCAGGCTTCCTGAGTAACCTACTATCGTCACGTGGAAATTTAGTTAATTATTCGGGCTGCAGCGGTCTGTATCCTGACGAACAAGTGGGAACATACCCTGAGTAAGTGAAAATTTCTTCCATCGGGCATAGCAGATCATGTCGCTTTACTAGTAGATCAACTAGGTTTACTCCCATATATGCGAACACTTTGTTCGCTCTCCTTTCAAGGCAATTGCAAACTGAAGACAAAACGAGAAGTTAAAGTGGCCATCGCTGAGAGGGCAGAAAGGGAAATGCGGTGGCAGAGGAAGAAACGTGGTTATCATTGTAGTTTAGCGGTGATGCACCGGAAGAAGCAATAGCGACCACGTCTAACATGCAGCCTCTCTTACCACAAAGAACGGCTGAGAAAGGTGTGATCATGCGAAGTTGAAACCAACACGGCCTTGCAACGCCTTCTTGGCGCACACTTATCGTTGTCTTTCGATACGTAGGGGAGAAGCCGAAGAAGGCTTGCGGATCGTTCGGTTGCAAATAAGCTCCAGATCATAATTTGTCGATCTATGCGCCTTTTAGTGTCGCCCGTTTTGTAATTAGTGGCGGCTACTACCGTGGCTCAGTTGAATCTGTAATTGAGTCGATCGTTCGGTAAGCCTCCATATGAGGCTCCAGATTCGACTTCGCGCAATGCGTCCTTGATTTTGGCGGGCGATTTAAGTGACCACCAGGCCTCTATCGTGACTCCCTACTCTAGTGCAGTAATAGAGCCTCCTCGGCGGCCAACCCCCTCTCCTTGGTCGATATTTCCTACACCTTTATCGCGATTATGAAGGCTAGAATAGATAATATTATATAAATCTTGCAAATGCGACAGCAGTATCGCGATCGGGTATATAGAGTCGTCACTTTGGCGTGTATACGAGAGCTCCAGAATTAATATGGAATATGGAGCAGGAGCTCGAGGCTCCATATTGAAACGGTGCCAAGAACTTTACTCCAACTATGTACACGGCATAGCCTGCAAATTTGACGCGCTTACCGATATGGAGGAGCTCCATATCCAAAAGTCATCAGATTTACCGAACGACAACCTCATATTCAGATTTGAGCTCCATATTCAATATGAAGTTGCGGCCGAACGATCCCTTACCTAATCTGCTGACATCCCTGAAAGCTCTGATGCTGGAACATAGATGACAAGGGCTACCCAACGACATTTCTAACCTCGGTGACAATCCCCATTAAGTACAATAGAGACGAAGAGAGCTGGGTGTAGAAATATTGGATGCTTCAAATAGGAAAAATTTAAGGTATGGCTTTCCGTGGCGACCTGGCGATCGAGACGGGTGGCGTAAAGGGCGTGAACACACGTCCCGAGCCGTCGCACCAAACGCATGATAATCGCCACCATAGAACACGCATCACATCTGGCATACGTACCAGGCGAGTCTTTTATACCATCCAAATGCTTCATTTAGTCGCTAGATGGGGGGAGATGATGCGGAGCATCGGGCCTGTGAGGCTGGCCGTTAGCATCAAATTTCGTGCATAAATACTTGCGGACGCAAACGAAAGGTTTAGAGATCTGAAACGCACTTGCGCTGTTTTTAGAGGCTTGCCGTGTCGGCCGGAGCCCATTATTGGCCAGCGGCAGCTCCTTATATTTCTACAACCTTGCATGGCAACCCCTTCGCGCTCGAATCCGAGCATTTTGACAGATAGGCTGGTCCTCAAAACCACTGCCTCAGCCTCTGCCTTCTTCCCCATATTTCCTGGACTACTGCCGTCTTCTTCGATGTGTCCAGTGCCAGTCGTCCCGCCAGCACCCTTTCTTACTGCACCCCAGCGCTAGCGCACTAAGCGACCCCTGCGTTGGCTTCCTTGTCCCTCAGACAGCGACGGAGCTACTGGACTGTTTATCTCTTCTTCAGCCGCCAACGCATCACCAGTTTTGCCATCACAGCCATTCTTCGCCGCATCGAATTCGCCGCATCGCAGAGTGATCACCTTTGCATACCCCAAACACCCATTTAAAGCTCCCAGTGTCGGCCCCTCGTTTGGCGAATATTTGCGCGACTAGCGTGTCAGGAGCGCCGCAGCTCCTCAGCGAGAATGCCCACGGCTTACGGCAACTTTCACGACTTTTGTCGTGATTCCGGGAGCTCTCGCGCTACTATACCAGGTATGTTACTGTCAGCAGCTGAAGCTAAAGCTTGAATAAAGTGCTAATGCCTAACGAATCACAGTATGCAACGTACGTATAACACCACAACCCCATCCCCCTGTAAACGAATCAACAAGCTAACCACGACATCAATAGCTATTCAAAGAGTCGCCAACTAGAGGAGGAAGTGGATATGGCGGATGCGAGCTGGTAGGCATATCATTAAACCACGAAAAACACCTTGCAAACTTAGGTCAGTAGCTTGGGATGGATAGACGCAATTGAGCGACAGCGCTGATGGAAACAGGGTCCATACTATTATGTGGTATAGCTATTGCTGCTAGTACTTTTCTTATCTTGAGATCGGAAAGAAAGAAGGCTGCTGTCGGAAGAAGGCACGCACATCCTCAAATCTATTCAATGGCTTCAGCTAATGCTCTCTAAAAAGGGAAATGCAATTGTTCCTGCTCGGGTATATTATCATATCAATCTGTGAGATATTCACAGTTGGTGGCTTTCCACTCAATGGGGGCGTGCGAAGGGTACGTTGTACAATTTACAATATGTACAATTGGTCTAATGATCCTTTCTAGGCATTCAGCGCCGTGCATATCGCCGCAGTCGTCGCAACATTATGGATACTATTGTTGAACGGCATTGTCGGCTATCAACTACTGGATGATGGAACGCCAATGTCGATTGGCCTGATCTTCGTCTCATCACTCATTTTATTCATTGGTACTGGCTACATAGCGCTTGACACAGGATTTAGCTGGACCGGATTTTGGAATTCGACATTAAGCCCTCCGAATCGGTCATACTCGCTTTACACGCTCTATCAGCTAGCCCCGCTAGTATTTCTTGTCGTCTTCTTCCTCTTGGAAGCCTTTCTTGTTCTAAGGATACTCGGAGAAAAGAAACCTATGAGTAAGAAACGTCTCTCCACCCAAGACCTAAAAATTGTTAACAATGTGCAACAGTATACCTTGGTAGCGCAGCTCTACTCTTTGCGATTGGTCAGATATTCCAATATGTCGTTAGCGTCCATATTTGCAATGCAACGAATGGCAAGATAAATGGAGGCTTGTTTGAGACACTATTCACTCTAGCCGCGGTAATCATGATCTGGGTCTTCTGGTCCAGCATCACAGAAGATGATTGGCCAATGACCAGCGTGGGAGTTCAAGGAGCGTATACATAATATAGGTTTAAGTGTAATGGGTGGATGAAGAAAATAATGGTTTTCATGATTATTAGCATAGCGTATACCATGTTTGCTGGTGCCTTTTGGCTTGACTGGATATACCCAGAACTCGCACGATTAAGATAGAAATATTTGAAGCACAGCGCTTACCAGTAAGTATCTTGTAACTAACTATTCAATGCAAATATAAAGTTTTGAAAGTCACGTGTTCGCGTTCTTGACTCGAGATTTTAGTGAACGTCAACACATAGCTAAATTCTGGAGATGATACAATTCAAGGCTCTCTTTTGATGATGACAATTACAGAGCAGCTTGAATAACATGCCTACCCCTCTCTCTCATAAGCAGTCTGGCTAATTTTAATGTTTATTAACGTAACGTTGACGCTCATAACGGATGTTTTGCGCCACATCGAGCTCCACAAAGCTCCTCTCGGTCTCTACTCTTTCCCCTCTGACCAGTGAAGATAGCGTATTTTGAGCCTCCCCAAACTTGGTAGCTCGCCTCCTGTTGTCAGTGCACTGATTAAAGCTGCTATTACTATCAAATTAGTGTCGCGACGCAACTGCGCACACCCACAGCGGCCAGCCGTGACCGCCACCCGCCGCTTCCACGATGGCCGACTCAGACGGAGAATACGTGCAAGACGCGTCCGACGATGAATATATGGGTGGAAGCAGCAGTTATGGCACGCGAGCACATGGAAAGGGCAAAGGACGGTCGAGAGACAATGCACGCGGGCACCAGGCTTGGGAGACATCTGCCAAAACAGGGCTCGAGACGCTGAAGGAAGCAGCCGACGGTACTATCAAACAGAGTGTTCAGGAGAGAGAAGATGAGAGGAAGAGGAAAAGGTAAGATGCTCTTCTACTTTCTTGCCTCGCAGGGTTAAGTAGTCCTGGACGGGAAGCTTTACAAACGGACCCTACGTGCTACATATTTGAACCTTTCTTTGTATATGCTGTTCGCCATGATACCCGAAGAAGAATCTTACCGCTGTTACGTTTGTCGGATGTTTAGAACCTTGCTGGCAGTCAACTTCCAACGCTCCTTCTCGTTCATGTCTTAAGCAAAGCATATACCTGTCACATTTCTTTTGGGTACAAGTCCCTCATCATCTCCATGAATTCCTTAAGAGAAAGGCTACATGTCTTCAAGCACAAGCTCTGGATTGAAGTCCCTTCTACCCTATGTACGTAACGTTTATGGCAACGGGCTAGTGACGGCCTTAAATCCAGATACACATAAGGAGTACTTTACCTTAACCGGAACCACAGAACATCCTGTGTTGCCATTTTCGCGCAGCAAGAAGGACACTCCACGGAATAGGCGTTATCTGCGGCACGATTCATTTATTGTCTACAAGCCATGAAGGACAACATGCTAATGCTAATTTTTAGATTACGCAAAGACACAAAACCCTTCCAACGCGGCATCATTCGACATGTCATTCTTGTCCTTGATCTCTCCGAGGCTATGCTAGAAAAGGATATGCGGCCTAACCGCTACATAACCATTATCAAATACACACAGGAATACATTCGAGAGTTTTTCGAGCAAAATCCAATCTCCCAGATGAGCGTCATGGCCATGCATGATGGCCTATGTGTCCGTGTTTCCGAGCTCTCTGGCAACCCTGCCGAACACATTGCCGCTATCCATGGACTAAGGACCCCAAAAAACCCGAGGGATGCGCCGAAGGAACCTAAAGGCTCTCCAAGTCTTCAAAACGCCCTAGAGCTTGCAAGAGCAACATTATATCATACTCCTAGTCACGGGACTAGAGAAGTCATTATTATACTCGGCGCCCTTCTCTCCCTTGACCCTAGCGACATACACGCAACCATCAGATCATGCGTGCGCGACCGCATTCGCGTCAGTATCATTGGTATGGGCGGGCGTCTGCGTATCTGTCAGGAGATAGTTGGCCGCACTAACGCAGGCGATGAGAGTGGGTACGTTGTGGCGACGGACCAGGAATTACTCCGCGAGCTTCTCCTCGCCACAACCACGCCACCTGTGATTCGCTCCACAGGCCCTAATGCCTCAGGCGGCCTAAATGGTGGAGCCGTGCCAGCCGAATCTGCGGCCTCATTGCTGATGATGGGCTTCCCCTCCCGCATCATCGACGACGTACCTACGCTCTGCGCATGCCACGGCAATCTGACTAGAGGCGGCTATACATGTTCACGGTGCAGCGTGAAGGTCTGTAGTCTCCCAGCCACATGCCCTGGATGCCATCTTACCCTAATATTGTCGACGCATCTGGCACGGAGCTACCACCATCTCTTCCCACTTCGCAACTGGATCGAGGTCAGCTGGGAGCGCGCAAAAGAGGTGGGCAGCCGAGAGTGCGTGGGCTGCTTGTTGCCATTTCCCGACCCGCCTTCAGATGAAGAGCTCCGGGCAATCAGAGACGAGGAGGCGAGCAGTACCACAGATACAGCCAAAGCGCGGCATAGCAGCAAAGGCAAGGGAAACCAGAGGATGGAAGATGGAGAAGAGGAGGTAGAACAGCAGTTGGCGAGTGAGAGCAAGAGGTATGAGTGCCGAGCTTGCGGCAGTCATTTTTGCGTTGATTGCGATTTATTCTGTCATGAGGTGCTGCACAACTGTCCAGGGTGCTTAAGCCAGGCGGACCCGGCGGCGGGAGATGGAAATGGGGAAGTGGAGATGACAGGTTGAGCATAGTGAAGTGCATTCTAGAGTACTGGCGTTTGAAGCGAGCTGTTATTCGTTCTCACGAGAGACAACCACTTTCGGGTTGATAGATTGGCTTGTTGGTATGAGTGCTATGAGTGCAATGAGTGCATGCATGACGTTTGAGGTGTATTAAGGACAAGCATGGGATGCTCGATATGGAATTTATGAGAATAATCAAAACGAATTGCTAACACCCACCAAGCCACCATTGAGTACCAAAACAAATTACCCACATGCTCCTCACATAAAGCCAGCCACCTTTTACTAAAATTTCTACAACCGTACATAAGATGTCTGTAACCATAAACGGTTAGGTTAACCGAACTCCACATTGCAGCAAGGGCACAACCGGAAATTTAGCATACAGGAGTGGACAGATAAATCATAGAAAGCCCTCATTCAATTATCTATTTGAACTCTTCTTTCCAGCGGTATCCGGCAACTTTCCTCCATGGCGCAATTGGCTAGCGCGTCTGACTGTTATCTGGTCTTATAACGTATATGATGGGGTTTTAACCGACACCCTAGTTTTGACCGCGCTAGCAGACCGCCTACCCATTTTAGCTAGCTTATTACCTAAAGCAATATACTGCCGCATTGAAGCTTAACCCATTACTTTCTTGCATTTTAACTCCATAAAATACATCACCAACCTATAGCTATGCCTTGCTAGCCTTAAGCGCTAGGTGCAGAAGACCGTTTATAAGCTGCTTTAACTACCTAGCGCGTTAGCGGCTTATATAAAAGCGCTGAAGCCTACGCAAAGGCACATAGAGTTCTACCTACTACTTTTTAAAAGCGCCTGTAAGGCAAACACCAATCTTACTATAACGCCCATACCAACCAGTATCGTATTACTCCTGCTAGTGAAGCAGCAATTATTTAACACTATATTTACCTTGCTAAGGCTAGGTTTTTATATTAGTATAATACAATTTGGATAATTGCTACCCTTATTTTATAACGCGAAAACTCCTACCTTCCTTACTACTATAATATCGCGCTACTAGGCAAACGCTAGATATATAGCTTCCTTAAATGCTAGGGCGAGCTTTGTACTTACTATATATAATTAATTAGCTTAAAATAAGCTATTACTAGCAATAATCCCGCCCTTATTAAGAGGTTCTTTTTTAACTACTCTAATATAAAGACTTAGTATAATATTAAGGACGCTAATATATAGAATATAGATGAGACTAGCTACGCTATAGGCTACGTATACGCCGCTAAGGTAGTAGTTTTAAGAGGCAATATTATTAACTTTAAGACAATTAACGGCTTTAGGGAGTAGGTGTTGTAGATTAATTTAATTGGAATATATAGGCAGACGATTCTATTGTTTATTATTTTTAAAGGACGCTAATATATAGAATCTCTATAGTAAGAGGTAGAGGAAGCTATAGGCGAGTGTATACTAGCAATAAGTAAGAATAGATAGTTAAATTAAGAGCTTAGAGTACAATAGCTAGAGCACTTTAAGTAATATACTAGATAAACTAAGGTATAGTAGAGGCTAATAGAGGATAGTAATAATAGTAAATATAACGGCTACCGGCTCTTAGTTATGGACGGCTATAGTAGCTATATTAATATTAAGTTTATTAAGCTCTACTAGTTAAAAAAAATTGTACTAATTTGCCTACCGCCGCATTCGACGCACCTTTTACAGCTATTAAATCTGGTTATATTCTTAGTTATTAAGCGACTATATTTATTTAAAGTTAATAAATATACGGCTTATGGTATCACCGGTATTAATAGAGAGTACTTTCTAAAAATACTAGGTGAGATTTGGCCGCGAATATATACTAGAGAGTTAATTAGGAGCGCTTTTAAGGCAGTAGGCCTCTATCCCTTTAACCTAAATTAAGCTCTTAATCGCTGCTCTATATAACCTTCTTCTATTTAACTATCTATACCGCTACCTTTTTTTAAACATATAACGATTCTATCCTCCTCTATACATCCTCTGCCACCTAATAGCAAACACGCTTAAGCTTAGTACGCGCGTATAATCCTTTACCTAGAAACCATATAAGAGGCGATAAAGGTAGTGGTTTTAAAGCTAATACAGCACCTATAATTCCTTAAGGACGGCTTAGAGATTATATAGGCTAAGAATAATAAACTTTGGCAATATACTAAGGAGAGGAAGGCTAAAAAGAAGTAAAAATAGACTATAATTTCTACCGAGTCGGTTCTTATACTAGAGGTAGTAAAAGAGCTTACCGCTACTAAGCGCGCCACTAATAAGGCTAAAGAGTAAGCCAGGCTTACTAAGGAACAGCTTAAGAGAGATTATTAGGTAGTAAAAGCACTTGCTAGGAAATAAACTAACGCCAAAAAGGTAGCTAGAAAGAAGGCTGCTAATCTAAGGAAGCTAGCTAAGGAATACTACATCGGGAAAATATGGTACCCTTTTAATGGCCTCAATGGCTGGTGGTTGACGCAATTGGCGCGCAGTTGAGGTCATTTGGCAACTCGACCGACTAGCCTATGTCGTGTTTTTTTGACACGCAGCCTGCGCG
>Ga0307515_10017599_pt1 | contig 13001 bp, 8 predicted proteins | sample 17_EM_MG_FD_194513 | JGI IMG/M metagenome (GOLD analysis project Ga0307515, IMG submission 194513) | Populus trichocarpa ectomycorrhiza microbial communities from riparian zone in the Pacific Northwest, United States - 17_EM | ecosystem: Host-associated > Plants > Roots > Unclassified | place...
CATCGAGAAACACGGTTGGTTCTCGGATCTCGACGGGTCGGCAGCGATCCGCATTCCTGTTGGAGTGCTCGAGCGGATCTCGGTGAGCGTCGATCGCGGCAACATCAGTGTGAGAGATGCGACGCGCGGGCAGATGATCACGAGCGGGAAGTTGAAACTCGATTTGCGAACTGCATCCGGGTTTGTGCAGTCGCCCGATCGCCAGCCGATTCGTGAGCTAACGCAGGAATCGTCTTAGATGTCGCTTTGCATCGAACATCGCGAGTGGCCGCTAACACAGGGAGTTGCGCCACTCCACTCGTCTCGGAGGAGCAGCTCGACTGTGAGCTGCTTGCGCATCCTTCACTGAGCCGTTCAGCGCACGCATAGATGCTGCACTACTCGTGGAGCCCTCTACGCTTTAATAAGCTTTTCATTTAGTTGCCGGATATCATCTATCTTGAGAGCGAACAGGTCGGGATGTACACAGTTCATGAATGCTGTGTTCGCCAGCGGTGCAGCGCCTTTCGCCAAGAGATGCTCGTAAGCCGTGCTCGATGCTCTCGCATACAGGAATGCGTTCTGGCGGTACCAGAACGAAGCACGCTTGTCGCCCCAAAAGACCGGTCTAAAGATATCGAATGGAAAGAACCCGTGCTGCTTGAATAGTGCAGCCCAATAGCTAGGGGGCTGCTCATTGAAATGATTTCGTCCTCCTTGGTTCGGGTACGCCGCGCTAAACAGAACCAAGTCGGATGAGCTCGCCAGGCCCGAGACAAATAGCTCTGCGGATTCGACCGCGAGATGCTCCGCGACCTCCAAGGACATCGCCAGATCAAATTTGCGATCGACCTCCAATCTCTGATTGAGATCGACCACCTTGAGTTGAATTCCGGGATCGATCATCTGCGATGCATCGATCCACGAACCCTCCCATCCAACCAGGGTCTCGCTGCCGAGCTCCTGCCATGCTTTGAGCCAATAGCCCCTCCCACAGCCTACGTCGAGAACGGACTTCGGGCGAAAAAAGTGCGCGAGATGCGCGGCATACAGCCTGGCTGCTGCCAAGGACCCATCGCTGCACAGGTCATACCACTCCTTTGTATATAGGGCTCCATCCGTCGGACCGCCGGCGCCGTGATCGGCTGTCATGTTTGTGCGTTTCCTTTGCCGCTCAATCGTGGAGAGCTTCAGCTCGAAAGCAGATCTGACAGACTTAGCGAGGCACTATTGGTTGCCCTTTCGAGCAGATGACAGATCAATTGGGTCAAGCGCACAGCGGTCTCCCGTTTGTACATGATGCTGAGATACTCCGCCTTGCAGTGCAGACCTGCTGTGTCGATTGCAACCAGAATATAAAACCCGGTGTATCGCCGTGCGGAATGCTCGATCGGCGGGCGAGGCAAAAGCTCGAACGGTCGCAGACTTGTCTGCTGCGGATGCTCGGCGCCGCCAGTTCCTGTCCCATGAGGATCTATAAAGTTGAGCAAGGGAGCGATGGCAGAAGCCTCGACGTCCGGCAGTGCGAGTCTCACCAGGTGATACGAGTAATTCTGATGGCTGGACGATTGGCTCAGATTCTTTTGCACTTCGGTCGCTAGTGCTTTGAAGCTCATGTGAGGATTGACGCGGACGCGCAGTGCGATCGAATCGAAAAACGGTCCCACCAGCCCGAGTAGCGCCGGGTCGTTCCGTCCAAGTACTCTGGTTACGAGACCGATATCGCTCGCCTTGCTCAGAAGGGCGAAAACCGCGATTACCGCCGCGGCAACCGAGGCATGCACCGACACGCAGGCAGATTTGCTGAATGATCGCAGCTCTGCGACGACGCTACTCGACAGCTGATGGTGTTCCGTTGCGAGCGCTCCAAAGCTTCGGGCTCGATGTGGAAATCTGGCGGAACTTGAGTCGCCGGAGCGTTCCGCAGGTACTCTAGCCAGTACGTGGCGCTGGACTTGGCGGCCCCGCTGCGGATCCACTCGTTTATACCCGCCACGTAGTCGAAGTACTGAATCGGCAATTCGGGCAGGGAAGGCTCGACACCCGCTTCGAATGCAGCGTAAGCGTGTAGCAGCTCTCCGATGACTATTCGGACAGACCAGGCGTCGGCGATGAAATGATTTATGACGAAGCCGACGACGTACTCGGTGCCGCTGAGCCTGATGGCGAATACACGCAGCTGCGATTCGGCGCCGGCATCGAAAGGCTTCCAAATTCGTTCAGTTGCGATCTTCTTGGCGACAACTTCTGAAGCCTCGATGCCGGAAAGGTCGATGATCTCGAGCGGGGTCTCGCGATCCGAATTCACGACGAACATGGGGTCGTCCGGCGTATCGGCCACGAACGTGTTCAGAATCGAATGCCGCGCGGTTAATGTTCTGATGCTGCTCTGAAGCGCGGAGATATTCAGCTGACCCGGAAATCTGAGTGCAGCGTGCGTGCTGTTGACGAACTCGAGTCCCAACTCGCCGGATTTTATTTGCGCCCAACGATTGCGGTGGTAATTGACGATCGGCGAAGTCCGCCGCTGCGGCCCACGAACAAATACCGGCTCGCGCGGTGCACAGGCAATGCCCGGTGAAGCATCTTGCAGGGCCTCGATGATCTCCGCCTTCCTCGAGCTGAGCTCAGCACGTAGCGTGTCAGTCATCGCACCGGCAGGCGCGCGATATCGGAGCTGCTGTGTATCGACCCAGAGCGTGACGCCGCGAGCTCTAGCGTCCGAGAGAATTTCCTGGATGTCTGCCAAGGCCGGAGCGTTCCGGTGTGGGCACGTCATGCAGCGCCGGTTGACGCATCGCGCGAGACTGCGTCGAGCATCGTCGTGACAAGGCTGGCGAACAGTACCCGATCGCGCAACTCAGATTGATTGAAGCGGTCGCCCAATCGCACGTGAACGAACCTGGCGGCATCGAAGCATTGCTGTTTGTAGTCCTGCCGGGAGAAGCCGTCCACCGCTTTTCTAAGATAGGAATGGGCGAACGAATAGGCAGCAATATCCGGCAGCTCGAACTTGGAAGTGCTGGTCGTCAGCGGTCCGGTCGAGAATTTGATGCCGAATCGCAACTGCAACCCGTCAATCGCAACGCTCCTGTGGAACGCGCCGCTGTTCAGCAGGTAGACATGGTTGCGTATCCCCTCGGGCCGCCTGACGCGTAACGCGTCGCCGGCGACGACTTCGCTTTCCATCGTCACCGCATTGATAAACAGGTACTGATTGCTCGAAAGCGGAATCGGCAGCGCGGGACTGCCCGGGCCCAGCACGATGTTGTACTTTCGAGTGAGCTCCTCGTCTTCCAGGAACTCCAAGCTCGCGATTCCGTCACCGCTGCCGTAGAGAGGGATCCAGATATTCCAACAGGGGCCCTCGAAGTGTGCGTCTTCAACATCTTTGTGCCACGAGTGAAAGTTGTCCCGGGATGTCGGCGTGAATAATTCATCGAACACGAAATACACGGTGCTACCGAGTTTTTGTTCGACAGCGCGCTCGATTTTTGTGTATACGCTCGAGCTTAGCAGAGGCTCGGTACAAGGCCAATAACACGCACGTCGCGAGTTGAATCTGCTGGCCTTGATCACAGTCAGCAATTCAACGAGATCTTCGTTCGATAGCGCAAACAGCTGCTCCATCTTCTTATGTCCTACGCGACCCTGCGAATATGCCGATGCGCTCTCGGGCATGAAGTCGAGAGATTATCAGACGAGAACGTTTGCACGTACTAACTCGTGTGGTATGTTCCATCGTGAACCTAAGAAGGGGTCGAGGTCTCGGTGCTCGTCTAATCCAAGCACCAGAATCGCGTTCCGCAACAATATAGAACAGTCAACGGAGGGAACCGGATGGAACGTCCAGAGGACGATGAACGCGAGTATCGCGTTCTGGTTAATGTTGAAGAACAATACTCGCTTTGGCTTGCAGCTCTAGCCATACCCAATGGCTGGACAGATACGGGCGTGCGCGGATCCAAGGCTACGTGCCTCAAGTACGTGGATGAAGTGTGGACCGACATGCGTCCGAAAAGTCTAAGGATGAAGGCGAACGCATAGCCGAGTTCCGCGGTGGAGCGGTGTCTCGCGGCGAATGGAGTGGAGAGATTCAATGGACCAACTTGTCGAAAAGCTATCCAACGGTACCCATCCCCTGAAAGCAGAACGTTCGAAATCGGCTCAGGAGCTGAAGCGAGCGATTGACGACGGTTACGTGCTGCTGAAGTTCACCGAGACGCAGGGTGGCACTGAGCTCGGAGTGAGACTGAATAAAGACCGCTGCAAGCTAAACGACGCAGATTTCGCGGCGGGTACGGGCACAATCGAGCTGTGTGGAACACTGGTGCTCAACTACAACGAAGTAGAGCTGGTTGCGAATCTCGACCTGGGTACTCTGGAAGGTCGCGGATCACTCAAGATTATCGCTGACGAGCAGACTCGCAGAGCCAAGCAAGCTCAGACGCAAACGGCTTCGAGCACGTCGGTTTGATTCGCGGGCGCTGATCGGCTGGACCTCGCACGGGAGACGCAACATTACGATCCCGTGTCGAGCACCGCGACGTCAGCGCATCGAGAGCAGCGGCGCGAGTCAAAATTGGGAGTAAGCGGAGAGCGTTAGTACGCGCCGGCGGCGATCGGAAAAGGATCGGCGGCCGTGCAGCCAGCGGGTGTTGTCGAACATGGCTACTTCTCCGGGATTCCAGTTGATCTCGATCAAGACCGGCGTCATAGCGTTGGTGATGTCAGAGATGATCGATTCGGGCAAGGCGCTGCCGTCTTCGAAACAAGCATCCTCGACTCCACGATAGACGCCGGGTAGAACCGTACCAATGAACGAGTCGGCGGCACTGTACTTCGTACGTCCTGCAGCCAGTGCGGAGTACTCCAATCTCAGTGTGCAGGTGGTCGGGTGCAAGTGATATTCAAGTCCGTCAAACCCACTGAGCATGTGCTGCAGCTTTTGGGTCGAGTCGGGGTGGGTGGGGTCTAAGCCGAAGAATGCTCCCCAAATGGCGGGTTCCAAGTCGAGTGTGTACTTCACTCGCTTCGTGAGTAGCAGGCTCTGTGTGCTTCGCTGCAGGCGTTCCCAGATCCGGGTGCTATCGCAAACGATGGTTTGGCCGCCGCTGTCGGCAGGACGGGAGCAAAACAGAAACAGAATATCAGGGCGGAAGGGGGTAATTCCGTATTCGAAGTGCAAGTTCAGCGCGTCATTGCCCGTTGTGACGGTTTGAAGCTCTGCTGCAAGAGGCTGCGATATTCGAGTCGGCGTCGGATCGACCAGGAAGCGCGTAGCGAATCTCCGGCCAAAGTTGTGGAACTCAGCATCGTCCGAAGCAAAGCCGCGAAAGAGCAGCATTCCGGCTGACGTGAACCACTCGACCACTTGGTGACGGTCTAAATCGGTCAGACGCACTTCGTGCGTACGTTCGATGAGCAGACCGCCATGATCTGATAAAGGTTGAATACGCATAGTGGCTCCGAAAGGGACTGCGCACAGTGTCGAGAAAGAATGTAGTTTTGCAAGTGGGCGGTTGAACTTCGACGACGTCGTTGCTTAATAATGAGAGTCCAAGGAAGGGGCTTGGGTGTTTGCGGATTGGGAGCAACCCATGCAAGGGAAGGACACGTGCTCGCTCCATGAGCGACAGCGAGTCGAAGTGGAAGTCTTCGACCGTGAGTACTACGGCCCCAACAGGCCGCTGCTGCTTGTGAACGGCGCAGCGTCCTGGCGTGCTGTTCAGAGCTGGACGCCCGCCTATCTCACGACCCTCTTGGCTCACAAACAAGTTCTCGTCAAATCCAACGAGCAGGGCGTGTTCGACACGAACCGATGGGCGACTACCGGTAAGGTCGACGCAGTGGTCATGATGTTCGCTCAAGCTATCGAGCTCATCACATCCGCTAGCGGCGCCGAACTCAAGTACTACATTCAGCAGCGCAGCATCGCAGAGGAATTTCCGGAGCTGTTGCCGGAGCTTGAGCTGCCTGCCCTGATCGACTCGTCCAAAGAAGTGCACGTCGCCAACTTGTGGTTCGGTAGTGCAGGCTGCAAGTCTCCTCTGCACTTCGACGAATCCGAAAATTTCCTGACGCAAGTGTTCGGATTTAAAAGAGTGACGTTGTATCCGCCCAGTTGCGGGCCGAACCTGTATCCAGCGCTCGGAGATCGGCATCCGCACTGCAGCCAAGTCAATATCTTCAAACCTGACCTCGTGCGCTTTCCTCGTTACGCGGACGCAGCTTCGTCCGAGGTGCGCTGCAATCTTCGTCCGGGCGATATGCTCTATATCCCCAAAGGCTGGTGGCATGCCGTCGAGTCGGTCGACGTCTCCATTTCTGTGAACATCTGGTGGGGTCGCAAACGTCTTGACGACGACGCGCGCCATTCTGATTCGAAATCGCGGTGAAGTTCGTGCGAGACAAAGAAACGGATCAGTCGGTCGCAGCCTCCGCGGATTTGTTTCCGCTCACGTCCATACAGAAGATCATTTGGCTTGATCAGACGGTGAACCCGTCGGCGAATCATTACAACATCGGTCTGGTCCTGCGCGTCGATGGTGAGATCGAAGCCACGCTGCTGGAAACAGCGATCAACAATGTCGCAAACCAAAGCGATGCCTTGCGGCTGTCGCTGGAGCACGCTGATGGCGTTGTCTCGCAGCGCGTGCTGCCTCGCGTCGACGTCACTCTTGAAACTGTCGATTTTTCGGAAGAACGCGATGGCGACCGCTACATCCACGACACCTTCGAACGGCCGTTCGTGCTGGACGCCGGTATGCTGTGGAAGACAGTGCTCGTGCGAACCGCGCCTTCAACTCTGTTGTGGGTGCAACGCTACCATCATCTGGTCATCGATGGGTTCGGCGTCAACGTCTTCGTCCAGGCCGTCGCGAGTGAGTACAACAGACTACTGAACGGGCGTGCGCCTGTCTGCGATGCTGGCGCGTCCTATGCGCAATTCATCGCGCAAGATCAGGCGTATCTGGCTTCAGATCGATTTCAACAGGATAAGAGATTCTGGAGCGGCCGCTATGCAGTCGCGCCGCCGCCTCTGTTCCCGATCACCGCCGCCAACGACGAGCATCGTCCGTCCGGCCGGTTGGAGTATGAGATCGACCCGCAGCTGTTCGCGCGGTTGCAGGCGGTCGCCGCGCAGCGTGATCTATCGTTAGCGCATTTCATGCTCGCGGTCGTAGCCGCATATTTCTCGCGCATCTACAGCTGCAGTGAGGTCATCGTAGGCTTCCCGGTACACAACCGCAGTTCCGCAATGAGCAAGCGCACCATCGGCGCGTTCAGCTCGGTCATTCCGGTCGGCATTCGTGTGGACCAAGGCGCTTCGTTCGCCGCAGTGATGTTGGAAGCCGCCAAAGAGCTCCGACGCTGCTATCGGCATCAACGCTTTCCAATCGAGGAGATCAATCGCGAGTTTTCGTTAGCGCGGGAGGATCGTAAACAGCTCTTCGACGTGAACTTCTCGATCGAAAGCTTCGATCTGTGTTTCGAGCTCGGCGCTGCGCAGTGCACACCTGTGAAAACTTTCCGCGGCATTTACGCGCCGCTTGCGATCTCCCTGCAGAAATACGACGACAGCAGGGCGTCGGCCCTGGAGTTCCGTTTCGAGAGTCAGACGCTGACGTCGGAGCTCGTTGAGCGTATTCGCGATGGCATTGCATTGATCATCTCCGCGGCAGTCGAGTCGCCAGACTGTGAAGTATTCCGTCTGCCGGTCATGTCTGCTCCCGCGCGAGAGCAGATCACCGAGCGTTTCAACGCAACCGCGAATGTCCATGGCGGACCGACGCTCGTACATCGCATCTTCGAGGCGCGTGCTCGGGAATGTCCGCAGTCCGTCGCGTTGATTGGTGAAGACACGCACGTTACATACGGAGCATTGAACGCCAGAGCGAATCAGCTTGCACGGCACTTGCGTGGCCACGGAGTAGGGCCGGCCGACGTAGTTGCCTTCTATCTGTCGCGCGATGTCGATGCCTTCGTTGCTCTGCTTGGAATCTTGAAGGCTGGCGGCGCATATCTGCCGTTGGATCCGGCCTATCCACCGGAGCGGCTGCGCTACATGCTTGACGACGCAGCACCATCTGTCGTCGTGACTTCCGAACAGCTGCGCGGAACGCTGCCTATCGAGCGTGCGCGTGTCATTGCGATCGACACGGATTGGATCTCTATTGCGACGGAAGATGCAGAAGACCTGGAGTCTGCTGAAGCGCCGCCTGCGGGCTGTCAACTGGCGTACGTGATGTATACGTCAGGCTCAACGGGCAATGCGAACGGTGTGATGATCGAGCATGCGGGCCTCGTCAATCTCGTGCACGTCCTGCACGAGCGATATGAGCTCAGCGCGATCGATCGCGTGCTGCAGTTTGCGCCACTAAGCTTCGATATGTCGGTCGAAGAATGCTTTGGCGCGTTATGTTCCGGTTGTGCGCTGGTGTTGCGTACAGACGCGTGGATCAGCAGCGGTGACGCGTTCTGGAATGAGTGCCGACGCGCGGCCGTGACGGTTGCAAATCTCCCAACGGCCTACTGGCATCAGCTCGTGACTGACGGCTGTCGCATCCCTGAATGCGTTCGCCAGATTATGGTCGGAGGCGAGGAGGTCAAGCCCGAGATCGTTACGGCTTGGTTTCAACAGTCTACAAATCGCCCGCGACTGGTGAATGCCTATGGGCCTACCGAAGCCACCGTCAATGCGACGATTGACTTCATTACGGCTGCCGGGGATAGCCCGCGGTCGATCGGCCGCCCGATCGCGAATACTCACATTTACATCCTCGACGCTTACCTGCAACCGGTACCCACCAGCGTCATCGGCGAGATCTACATTGGCGGAGCTGGGGTGGCGCGAGGCTATTGGAAGCGGCCTGCGCTGACGGCACAACGCTTTATTGCCGATCCCTTCAGCACGGATGCACAGACTCGTCTGTACAAGACTGGCGATGTGGGTCGCTGGCGTGCAGATGGCAGCATCGAATATCTCGGCCGCAACGACCATCAGGTGAAGATTCGCGGCTACCGGATCGAGCTGGGAGAAATCGAAGCACAATTGAGCGCGCATGCCCAAGTGCGCGAAGCGGTTGTGATCGCACGCGAACACAATGGCGAGAAGCGTCTGGTCGCGTATGTAACCGCTCGAGAAGAAGCACCGAATGCAGAGCAGCTGCGAACGCACCTGAAGTCCACGCTGCCCGACTACATGGTACCGAGCGCGTTCATCGCGCTGGAGCAGCTGCCGCTGACACCAAACGGCAAGCTTGATCGCAAAGCATTGCCTGCACCTCATGGTGATTCGTATGCACGCCAGCAGTACGAAGTCCCCAGCGGCGAAGTCGAGGAGATGCTCGCGGGCATCTGGCAAAAATTGCTGCAGATGGAACGCGTCGGTCGCCACGACAACTTCTTCGAGCTCGGTGGCCATTCGTTGCTGGCGATGCAGATGATTGCGCAGTGCCGACTCGCGTTCGGCCGTGATGTGTCGCTGCGCGACGTGTTTCGGGCAGGAACCTTGAGCGAGCTGGCCCAACATGTGTCGGCAGCGTCGAGCATAGCTACGCAAACGATCGGGCGCGCAGATCGTCGACTACCGTTGAAGCTGTCGCTCGCCCAGCAGCGTCTTTGGTTCCTGCACCAGCTCGCGGGTACTAAAGCGCCGTACCACATCACGGGCGCGGTCAGGCTCGAAGGCGTGCTGGATCGGTCAGCGCTTCAGAGCGCGCTCGATGCTTTGGTGCAACGTCACGAAGCGCTTCGGACCGCGTTCATCACGATTGATGGCGTACCCAGGCAAGTCATCGTGCCGCAGGCCCGGTTCACATTGACCGAAGTCGACTTGCGCGGACGGGATCAAGTTACGCGCGAGACTGAAACGCGCCGGCAAGTGCTGGAAGAGGACCGCACCGGCTTCGATCTGCAACGAGCCCCACTGGTGCGAGGGAAACTGATACGCACGGACGAACGAGAGCTCATCCTGCTGTTGACGTTCCATCACATCATCTCGGACGGCTGGTCCGTGAGTGTCTTCACCGAAGAGCTCTCGGCGCTCTATGCAGCTCATCATCAGGGGTTTCAGAATCCCCTGCCGCCTGTGTCCGTTCAATATGGCGATTTTTCGGAGTGGCAGCATCGATGGATCTCGGAGCGCGTCCTGCAGGAGCAATCTCGTTATTGGCGTTGCCAATTGGACGGTGCGCCGCCGTTGCTGGAGCTGCCGACAGACCGGCCGCGACCGCTCGAGCGTACGCATGAGGGAGACGAAGTCGCGCTGAGCTTTGGTGCAGATCTCACCGCCGGGCTACGGTCGTTGGCGCAGCAGGCCGACGCAACATTGTTCATGGTGTTGTTTGCGGGATGGGCATCCCTGCTCGCTCGGCTGAGCGGGCAGCACGATATCGTGATCGGCACGGCGGTGGCGAATCGGCAGCACCCCGAGCTCGAGCGAGTGATCGGCTTTTTCGCCAACACGCTGGCGCTGCGCGTTCGCCTTGACCCGAATACAACCGTGCAAGGGCTGCTTGCCGATGTAAAAGAGGTCGCTCTCGGCGCTTACGCAAATCAGGATGTGCCCTTTCAGCACGTCGTGGAGACAGTTAATCCGGTGCGCGCGCCGAACCATGGCGCGCTCATTCAAGTGATGTTCGCGCTGCAAAACACGCCTCGTGCAGAGCTGAGTCTGCCCGGCTTGAGAAGCCGCCCGCACAGCACGCACGACGGCACGGCAAAATTCGATCTGACTCTCTCGCTGCAGGAAGAGAACCAGGAGATCTGCGGCACGCTCAACTATGCGACGGACTTGTTCGATCGGGCGACGATCGAGCGCTGGGTCAGCGCGTTCGAAGCTTTGCTCAAGGGGATGGCGCGTGGACTTGAACAAAGAATCGGCGGCATAACGCTGCTCGACGAGCGAGAGCACGGGCAGCTCATCCACGAATTCAATGCGACGGCGAGCCCGTATCCTCAAGACGAGCTCATGCACGAATTGTTCGAGCAGCAAGTGCGGCGCGACCCCGCCGCCACCGCGATCACCTTCGAAGCGGAAAAGATCAGTTATGCAGAGCTGAATCGTAGAGCCAATCAGCTGGCACGGTATCTCTCCGATAAAGGAATATGCGAGGGAGAGTACGTTTCCATTCTTCTGCCGCGCGGGCCGGAGATGATCGTGGCGCAGCTCGCCGTGCTGAAGCTCGGTTGCACGTATGTACCGCTGGACCCGGAAATGCCGGAAACGCGACAGGCCTTCATCGTGATCAATTGTAGGGCGCGGGTCGTGATTACGTCGTCCGTGCAATCGTCATCACGTTTGTTCAAGGGCGTGCAGTGCATCGATATGGCCGAAGCGATGCAGAAATCTTCGAAATGCTCGCCTTCGAACTTACCGAAGGTTCAACAACGAACACCGGCGCACGTGATGTACACGTCGGGATCCACCGGAGAGCCGAAGGGCGTCGTCATTCCGCATCGCGCGGTAAACCACGCCCTCGTCGGCAATGAACAGCTGCAGATTCAGCCGGCAGACTGCATTGCTCATTACAGCAATTCCGCGTTCGATGCTTCGACGCTCGAAGTTTGGGGAGGTTTGCTGAACGGCGCGCGCGTCGCGGTCGTGCCGCAGCAGACCGTGCTGGATGTGGCTGCACTGGCTGAGACGCTGAGGCGTGAGCGCGTGACAGTGCTGTGGCTCACGGTCGGGCTGTTCAATCAGTACGTATCAATCCTAACGAGCGTGTTTGTTGGCCTGCGGTATTTGATGGTCGGGGGCGATGCGCTGGAGGCAAGAACGATACGAAAAGTACTGAAGGACAGTCCGCCGGAACGCTTGCTCAATGGTTATGGTCCGACCGAGTGCACGGTATTCGCCACCATGCATCACATCGAGTGCGTGGCGGAGGAAGCGAAGAGCGTGCCTATCGGCCGGCCGATCTCGAACGCGCAAATTTTCATCTTGGATGAGGGCCTGCAGCCGGTGCCGATTGGCGTTGCGGGGGAGATCTTCATCGGCGGGGAAGGCTTGGCATGGGGTTACTTGAACCGGCCGGCACTCACTGCCGAACGTTTCATTGCCAATCCGTTCAGCACGGACGGACAGACACGTCTCTACAAGTCTGGTGATGTGGGTCGTTGGCGCGCGGATGGCGTGATCGAATACCTCGGGCGCAATGACCATCAAGTGAAGATCCGCGGCTTTCGGATTGAGCTCGGTGAGATCGAAGCGCAGTTAGCGAAACACGCGCAGGTGCGCGAAGCGGTGGTGATCGCGCGCGAGGACGGAGGTGAGAAGCGCCTGGTGGCGTATGTGACCGCACGCGAAGGTGCACCGAGCGCTGAGCCGCTGCGATCGAACCTCAAGACCCAGAAATCCGAGCACATGGCATCGGGCGCAAATGTGACCGCACGCGAGGGCACACCAAACGCTGAGCAGCTTCGATCGCACCTGAAGACGCTGCTGCCTGAGTACATGGTGCCGAGTGCCTATGTGGTGCTCGATCAACTGCCGCTGACCCCGCGCGGCAAGGTGGATCGCAAAGCCTTGCCGGCCCCGCAAGACGATGCGTATGCCCGCGCGCAGTTCGAAGCGCCGCTCGGAGAGATCGAAGAGGCACTTGCGGGTATCTGGCAAGAACTGCTGCAAGTGGAGCGTGTAGGCCGCGAGGATAACTTCTTCGAGCTCGGCGGCCATTCGCTGCTGATCGTGCCGATGATCGAGCGGCTACGTGAGCGCGGGCTGCATATCGAGGTGCGTCGGGTGTTCGAGCGGGCGCGGCTGTGTGAGTTAGCGCAGGCCGTCGGACACGGCTCGCAAGCCCGCTTCGAGGTTCCCCCGAATCTGATTCCGGTGGACTGCGAGCAGATCACGCCGGCGATGTTGCCGTTAATTGAGCTGACGGCCGAGCAGATCGAGCGGATCGTGCAACGGGTGCCCGGCGGAGCACGCAACGTTCAAGACATCTATCCGCTCGCCCCGCTGCAGGAAGGGATCCTGTTCCATCACCTGCTGAGCGAGCAGAAAGATCCTTATG
>Ga0307515_10017600_pt1 | contig 13000 bp, 8 predicted proteins | sample 17_EM_MG_FD_194513 | JGI IMG/M metagenome (GOLD analysis project Ga0307515, IMG submission 194513) | Populus trichocarpa ectomycorrhiza microbial communities from riparian zone in the Pacific Northwest, United States - 17_EM | ecosystem: Host-associated > Plants > Roots > Unclassified | place...
GTCTCTCTTGGTTTGGTCTTTTCAAGAACAAATGTATCTCTTGTCAGTGATTTTGATTTTTGTTCTGAATTAGCTACCTTTGCTGGTCTTGTTCATTTGGTTCTTGTTCTTTCATTTACATCAATCTCTTTTATGTTCTGAATTAGCTATCTATAGTGATCTTGTTTGTGTGGTTTTACATCAGTGTTACTAGTTAAAAAAAATATAGAATATAAAATTAAATTGGATGCTTATCATTTCTCAAATATTAATACATTTGGCAAAGTAAAACCTGCTCAAAGATTATGTGTAGGAAAACAGACCTTACTTAGAAAGTGCCCAGCACAAAGGACATAATCAATCGGTGACTTCATGCCCTTGTTACGAACTATTTCCCCTAAAATACGATCAATTGCTGCTCCCTGTATGTAAATGGAAATATCCATGGGAAAGATAAACAAGTCAATCTGAAAAAGTCACAAAGCAGGTACGTGGTGTACAGCAGCTCATCCTGTTGTGTATACCTTTGTCACACCAACAGATCGAACCTCAACAGATCGATCACCTTGGACAACATCAACAGCTGCGTTTGAAATAGGACCAGTCCAGAGATGCTGTAGCATATCCTTTGATTGAAGCTTTCCAAAATGACTCTCTAAAAGATTTAAATATTTAAGAAAATAAAAGGAAAAAGAAATGCTGTTGTTAGGACATCATCATGACAAAGTGTGATCCCATGATATTCAGAACTTAAATGTCTGTGCATATGTGCATGTAAGAGATAATACACAGTACAACAGATGCACTTCAAACTTGAAAGTTTAGAAAAAGAAAGAACACAAAAAAAAGCGGTTAAGTACCTGCATACTTGTATTTCCATACAAGTGAAGTTTCACGAAGCTCAAAATGAGATCCAGGTGTTCTTTCTGTAAAATACTCGAAAACATGCTGAAATCATGAATAAGCATCTGGCATTTAGAGTCTAGAGAACCTGTCATGGAAAGTACTAAGTTTTAAGGTGTGATATATTAACCTTAACACTGTCAACCCAATCCATATTCAAATTTTCTGGCATTGTTGTCATCCATTCTCCTGTACTATGGCGTAAAAACATTCCATTTTCTGCTGCCAACCACAAATTGTATTCTCGAAAATTCTGTATAAGAAGTTGTTAGTTCAAAGGCATAATATGGAGGCAAGAAAAGGGTAACTAAAGATATGAGAATACATCATCCAGGACAGCTCTATCACTTCCACTGAGAATAACAATGTTTGTTCTACGATCATCACAAAGTTTTTTCAAGGTTTCTTTTATTTCCGGGTGCAATCTAGATTGCAGCTCTCTAATATGACCGCCTCTAACTCCTTGAGTGTTTGCTGGTTCAGTTAAAGTTGCATTGAAACCCTGCAATAATGATGTACGGCAATAAAGACAAAAATAATCGAAAACAACTATACTTCATGAAATTAAAAACAGATTGTTTGTATACACTTCCAGAAATCCACACATGTGAATAGGACATACTAAACGCATATGAACTTAATGGAATTCCTCATATTAAAGCATTTTATTGGAAGGAGAAACGTAAGATACTTGTGCCTTAGAATTCATTTAATTCATTGCGACTTATACAAACAAACAGCATTTTGAAACAACTTCCCCATTTTCGGTACATCAGCTATACGTAACTTTATGTCAAGGAGAACAAGAGATAGGAAAGAAGTTCCAAAACTTATATGAAAAGGTGCCATAATTGAAGTGCTACTGGTAATCATCCTCATAGTTGAAAGTAAAACAGCATACCAGCATAAGCAAACGATTATTGGATTGCAAATATCGTTCAACTGCAACTTTGACAGGAAGTAAGGGAACTTGTCTTGTCCTTAGTTGGGCTTCAATAATGGTATCATTTAGTTCACTACAGAAAGGAGAACTTCAAAATTAAAGTAAAAGAGGCCAAATATTCCAATATACTTTATAAAATATATATAAAAATACTTGTTTCATTGAACAAACTAAAAGAATAGTCACCAATACAGCCATATGAATCCCCATTTCCCATTTATTGTGCTAAATCATATTCCCGACACAGAACAAATTAAGTCATGTTAAACCAATCACTACATGTACTTCCAAATATTAAACTTTTATTTCCCGACACAGAACATGTCTCCACTAAGAAATCCTGTTGTCGAGCGATAATATTTATCACTTACGCTTCATCGATATCCTCATTGACACGATGATGGAACATGACCGCGTACAAAAATTCTTGTCTTAAAACAATTTTAAAGTTTCTCCAACCAAATAAACCAATTTGGACGTTTAAAAATGGCCTTTAATCCATTAAAGCATCTAGAAGTTACAAAAGTAATTTTTCTTATATGTTAGATAAATGCCATATTACATGAGTTATAACCTCCTGTAAAAAAATAAAAAAAGTAACAATCTGAAAGATTTTAGAAATTAAGATCTTGATGATAAATGAGAGATCCTAGTTTCTCATCACAGGAAAGATTGAAAAATAATGGAAGAAAGTGAAATTCAAGCATGTGCACTTTTCCAGAATCTAATATCTGGTGATATTAGTAATATTAAATTACTACTAATTTACACTAATCAGACCTCCAACAATTATGAGTATACTACTCATAGATCATTCAGAAGTGGAAATGCGGTTAGAGAAACGATATCATACAAGAAGTTGAATGAATTAGCAAGGACCACCTTGCAAGGCTAAATAATATCACCAGATATAAGATTATGGAAAATTGCATAGGCTTGAATTTCTCTTTCTTCCATTAGATTCCACAATATTTGCAGCAACACAATATGGTGAATACCTTACAAAAGTAGCAGCCCACTCTTGTGATGTGTGTGTTGTCACATGCATGAAGTTATGCTGATGCATTTTTTCTCTTTCATCAGCTGGCATATTCAAAGCCTGACTAATTGAAGCAGCAACTTCTGCAATATTCCATGGATTCACCAAGAGGGCTCCAGCGCCAAGAGACTGAGCTGCACCTGCAAACTGGCATATTCAAAGCATAATCAATGTGTTCTTCTGTTTCTCTTCTTTATTTCTAAAATGTATCTTTATCCAAAATCCTAACAGAAGCAAGAGACTATCCCTGGAATATACACATAAGATGGTATTGTATGCCATCACAAAGGGAACCTTGTAGCTGCTAGACTTCATGTTCACCTTGTTTCAATAGGAATTCAGCAACTCATTCAAATACTTTCTAATTGATCCAAAGATTTTGCCTCAACCACCATTGGTGGTTATTGATCATCTAGAACCCCAAATACAATGTTAACTTTAGGTTCTTGTCATGTTTGACAGAGCAAAAACATAACTATCCAATCTTAGATTCCTCCTAGACACTGACAAACTTCCAGTAATGAATGAGAAAAATCTGTTATTTCAACCCTCTGCAAAAATAAAAAAAGGCTGCCTGCATTTCTATGTTAAATTACTTCACAAGAACTGAAAAATAAAATAGAGCAGGATAGTTGGATTTCTTAAGCTTTTAGTCCTTTTGGATCTGCATTTCTATGTTAAATTACTTCACAAGAACTGAAAAATAAAATAGAGCAGGATAGTTGGATTTCTTAAGCTTTTAGTCCTTTTGGATGAACATGATCTCAAAGGCATTGCTGAGTTTTAATTACCTCACTCAGAATGAGCACCCCTTTCTTGGAAGCTTGGCAGGCAACAAACTCATAGCTTACAAGATTCATTCCATCTCTTAAAGACGTAATAAGCGCCACATCTGGATAAAAAAAAATAATGTTAATGTATTGATAAGCCGGAAATTAAATTTACCCTCCCAAAACCATCTAAATATGACCAATTGAGCTTCTTATTGAAGGCCAGCTAGACAAATCCTCATTAAACTAAATATGTAAATGCTTGCAGATACATTATGTTTATATCCACAAATGCAGCTCCAAATATTAATGTCGCTTTTGTAAAACTTTCACATGATTCCACGTTCAGTTATCGACTGTGGAGGAAAATTATGCATGCTGGACCTGGTATGCAGTTAGTTCATATTTCTTCAAACATTTTACACAATAGCATACAAGATGATCACCTACTTTGCTATGTAACTCATAATGCAAGCATTTGTTGGTTGCATGTTCTTGCAAAACTGTAGAAGTCATTATAGATGAACACTTAGAAAGTCATAGGACTGCATAATAGGACATGACATTGCCCTCCCCCATCTCCTCCAAAAGAGAGAGTTATCAATGAAGGAAAAGAACAACATAAAATTATACCCCATAAGAATGAAGGCATAAACCAGATGGAATATCTCATTCCACATTTTACTGGCAGCAAAAGTTTTCCTGCTCGTTTATTTCAACAATTTTAGCAGTTCATCCATTCTCTTTAGAGGGCTCAAGAACACTGTTCACAAAAATGATAATATCTAATCCAGTGTAACATTCCATAAAAAAAAATAAAGAACTATAAAATGCCTATAAATAGGTACCAGTAACAGCATATAGCGCACATAACGCATGAAAGTCAAGAGACCGGTCCTGGAAAAGAGAAGAAAATGCAGAAATTTAGGAAAAACTTAGCAAGTAATAGTCATAAGAGAGATTAATCAATCCATAATTATCACCATGATGCATTTTTCACCTAATTTCAACTTTCTACACTAGATTGACATGGTGCAGAACAATTGAAACATTTTAACTCATAGAGCTTCCACATATTTCTCAATAGAAGCATTTATCCCAGTATTCACAATGAAATTAATAAAATCCACCATATAAGAAAAATGATTACTAAACTATTAGCATGTGATAATTCAAGCTTCCATGAACAAGAAAATAATAAAGGAAAAAAGAGTAGTTTGGTGGATGAAAGAAGTTTTGATACACCACCAATCCTCAAATTTAAATTGATTTGGTTAGGCTACACGTTTTCTTCACATAGTCTGTCCAGGACTAAGCTTTGTATGTTATTCTGATACTAAATAATTTTTATTCAGGCTACTTGATTTAATCATAGTTTTTTTCTCAAACAAAGAAGCTTGTCTGGATTTGGAAGTCCACTCTTCCACTACTTTTATTACCACCAGTCAGGTATATGTAATTTCATTTATTACAAGGGAACCTTTGATTCCATTCATAAACTGATTCCAGTGACAAATATCATGGTTCATAAGGTAAAAGCAAACCAGATGATGTATTGGAACCGCAGTGAGAGTCCCAAATCTCCCATTGATGCGCCCAACAATCTCATGGACCTGGCTAGAAAGCTTTTGATCTGTCAAAGACAAAAAAAGAAAGAGTAAGGCTGGTAACAGAGACCTCAAAATGGTATAGAACTCATTGGGAAGCCAATGTTTAAACTTAGAACCTTAATAGTTGATACTACAACCACGAGGCACTATTTCTGGGTTCATTAAACCACCACAAAACTAGATTTCTTACAGTTGGCAATGATCTGAAAGCCCAAGATTAAAATTAATCCGCAGAATCTCAATTCGTTTCAGAATTTCTTGTCTTTTTTTAGTGATCACTAGCAAACCACAACCCTAAATCCCTATTAAACCACTGGAAATTGACAATCTCTTGGGGTTCCATGCATCACTTAGTCAATTCTATGCCAGTATAATTGGGATAGAAGAAAGTTTGCTTGCTGGTTATATTGAATAAAAGAGCACCGGTAACAACTTATTTTTAAAAAAAGCACATACATTCCGGAACATCTGTTCTTGTTGGCACAGCAATTTGTAGCAAAACTACTTTATCACGCCACTCTGGATTTTCCTCAAGGAACTCTTCAAACGCCAATATCTTTTGGGGAATTCCTTTTATCATATCAAGACGATCAACGCCTAACATTACCTACTCACATATGAGTCGAAACAAGCAACCAGATAAACAAACTAACATTAGCAAGCACATATTAAGGAAAGCATAAATCCAGTGTTGGAGAAATTACTTAATTTACAGAGGCATTTATTCATACTATTAATCGGTAATGAAATGTTGACTCAAACATCAAGAAAAGAAAATCATTAAGATCATGTGAATATATAAGAGCATTAAAAGGGTTAATCATGAGGAAAAGAAAAACAAAAGCCAACAATCTCCTAATTGCCTGAAAATTGACCAAAATTCAAGTTCCAACCTTTCTGCCAGCAAATCTTTCTTTCAGTTCTTTTATGTGATCCTGGACCTGAGGGAGCTCCAGAGCTCGAATGAATCGATCGGAATCTATCCCAATAGGAAACTGCAGTTTCAATCTCCCAAAAACGAAATGGTGCCATCATGAGGAAGAATAAGGGTTGAGAAACAGATTTATAAGTAAAGTTAAAGAAGCATATAGTATTAAATTAATAAGCAAAATATTTGCAGGTCTGCAGATAAGAGAAATAAAATTATCAGCAAAATATATACCGCTGCTACACGAGTCAGCTTTCCCTGATTCTCTACTCCTTCAGGTGTACCCTCAAGCCCAAGGATACGAGTGCAAGCACTGACAAAATGTCTTGCATAATCATATGTGTGAAAACTGAAAGTAAAAAAGCCAGCAATTAGAAACTTGATTATCAAAAGAAAACCAAAATAATTACCACGGAAACAAATTTTCCAAAGAAACAAATTTTCGAAAGAGATAATTTGGTTCCTTAAACCTGGCTGCATCATTATGCTACATTGAATATGTAGTTTGTTCAAAAATCACGTGTAAAATTATCTACTCCTTCTACGAGTAGGATTGGAGCAAGGAAAATTGAGATGAACAGAAAGCAACAGCTATTGTTCAGTTCAGACAGGAATTTAGGTTCCTGGAGTTCTTAAACATTTGGAAGAAACTTCCTATAGATGCTAAATCTGCATGTGTTATTTAGTTTTCCAATTTAAAAGGGATTCAACTTCTTATAGTATATGCATGTAACAGAGACACAGACCACATTTTCTGATGCGTAAGAAGATTGACTATTACTTCTTCAATCATACGTGTTAACATTATGCAACAAGCACTGATAATTCAAAATTCCAAAACAAGTCTCGGATTTTTCATTTCAAGGGAAACAGCCTAAAATACTTTGTTTAGTATGTTTCTTACAGAAAAACATTGGCTCTGCTAGCATGACTTTCTGGGATTTGTATGCAATTGATATCTATACTATTCTTACTTATTTCTTTCAACTTGAGTAGAAAAATATCTATAACATATCTGTTGAAATCAACCAGGTTGATTAGATTATGAATCAGAGTGCCATTTCACACAATGAACATACAATTTTTAGCTGTCAAATGTTTCCCCAACCTCTTGGACGTAGCAGGAGTGTATCAGTTCATATCACGAAGCACATACAATGATCAAGAGGAAATAGCATCAACTCCAAAGGTTTCATTTGTCATGAAACAAATAGAGTTTGATCTTCTGTTTCCATACAAGTTACGTAAGAAACAGGAAGAAAGAGAAGATGGCACTCAAAAATAAGAATTTAAGTTCTTTAGGGGACTTAATCTAGGCCTGGTGTACAACTCCTACAACACCATGTGTGCTCTGAAGCAAACTTGCAGTGACAATAAATTTGAAAGAATTTAAGCATACAGCATACAGTGCTGGAATTTATGAAGCAGGATGGAGCACATGATAAGTTGGTGGAAACAGGTAGTTCAAAATGCTGTACTACACCACTCACAACTTACCCAACTAAATCGGCTGCAAGAACAGATTCCAACAGGTCTCTACGAGATGGCAGCATCCTGTGTATTTCAGAGGAGGGAAAAGGAGTGTGAAGAAACCAACCGACTTTGATGTTGCTGTTTTTCTCTTTCAGACATCTGGGAAGAAACATTAGGTGGTAATCATGGCACCAAACAACATCACCCTCCTCATAATGTTCGTGCACTACATCAGCAAACATTTGGTTTGCCTTCTTATAAGCATCAAATTGAGATTGAAAACTACGGGTGGTTGAAAGGCGATCTTCTTGGGGTAGCCCAAGATAATGGAAAAGAGGCCATATTATGTTGTTACAATAACCATTATAATACTGATGAACAGTGTCTTCGTCCAGGAAAACTGGGATGCATTTCTGCACAAAATAGACCAAAATTAAGGAGAAACTGAACCATAGCACAGACTACAGAGAGAAGAAGAGTCGATAATCTATAGGGTGTTTGAGATTATAGATGAACAAGAATTGAAACATCAAGATGCAACAAAAGGTTTTTGAACCTTTTCAGCCAAAGCTTTAGTTAGTGCTTCTTGTCCAATTTCATCAGGCACATTTACACCAGCCCAACCAATCCACCTGGCATCAAACTCCTTCAGACCTTCAAGAAAATAACAACACTTCAAATTCTCTTAAAACTCAGTGCCAATGGTTTAAATACATGGACATAAAAGAAAAGGGTAACATGATTATGTTAAATCAAACAGAAATTATCGTAAAAGAAGATAATACACATTGATATACAAAAGGAATTGAAAGGATGATTAGAGAAAGAAATTTAAGTATCACCTACCCAAAAGTGCACTGACCAGCCCACCTACACTTATCTCAAGTTGCCATGAATCCTTGCCCTGCCTAACTGCAGAGACGGGCAACCTATTGGCAACCACCAATAAACGTTGTTTAGGAAGCCTCTGATCTTGCCTTTCATATCCATCGATCCCTTCAGACAATTCTTCCTCATTAAGTGAAGCACAATTTTCAGTTTCAGTTAATGCCGAATCATTAGAAAAGAGATCTGCATCTCTCAAACTATCTCCTGCTTTCTCATTCAGATTAAACACCCTGTTTAATTTCCGTAAATTTCTTTCCTTCATTAGCCTTTCTGTTCTACTTTTGGGTGTGGCAGGATCAACATTACACTTGCTCCCTGGCATATGGCTTGTTTTGCAACAAAGTCTGCAAGTCAAGCCATCCCATTAAATGTGCTCTTTGGCAAGGTAAACTAACTCTTATTCTACAACAACCACTTAGAGAAGGGATACTGATTTAGAAAACAAATAAACAAAAAGTGCCTTCTCAAACATGCCCAAACAGATATAAGAGTACAAAGACATGAAAAAACTCATAATTAACCTCTCAAGTGTTTACAGCATATTTGAATGATTGCATTGTTTTACAAAGCATGAAAAAAGAGCCCCTGATCATTCAAATTGTGCGCTCTCTTCGTACAGACCTTGCCCATCATCATATACTATATTACTCTCCCCCTTCAGACTTTTGATATAACCATGCAAAAACATTTATGTAGAATTTATCAGCCAACCAGTTATACTCTGATTAAACTTAAAGGAAAGATTGCTGTAATTCTAAACTGGTAAAATGCAGGCTTGTCCAAGAGTTTAGGCATGCAAAGATTAGGAAACGAAGAAAAAAACATAAACTATTGACCACAACTTGTAATCCATTGCTTGCAATAGTTCAGAGAAGACTAAGGACCTAGTCATGTGCAAACTTTAAACATGGCAAAATTGCTATTATATCCAACTTAGCAAATCGATTGGGAAAAAAAAAAAAAAACTAAACAACAGAAGCAAAAGAATAGAAAACATACAAGTGGGGTCCAAAAACACCCACTTTGAACTTCGAAAAAACAATCCAACGAAAAATACCACGGCATTCGATCGGTTGCAATAAAAGAACATTCACCAACAAATCCATTGACAATGCCAAACATAACAGAAATGCACTGATCAAAAACAATAAGAAAGAAACAAAACCCCATTATATGAGGGCTGACAAGAGAGAACAATATCGACAAGCAAACAGAACATCAAAATATTCAAAACCCATTTTCATCAACACAAATAAGAATCATCAATGACCAAAAAAATAACAAAAAACACAAGAACAAGAATAAAAAAAGAATCTTGAAATTGAAAAAAGAAAAAAGAAAAGAAAAGCCACATGTTATCTTGTACTTACCTGATTGTTATACAGAATGCAGATCTCTTCGGGTGATTTAGCACTCATTCAAAACCATATTGATAAGAGTAAATAGTACAACGTCCTGTTGTTTTGTAAAACAAGAAACGTTTAGAAGAGCTATATGGAGACGAGATAAGCAAGTTGGCCAAAGCGATATTTTAGAGGGTTGTGGTCTGCACTGAGAGAATAAACACAAGAATCTCTGGGTAACTAATGGTGTCGATCTTTGTGAGAGAGAAGAGAAATTAAAAAAAAAAAGATTTATTATCCAAATCAACGATATGTGTTTGCCAGAGATTGGATTACAAAGACAGCCGGTTTTATATGCAAAAGGAAAGGCCATGCAGGCAGGTTCGGTCTTGTAACTGCTGTGGGGCGCCCCATTCAAAAGATTAGAGTGTAACTGGTTGGCTGATAAATTCTACATTACTGTATAGAATCACAGCAGCTTTATAATTGCATGTATTGTATGGTGGTTACAACTTTGCTCATAATCACTCTGCGCTGCCTATCATTAAAAATTAGTGTGTGATATGTTAAGAATACGTGTAATAAATATTTTGAGGTCATCCTCCAAATTCTTTTTTTTTTCAAAATAAAAATTAAAAATAAAATAAAAAACTTACAACTTAGAGAAAGCAGGCCGAAAAGGATTTCAAACATATAGAAAAATTAAGTTGTAATTTTGAATGAATTTCAAAGCCTAATTGTACCCTTATTATATCCAAGACTGAAGGAAAAATACAGATTCAAGGTCAAGTTAAATAATTATTGAACGAATCTGAATAAAATATAAGTCCAATGACACAATTAAATTTTTAATAAGCCATTTGATTTAATCATTGGCCAAATTAAAGTTTAATTATGTTTAAGAATCAATTTGGATCCAATTGAAAGATTTAATTAGGTGTAAGGACTTAATTATACTTTAAATGGATCAAATTAATTTTATTAATGGCTCAATTGGTAAAAACTTAACTTTGGGAGGTCAATTTGGGCTTAATTGAGAAGATTAGAATGTTAGGAGATCAAACTTAATTTTCATCAAGTCAATTGATTGAAATCATCGGTGAAATCACAAGAAAATCAAAGTTTTTGGGTCAATTAGGGATTAAATTGAAGAAATTTACAGCTAATGACCAATCTGTAAAAGACGTTGGGCTATAAGGACCTAATTGATTAAAATCAGGGGTTAAATTGAAGAAATTCAAGACCTAGGATCAAAATAAAAAATACGCCGAAATCTAGGGCTAAAATTGAAGTTTTCCAGGGACTAAATTGCGTAACATTTAAAGTTTGAAGCCAATCAGGGGTGTAGATGAGATAAATCAGAAATTAAAAACCACAATGAACTTTACCAAAATGATGTCGTTTTGGTTATTGTTCATTCTTCAATTTTCTATGAAATGACAGATTAGGGAAGCTATTTTGCAGGTGCATTTATACCTCTAATCTCCACCAATTTTGACAACATCAACACCAAACTGATCACCTGACATTTCTCTACACCACGGTATGGTCCGTTTAGGACGATTGACACCATAGCAGCCGTACCGTTGACCTAAAATGACCAACCCGACCAGCCTTTAACAACCAACTTTTTCAGGCAATGATTTGAACCAACGATTGGATATTTTCCAACCAAACCAAGGGTCAAGATTTGGTACCATTAAAGATAAAATATCTCTTTTCCATCCCCTATAAATAGAGGTGGATTTCATGGCATGACATCAAGAAATCAGTGTGCAAAGTTGGCAAAAAATCATCTCTGCCCTAGTTTATTTTCATATCCTTTATCAGCCTCGTTTTCCCCCTATTTTTCTCCACCTCCAGTATCACCACCATCTCCGGCTATAGTGCACGATCTTCCCTACAACATCATGAACGCATGCAAAAATTTTCACCTCCTCTACCAGCCTCTCTTCACCTTTGGCCAAACAAGGTTATTCTTCCTTTTTCCCCTTCGAAACTTACCTCATAGCGATTTGCATGCAAATGACACTTTCTCTCTAAATTTAGTGGTTGTACCCGTTTCCAGTCAAGCCCAAATGGATGGGTCGAGTCCAGTCCACCTAAAAAAAAGAGAGAAGGTCAGGTATATTAGGCTGCTAGCAACCCAACCCGACCCGGTTGCATCCAACCTAATTGGATAGGTCGGGCTCAGCCCTATATATAATAATAATATATTAATAAATAATATTAAATATTAAAAAAATCCAAAAAAATCTAAAAACTTCCTTCAAAAAATTTGTGATTTTCTTGCATGTTTTTCTATCAATTTAGCATAATATTGAGCTATATATATATACTGTAAGATATAGATCTGGTTGTAAGATACAGATCTGATATTAAAATACTCGGTTTTCTCCGAAATGTTTCAAAAAAAATTAAAATTAAAAAATCTCAAAAATTTTAAATTAATTTCCTCTTTCAAAAAAAAATATTGTGTTTTCATGCATACGGTTAAATTCTAAAAATTTTCCAAGAATATTTTCATAAAAAAAATTACATATTTCTCATGTTTTAAAATGCAAAATGGATACCATAACCGGTTTATGATTATCCATTAGGATTTTTGTCAAAATGTCAAAAACTCTTTACCAATTATTTTGTTCATTTTATATTAGGGTTTAGATGTAGACTTTTAATAATTGGAGGGGTGTAAAACTACACGGTAGAGTATACCATCAAGTATTAAAGATACAAATTATAAAATAATGTGATTCTAAAATCCAGACTTTAGAAAGGTTAGGATTGAAACCTAGTAAGGTAGAGACTTCCTCACGAAGGGAGATCTGCCTTGGACTTTAGAAAAAGATCAATAAATAGAAACTTAACTTAGAAAAACAATCAAATAACAATACAGCTTACCTCAGGTAGAGTGTATTAGGGGTAATGCGTCTTTCTCATGCACAACCAGTCCCTTACCCGGATTCTCGCAGACCATAATGTTCATAGTAACCATAATACCAAGTGGCAACTCTTGAACCTTAATCATAATTTTATGATTAAATCCAAAATCTTTTCCTTCCCAACAATATCTCTTAGGAGGCACACAAAACGTGCCAGCCCGACATCCTCCCGCGACAATATG
>Ga0307515_10017601_pt1 | contig 13000 bp, 2 predicted proteins | sample 17_EM_MG_FD_194513 | JGI IMG/M metagenome (GOLD analysis project Ga0307515, IMG submission 194513) | Populus trichocarpa ectomycorrhiza microbial communities from riparian zone in the Pacific Northwest, United States - 17_EM | ecosystem: Host-associated > Plants > Roots > Unclassified | place...
CTATTCGTTACCTTCCTTAATTCTAATCTAATAGTATGCCTATCTCAGATTTATCTTTATAAAGATTTATACATTACCTATTCTATCTTAAATCTTGCTAATTAAGGGTAAAGGATACCTATCCTTCCTAGTAATGCTATTTAACTATCTATAGTTAATACACAGCCTTAGCTTACCATTTTTCTTTAGGATAAACAGTACTAGATAACCCGCTAATAATTACAATAGTCTAATATATTTCTTTTATAAGTTCTTCTAAACAAACTCTTTTAATGCTCTACCTTCCTCTTTAGTAAGCTTATAAATTAGAAAAAACCTTAGACTTATTTCTAATTCTAATTCTATTTTATAATCCTATACTATATACTCTAATAGCTTTTTACTCTCTAATAACCATAGTTTCTTACTATACTTATGGTATCTCTTTAGTACATAGCTTAGTTCCTTTTTTATTTCCTTATAGGTTGCTCCTACTTAGTACTATACCAACTTAGCTTATTATTACATCTTGCGGCATTAAGTATCTCTAATATTAACCTAACCTATAACCTAATTAATCTTTAAATTGTACTCCTATAACTAAGGCATCCCTAGTATTACCTTATCCTTCCCTAATGGTAAGATATTAAAAGATATCTAAATTTATCTTCCTTTAATAGTTAACTAAATAGGTCCTATTTTAAGATTAATAATACCATCCCTATAGGCTATTAAATCTCCTAAAATTGTTACTAGTAAATATAGGTGCGCCTTTCTCCTATATAGTAGTCCTATTCTTTTAACTACTGCTAGTAAGATATAGTTCCTTATTACTCTACTATCTATTAATGCTTTAAACTATTAATCTTACCACTTAACTTATAAATTTAGGTATCTTCCTTAAATTCCTTTAAGGGTTTAAGGCTCTACTACTAGTTCCCTTTAATCCCGTAGGCCTCTACTTTTCCTAACTATTAGCTACTAAATCCTATTTATACTTAGTTTACTTCTTATCTTTAATATGCTATAAACAGGTATTCTCTAAATATTCCCACTACTGTTATCTATTTAGGTATTCTTCTATAAGGAATCTTCCTAGTTAAAGTATTAAGTCCCCTTATTCTTAAACTTCTACTAGGTGCTAACTATGTATATACTTAGCATTTTGGTATTTTACCTTATCCGTTATCTAATATATCCTTATTAAATACTTCCGGTTTTTATTCTTAGGTGCTTTATATATATTATACATATCATCTATATATACTATCCATAATAGTATATAATATACTTAGTGTCTTAGGTTAACTCTTAGCTTATCTTTATTCTTAAGTTTAAACCTTTCCTATATTAATCTAAGCGTCGCAACTTTATTTACAGGTACTAAAATTCGTCTCTCGCTTCTCTAGTCCTCTAATTACTCCTCTAGATCTTTTAACGTTATAATTAAGGCTCCTTTAATATAAGTTATAGCCTTTTCCGTAATTAGGTAGTCTTAAATAACTTTTTTATCTAACTATATATAGAAATCTTCTCACTTATTATTATATCGCTACCTATACCACTTTTAGTACAGCTGCTTAAGTATATATACTCTATCCGTAAGGAAGTATCTTCTTATTACTACGTTGTGACAGCCCTTTATATGTTATTCCTTAAATCTAGTTAGGATTCCTAAATTCTCTTCTTATTCCAGTTCGGTAAGCCACTTAGCTCTTAGTATACCTACTCTTAGCCTATTAGTAATTCTTTGTATAGGTGCTTTGTCTCTTATATAACTTAGTAGACTAAATCTCTTATCTAGTTTCTACTCTTACTATAAGGTAATTCTCGCCCTAAATTTCTCTATAGTTTCTTTCCTTTTGCGTCTTATAAGTAGGTCCTTAAAGTCTTTATACTTCTTAATCTTAGTATTAACCTTTTAATTTTTAGGCTAAACACTATATTTAACTAGTAAGTCCTTTAGATCTATATATCTATTTCCTAGTCTAACTACTGCCTAGATTATAGATTCTCTAATCTATAAAGAAGCTCTTTACCTCTTACCTATAGGTGTCCTTATTTATACTCTAAACTCTTAGTCCCTTAAATTTTTTAACCCTAAGCTTACTTCTAACTTAAGCTTAGCTCCCGCCTTAGTTTAACTAGGCATCTATAGTGTTCTTATCTCGTCTTAAGAATCTTAAATCTTATCTATCTCGTCTTAAGAATTTAATGCCTGTAGGAAACTCTGTCTTAAGCTTATTCGTATATTCCTAAACTAAGCTACTACCCTACTCTATTGGTTTTCGTCCATTATAGGTCTTTAGGTATACCTTATCTTATCTTAAGAATCTTAGTTATCTCTTATCTTATCTTAAGAATCTTAAGCCTTTAGCCTTTTACCTTTATTAAGTAGTAAATTAGTACTAGCAGTTATCTGCTTACTTAATCTTTATAAGATACTCTTTCTGCCATCTTATAAAGCAATAGATACCGTATCTAATGGTATTATAATGCCCGTTACTAAACCTTGCTCTATAGCGGTCTTAGTCTCTACTTCTAATACTAATATCTTAAGATCTTCTTTCTTAATATCGCTAAATAGATTTTTCCCAAAGTCCCTTTCTAAATACTGCCCTATTAACACTATACTAAAAGTTGCTGTTAGATCTTTATCGCATTTATAAAGCCTATTTTGCTCTTTATAGTTTTAGGTAGCTCTTAGTTTCTCTAAACTAGGTTCCTATAGCCAATAGCTTACGCTATACTTAGCGTCTTTATAAATTCAGCACGCGTTATTATAGCAAAACGTAAAGTGGTTAATTAAACAATCCTTTATTCCTTATAGTGCATTATTGTCCCTTTATATATATATGCCGTCTGCTAGTCCGGTTCCCTTTATCGTATAATAACTCTAACTATCTTTACAATCTCTAGCAAAATAACCCTATTTTCCGTAATTTATATAAGCTCCTTTTTTAAACTATTTTTCTTATTATAAAGTCCGCCTAAATATCTTCTGCTGCTAAGATCCCTAATTTAGCCTTTGCTCCCTAGACCTTTAATTACTTAATCCTTATCCTCTTAGTTTCTATAGCGTCTTACTCTATCTCTTATAGGTTTCTTTAGTACTACTTAGGTCTATTAGCTCTGCGCTATACCATAGTTTCTAACTTAGCTTTAGTTAATGCGTACTCTGCGCCTTATATAACTATAAAACTCTATCCTAACCTCTCTTAGTCTGTTCCCTTTAGTAAATCCTATTATTAATCTTTATCGCTTAATCTATTAATTCCCTTAGGGTGTCCGCATCTTCTATTAGAATAATTACGTCCTAGACTTTAGCCTTAAGTCCCTATTTATACTGTGCTATAAGCGCCCTATTATTCTACTTAACTTATATTACTAATATTTGGAACTGCGTTATATATTTAATGGCTAAGGTTTATTATATAATATCTTAAAGCTTTCTTTCCGCCGTAGTTATTACCTTTAGGTCTCTAAACATCTATATAAGTCGCTCTATAAATCCATTCTAGCTTAAGAATATAAACCGTACTTTTTAGTTTGTTGTTATTATTCTATTTACTTATATCTCTGTAAGGTAAGGCTTAAACTATTTAAGTGCTCTTTCTAATAAGAACAATCCTGTATACGCTATTTAATCTATAAGTATTACTAGCTTTACTCCCTCTTGCGTAACCTTAAAGTGTATTTACGTAAGGAATCCTTTAAGCTTTAATCTCTCTCCTAAGAATCTTTTAATTAATAGTAACTTAACCTTTACTGCTCCTATCCTATTAATCCTTTATTTAAATGCCGTATTGTTTTCTATTAACTAGTTAATTACCTCTTATAGTTGTTTAACCGTTATAGGTTATTATAAGTTAGTATCTGCTATACTAGTATCACCTCCTAACCTTAAAGTAGTTGCCGCCGTTAATGGCGTCGTAGTGGCTGCTTTTGGTGGTATATTATTTAACTTTTAATACTATAACTAGGTAGTAATTATATAACGGAACCTTATAGCAGGTACTACAATGGGCTCGTTATTAGGCTAGGTATATAAGTAATGCGTAAAGTTAATAACGTAATAATAACTAGTGGAGTAGTTGCCTAACAGATTAACTCTAATTGTATTCTAAGAATTACTACAAGGAAAGAACTATCTAGGTAGGGACTGAGGTCCTTTAAATACACGACCATACTCCTATAAAATCCTTCTTATATATAAGGTACGTATGCTTTATCTGCTCTATTATAGATTATATAGATTGTATAGATTATACAGATCACATCACGTGACTTGGTTACCATTCCTTATTATATGGTTCTACCAGATCTATCTTAGACCGTGCTTATATTAACCAACTAGCTTCTTCCGACTTTTCTCCAAGTAGTCATAATATCGTACTTAAAGCGTCCGTAACAGTTAAGGTAAGAAGATTAATATTATTAACGTTAATTCTCTAAAGTAAAGATATGTGGAGTAACGCGCTTATAGAGCTTATATTACTTCTATTTATTAACCTAAGGCTTTATTTAATCTCTTTATTACCACTTAATACTAGGAACTAACTAAGGATAACGTTCTTACCCTAAATAAGCGTCTTTCCTGGTAAATAAACTATCTTAATTAGGGACTACTCTATATGCTTATTAATCTTCTTACCACTAAGCTCTTTATATTTGTTAATAGATTGTTTATAAATAATAAAGATTTTAGCTCCTAGCTAGGATATAAGATTATTATCGCGAATAAATCTACTAGAGAGAATAACTTTATAATCTACGGTAATCTTATCTATTAAAGCTTAACTAAAAGTAAATGCGTTACTTAAAGCGTTTTATCGTTAAAGATATATAGAATAGTTAGCGGAGTTAATATAGTAATTATAATTAGAACTACCCTAAAGATAATTATAGATCGACTTAAACTTCCTATTATCTCTATAATTATGTGTACCAACTTATATTCCCTCTATAAGTATTTAATTAAGCTTAGTACTATAAAAGAGAAGCGCCTTATAATTAATATTATAGCACTTTAGCAATCCTATAAGTATTAAGAACTCTTTAAGATTTAATGGATTAATAGCTAAGATAACCCAGTAGATGCGATAACGAAGGCGAACCTAAATAAGGTATTAGAGACGTTTGTTAATATAAATACTCTACGTATATAAGTTAAAGGTTAGGTTAAAAGGGAGTCCCTAGAAATTTCTTAGTTACGTAAGGTCTTAAGATATAAAACTTTAACCGGCGGTTAAAGTTATCTAATTAGTTAGATTCTCTTACTAAGACTTTTTTAAAGGAGGGAGTATAATATTCTGCAGACCCTAATTCCAATTAGCCAATTAGGATTTTCCATCCCTAGGATAGAAAATCGCTATTGGCTTGCTTATAACTAGCGCCTTAGCGGCCCTAATATAATATCCACCTATAACTTCTAAGTAAGAAAGCACCATATGCTAAAAGGCAAATTTTAGAATAGTAAGACTTATATTATAATAGCAATAGTAAATAAGGAGGATTAATATTTATTACGCTAGTTAAGTAGTATTTATATATAGGTGGCAACTATAAAAGAAGAGTTGCTAGTGTTGGGAATGAGGTAAGCGGTTATTACGTAACGCCGCGGCACTAGCGTGGCGAGGAGTCTTAGGCTCCTCGCCCTTCCTCATTCTAATTAATAAGCTTTATTAACCAATATCACTATAACCTACTCGAGTAGTCGTTATTGGTGAGTTACCCTATATGACTAATAAATATTGTCTAAGATAATAGAAATGGAAAAAGGGTAGATATAAGGGCGTTAATATTAAAGAGACAAATAATAATACACCCTTATGCTATTAAAGCTTAGAGGAGTATTAGATAGCCTATTATAGGGCTGAGCTAGAGTAATATAATAAGTGGCCACTTATATAATATATAGACGATAATGCACCATTATACTATTAAACCTTAAAAGGGCATTATATAACTAATTATAAGGCCAAATCGGAGTAAGGTAATAAGTGGCTACCTATATAAGCTCTAAGCGATAATATTATTAATAAGCCAAATAACAGGGCTGCGGATGTGCACTATAATAATAATTCTATAATATTTAATAGGGTGCATAACCTAGTAATAGTTAAGACTAATTAGTAAACTTTAACTAAAATATCTATAGACGTCTTTTAGACTAAAATATTTAAAGAGGCTACTAGCTATATTATAGAAAAGCCTTTAGGATAGAACTAAGGAAATCTATAAACTGTAGACAATACTACGGCAGTATACAATATTATGCCGCGTATTAAGCGTACTAGCAGTACACTAAATAAGACACCTCCCCCGTTTTATCTATTTAGTAGTAAGGCAGAATATATATAGGTTTTATAGTAGGTAAGCTATAGGACTTCTAACCGCGCTATTAACGAGTAGTTTAACAATATTAGGCTTTAGGGAGTATTTGCTAACCATTTTTCTTGCTAAAGTGCTAATAATATTAAAGTAAAACTACTTTTAAAATAGATATAATTTAAGAGTAATTAACCGCAGTAGATTAAAATAATTGTAACTATAGGGGACTAATAGCTGCTAGTACGTTACTAAAATGCTCTAGAGATTGTGTCCTTTCTTATTAGTTACAACCCTTTCTAAGGAGATATAACTTTCTTATTAGTAAGGTAGTACTTATTAGCAGAAATAAGAATATACAATAAGCTTAATACAGTAGACTAGTAGTAGGAGACGTAAGAGCAGCTACCGCTTAGCGCAACTATAGTGCTAATTATATTAGCTAGCGATAAGACCTAACTAACATAACACGCCGGCGGTAAAAAAGCATAGCCGCTCTATATTTTAATTAAAAACATTAAACTATATATTTAATAATCTATAAATTAACTAGCCCTATTACTACTTATATACCTCCCGGTCTATATACCTAGTAATTAAATAATATAACTAACAGTGTAATATAAGACCCTCGCGGCTATCCTTAAACGTATGCTTTAGCAATAACCCTACTACTAGTATAGTTATACTAATAATGCCTATAGCGTTAGAGAAAGCTAGTAAAGAAGGAGTACGTCTCCTATATGTAGATGGCTAGGATTAACACTACTTTCTACTTCTAGCTATATTTATAGCTAATTATAAAGAATAGGTCACGCATATAGGTATTAAAAGTGGCCGTAAATATTTAACTTGTTATATATATATAAATAAACAGCATAATCTAACAACTACTATCTAGCGACTATAGCCGTTTTATATATACTAATTAATAAAAGACCAAATATAAATATAGTAGGAAGGTTGCGATACTAATAAGAAGAATAACTTAGATTATATTTAGCCGTTCCGCAACTTTATATAGGGCTATAATCTATTTAATATCTATAAGATAATAGCGCCTAATTTCCTACACTAGGTGCTTAAAGGCCTTACTAGTAAATATCTTATATACTAAATTAAGGGGCTTATATAAAGCAAAATACAGGCTAGAAAATATTAGGGCCTTAATATCTCGCGCATAGATAGTTACGGCTAGGAGATGTTAAATATTAATATACTTATTACTACCCGCTTTATATAGGTGTAATAATTTACCAATATAATGGTATAGGATAGCTAGGTAAATGTCAGCTAATAAATAGGAAAGATATATAAATCTCTATTACGATAATTAGTCCCTACTATAGCACCCTTACTAAAATAGAATAAAGGCGCTATACTATTTATCTAAGTGTTTATAGACTTCACTATATTATCTTAATATATATTATATAACAAATTAACTATCTAGTACCTAGTAGTAGCTATTTATAGAATAGATAAAATAAAGGATATATTCCTTCCGTTTTAACTAAGTAAGGTAAAACTACCACACTTTAATATTCCTAAGCTATATGCTATTACCTACTATCTAAAGAGTATCTAGCGACTAGGAGTAATTAAAGGTATAGATATAAAGTATTCGGAGCAAGTATATAAGCTATAGAAGGCATTCTACTATAGGACTAATAAATAGAATAACTATAAAGAGCAGATGCTATAATATAATACTATATATCTTAATATTATACTTTAAAACGAACTTAAGCTATAGGCGTTAACTAATATAATTAATATAGTAGACCTAATAAGCGTAATATAGACAATACGACTAGGCCCTATAGTTAATATATATATATATCGCTTATATATATAAAACTTTAACAACTATATAATTTAGACACTTTAAGATTAGAGAATTAATATATCTATCTAGTATATGGTTAAGGAGGTATAGCGCTAAATAGAGATTACTAACCTTGTATCTAAACTAGCCCCCTTTATAAGGGAATACTGTAAGCAAATTAACAGAATTTAGTAAATAGATTAGGACGTTAACTAACTAGAGGCCGATAACAATTAGGTATTAAAGATGCCCTTAAGTATCTATTATAGCGTTATATACTATATTCGCTTTAGGAAAGATACTACTAATACTAATAAGCTTAATAAGGTATTTACTTAATATACCCTATTATAGGCTAACACTAAAGCCCCTTACTATAATGCTGTAATAGTATAAGAATATAAGTGGGTAAATAATAGCCTCCATAGTAATAAAGTAGGGAGGCTTTATCTACTACTTACAATCTAGGATATTAGGCGATTAAATAGTAAGGGCAAATACCTAAAATACGCTAGTGCGTTGGTAGAGACCCTCTAAGTTTATAATAGTAGTAAAATTAACATAAGAACTAAAATACTTAGAGTGTAAAGTATAAAGCCATCTAATAGTAGGATAAAATATATGCTGAATACCCTCTAAATATATAATATTAACTATATTACAAGGCCCATTTTACTTATATTAATGGACATTAATATTATAAACTATTTCTTTATAAATAACTATAGTGATTAGGATATATATAATACTATATATAATAAAGATTTTAAGCAAATAAATAGGGTATAGGTTAATGCATATATAAGGAAATAGGCTTATATTAAGCGGTAAATAAATACAACTTAGCTAAAATAGTAGTAAGTTATAACTAGCGGCGCCAGATTATAATAAAGGGGTAGATTACCGCGACTATAATAAACTAAAATATAACACTACTATATATCGCCCTCTACGCGCTAGCTACCCTTTATATTCTATATACTATACTATTTACCTTAAAAGTAGGCAAATATCGCGAGGAACTAGGCTTCTGTATAGTATAGAAAAAATATTATATAAAGTAGGACCCTATACTATAGTAAGGCAATCTAATCGCCCCGTTATAAAGCCTAATAAATAGTTAGGCCGCCCTCCTAACTTATTATTATAAGTTTATTAAAACTCCTTTTTATATACTTAGTAAGAAATACCTAATTTATATTATAAAAGTTAACTAGGTTGTTATTTAAAGTATATTAGATATAAGACTCCAGACTATTTAGCGTCTTTTAGGGAAGTAAGGTGTATATAAAAGCTAAATAGTTTTACTAAACTAATATACTTATCCTCTACCTATCCTATAGAAAAGTAAATAAAGATACTATAAGTTAAGTAGTAGCTCCTAAGATAATCTAGATCTTAAAGGGGATAATATTAGGCTCTATACCGTAACTATTTTTATTAAAAGGCAAGGCTGTTATTAATATGCTATAGTATAACCTATTATTATTAATTTTAATAACATTATCCTAATGGATAGTCCTGTTCTTATTAGATAAAAGCCTATAAACCCTAAGCAACTATAAGATATCTAAAACCTATACTTAAAAGAAACGCATATATTACTTAAATAAATAACCGCTATAGGATAACTTTAGATAATATATAAAGCAGCTACTTAGCCTAGTTAATATAAAGATATATAGTATTGCTTAGATACGTCTTATTATATAAGTAATAATAGGCTCTATACCTAAAGAGCTTTATCTTTCTTCCTAGCTAGAAATAAATATAAGTAGTCTAAATACACTAATAAAGCAGATATGGAAAGAGGTAATTGCTATTATAGACCATTATAAAAACCTAATAAATAGAGTATTAAGTATGCTACTAAGGCTAGTGGCATATAAGGTTCGCGGTCTTTAGATTTAGTAGTACTATACTAATTAATTTTCTAGCTATACAACCAGCTTAGCGTATTTTAGTATTATATAATAAATATAGTACGTAATACTGTTACTAGGAGCTATAACTGCCTTAAACTAAATACTAAGGCTATAGTAGAGGAAGTAGTGGAACTACTTAAGGATAACTGCTTTACGCTTAGTGGCCTAGTTAGTACTCTACCTTTTATTATACCTAACTAACTAAGGCTAGGATAGAGAGATAAGATTTAGGGCACTAATTATTATATATTATATTAAGCGCGTATTCTTTAATACTAGGCTAAGGTTACTTACCCTTAATAAGAATAGTACTAACCTCTTCTTACCTATTATAGCTAATATAATATAGCTTATATATATAGCGATTTAATATACTTTTAAGGACTATAGAAGCGGAATATAAGTTATTTATAAGTTTAAAGCCAACGCTATAATTATAGGTAAATCTATAGAAAGCCTCTTACTATACTTACTAAAGCGTATTATAGATAGTTAGGAGCGATTATAAAATATTTAGAAGAGCTACTAACCTAAGTATAATAAAAGGCTATATAGGCTACTTTTATAATAAGTTAATAAGATACGGAATATAACTAGAGATAAAATACTATAGACTTAGTAGGCAATTAGCGATCTATTTAAGGATACTATAAAAAATCTAGAGAAACTAGATCCTAAGTATAATAATAGGTTTACTTAATAACTATATACTATAAGTGTAAATATATAATATTATATTAATTATATCGCAACATTATATCGCGATACTCGCTATATACTATAGCACTTTACCGCCGTTTCCTATATTATAATATTATACTATTTTAATTATTATATACGGGCTAATAAAGATAATATAATAGGATAATAGTAGCCTAGTATATTTATTATAAAAAATAAACCCCAAAACTATATATAAGGTCTCCTTTTCATAGTATACTAATAAGATAATTTTAATGCTATATAACTATAATATTAACGCTATCTAAGCGCGCTTTAAATAAATTTAAGGTAATAATAAATAGGAAATTGGAATTAATTACCACATTTTATAGTATACTTTTACCGGTAAGTTTAAGGTTATAGATATTACGGATAGTGCTATACTAGAGAATATAAAGGCCTACCTATAGAGTGGAGATAGACTAGTAATACTAGAATTTGCTAATAAAGAGGATAAGAGTAGAAAAGGTAGTAGAATAAATAGGGAAAATAACGGCAATAAAGAGGATAAGAGTAGAGAAGGCAGCGGGATAGATAGGGAAAATAATAGTAAGAATAATGGCGAGAATAAAGATAATTAGGGGTTTAATAGTGCGGTGCTACTATTATAGCGAGACTTATATAAATATTAAACTTAAAATAGTAGGTTAACTAAAGGGCGTTATTAGGTATATTAAGGTTATATTATACTACTATTAGGTTAAAATATGTTCTTTATATAGTATATACTAGGTATATAGAATAAGTAGAGAATACTAACTATATAGAATAAGTAAAGGGTACTAACTATGTAGAATAAGTAAAGGGTACTAACTACGTAGACTAAGTAAAGTATACTAATTACGCGGAATAGGTAAATACTACTAACCGCGTAGACTAAGTAAATACTATTAAGTATATAGGAAGAGTAACACTTATTTATTACTTAAAGTAAGTAAAATATATAGAATACGCGAGGGGGGCATTATATATTAATTGCGTATTAAGTATAAAGAGAGCTTAATAAAATAAAGGTACTACTTACCTGGGTAGCTATAAATACGCAATTAGCTATACTGCGTTATTAAATACGGTAGTATACTATACCACGTTATTAGATGCGGCAGTATACTTATACTATATTACTAGATATAGTAGTATACTATACCATATTATTAAATACGGCAGAATACTATACCGCGTTATTAGATACGGCAGAATACTATACTACGTTATTAGATGCGGCAGAATGCTATACCGCGTTATTAGATGTAGTAGAATGCTGCACTATATTATTAGATGTAGTAAAATACTATACCGCGTTATTAAATGCGGCAGTATGCTTATATTACGTTGCTAAATGCGGTAGTATACTACACTACGTTGTTAGATATAGCAGTATGCTATATTATATTATTAGATGCGGCAGTATACTACACTGCGTTATTAGATACGGCAGTATACCGCACCTAAGTCAATACTATACGCTACACGTTATAGTGCGCGGATTGCGCATTTGGCCGCCAAATGCCGCCAAATGCTGCGAAAATGCTGGTAAATTTTTTCCTAACGTAGGATTGCCTTATAGATAAAAGAAGTAATTTTACCTATTAGTTACAATTTTAGGAGATCTAATAGCCTTTAGAGAAGGGATTATTAATCTTAAAATAGGACCTATTTAATTAACCATTAAAGGAAGATAAATTAAAATATCTTTTAATATCCTATTATTAGGATGGGATAAGGCAGTACAGTGATGTTCACGACCAGCTTCACCCCCCCCCTTTAGCGAGCGCTGCGAGATTTCAAATTCGCTACGCGCATCCAACCTCGCTTGATTGCCACTAGCTGTACGTAGTACCTGTAGCGAACGGCTGTGGCCACACGCAAGGACCTTTTTGGTTGCCCTGGAGAAACGCCTTGGTTGGCCAGGGGAATCAAATTGAAGACGTACGCTTCCTCTTCTCCCCCTTCTCCCCCATAACTACGCCTCCCTTGTGGCCGCCAAAACGCGAATACAACGCTGTCTCTGCAGAGAGGTCGATGAAATTTGGCAATATCATACGGGTGGAAACCTCATGATATCTGATGAAGATCACGACACTGCGGGATCGCGACGTTCTTGCAGCCAAGCATACGGCTTCGCTACAATTACTATGTACAGCTGGCGGCAATCAAGCGAGATTGGATGCGCGTAGCGAATTTGAAATCTCGCAGCGCTCGCTAAAGGGGGGGG
>Ga0307515_10017602_pt1 | contig 13000 bp, 2 predicted proteins | sample 17_EM_MG_FD_194513 | JGI IMG/M metagenome (GOLD analysis project Ga0307515, IMG submission 194513) | Populus trichocarpa ectomycorrhiza microbial communities from riparian zone in the Pacific Northwest, United States - 17_EM | ecosystem: Host-associated > Plants > Roots > Unclassified | place...
GGGGTTTTTTGTTCACCCAAAAAAATGGGTTTTTCTCAGTGTATATTGGGGTTTTACCATAGGAATTAGTCTGCGTGGACCCATTAGGGGGACCGGGTCGGACGGTAAATTGAATCTACTACTAATATATTTATCTTAACTGCTATTTCTAATATAGCTTAGTAGATTTTAAGGATTAAATTCTAGGTAAATAATTTTTTAAATTCCTTAAATAGCTTCTTTTACCTATTACGCTATATCTAAGGTTCCCTTTTCTTTATAAGTTTTGTAAATAGTTTAATATTCTTTAACTACTATATAATAAACCTCTAATAGTAGTTATAGAACCCTAGAAATAATCTTAACTAACGTTCTTTAGCTCTTACTAACTTACTATTAAGTAATAAAGTTACCTCGTCTATATATGTTGTTCCGTATAGCCATACCTAGCATCTTACTAGTTACTCGCTTACCTTTTAGGGTTTATACCGTGGCTGGGTAGTGCAGAGCCTATTACCTTATCCTTACTATAGCTTTAACTTTCTTTAAGTCTATACTAATTTATCCTAGTTTAATAATAAATTCTATAAAGCCTATCTTCCTTATAAAAATCTTATACTTTTTAATCATTATTAGTGTCTATTCTTCTTATAGTCTCTTTAAAACATATTGAACGTATTCTCCGTACTTCTTTTTACTTATAACGTAGATAATAATAACATTAAAATATACAATAATAACTTATTAAAGTATTCTTTTAATATACTATTAATTACTTTTAAAATATTATTAGTATATTTACAAGCCTAAATTATATTACTAATAGTTTTATCGGCAAAATATTGTTCCCTATTAACGGCCTCAATAGTTAATAGTTGACGTAATTAGCGCGTAGTTAAGGGCATTTCGCAACTTGACCGACTAGCCTATATCGTGTTTTTTTTTAAATACGCAGCCTGCACGTAACCTACGCGTTTAGCAACTATAATTATATTAAGAGCCATCTACCTCTTTTATACTAATAGTATATTTTAGATAATAAAGGCTACTTTAAAGCTATTTATAAGGCTAGTAAGGTAAATTATATATACTTCTTTATATAATCTATTATATTATTATATAGCCAAAAAGTAGCTGCTAGGAGTAGTAGATATAGACCTGTTTGCATCTACCTATCTACATCTATTAACCTATCTATATCGCCTACCTATTTATATCTATCTACCTATCTATATCTGCCTACTCGTTAATATCTACCTACCTATCTATATTACCTATCTATCTGCATTTATCTACCTATCTATACCTACCTACCCGTTAGCATCTATCTACCTATCTGCATTTACTTACCTATCTATATCTGCCTACCTATCTATACTACCTTAATTTGATCGATTGATTAAATCGTTTATAGTGTCCGCTAGCTAGTCGTTGTCGTCTAGTTCTGGCGACGGTTGTTTGGCAACGGCGACGGTTGTCTAGTTCCGTCTGGTTTTAGCGATAGCCGTCTAGTTCTAGCAACGGTCCTCTGCTAGCTGCCGTTTTAGTACCTCCCTAAATAGGGAGGATATAAGAAAGGAAGAAAGGGTAAAAAAAATAAGGTAGTTATATAGAGTAGAGGTATATATAGAGGCTATTAGGAATATAGCGGGGACCTAATATAGAGCTTTGTATAGAGCCTCCGTATATAGAGCTTTACGCAAAGCCTTACACAGAGCCTCTATATATAGAGCTTTGTGTAAAGCTTTATATAGAGCTTTATATAAAGCCTTTAAGTAATAAGACTATATAAAATTATTTTAATTTTAATATATAATAGCCAAATATATTATAAGCTAGTATACTATAGGCTAAGAAAATAGTAAAAATTAACCTACGTAATTGGTATATAACTTTAAAATATTATATTATATTACCTTAATTACATATTAAGGAATATATAGTTAGCTTTTAAAGTCGTTAAGTTAGTTAACTGCGTGTTATTTAACTTTTAAATATATTAAGTTGGTTAATTGCATATTAATTACGCGAAACGCCCTAAATAAAGTTTACTTAAATCTCAGCCTATAAATATTTTCCCGATGTTATATAACCCTCTTTTAATCTAAGGCTACTTTCTATTTATTGCCTTCCTTAATCTTAATCTAATAGTACGCCTATCTTAGATCTATCTTTATTCCATATATTGTTAATAAAGTTACTATAGTAAGTAAACTAACTAGATTGTCTAGATTAAGGCTCCCCTTAATAAAATAAAGCCATAGATTTAATTAAGCAATTATACGTTAAATATCATAATAATAAAGCTATAAATTAATAAATATCGACTCTGTCGTCACCTAATACAATCTATATATTCTTTTTAGCAAGGTCCTTGTATGCAGAGCGGTATTTTATATAGAGATACTTTGGTAGAGACGCGTGTTAATATTTTAGTATTCGCGCATAGGCTACATTTATGTAACACCTTAACGGCGTATAGGATAAAGATTTATATATTACTATTTAACTATTAGTAGTTAATATATAGCCTAAGTTTTCTGTTCTTTTTTAGTATAGATAGTACGAAATATTATACTAATAACTATAATAGTTAGATATATCTCTTTTATAGATTAAAATTAACGTTAGACTAGTTTCTGGTTCTAACCCTATCTTATAGTCCTATACTATACACTTTAATGGCTTTTTACTATACTTATAGTATCTCTTTAACAATATTCTTATACTGCTTAATCTTACATAGGGAGAATAGTAAGAGAAAAGATACTAGAATAGTAGAAAAACAATTAGCAACAAAACAAGATTAAAGGAAAACACTATACTAGGATCTATAAAGGAAGCTATTTCTTTTCTCTTAAAGCCCCTAAGAATAGATACTCTAAAAGGCTATAATTAGCTTTCTTCCAATTAAAGCTAGGAAAAGGCTACTTTAAATCCTTTTCTAAAACAATAGGGAAGGACGAAGAAGGTAGATGCTTTAGGGAATATAACGCTCTATAAACCCCTAAGCATTTACTACTAAACTGCAGCCTATATAGGGAAGAGAGAAAGAAAATACAAAGGTAACCAGGCTTCTCTCTTTCTTTAAAACAGTTATTTTATATAAGGAAAGAAAGAGAAGCGCTTTTTCTATTCCTAGATAGGATAGGGATAGCTACTAAAAAGTAGCTAATAGTAGTAAGATCTCTAAAAGGAGGTAACTCTTACTAGGCTTCTAGTGGATAGATAATAGAGAATAAAAAAATAGAAATAAATTATAAAAGGATAGGGATAGGCGTTAGGATCTATTATCTCTTATAATCTTTTCTACCGTTTTTCTTATTACCTAGTAGTTGCTAGTAACTTAGTGTTTTATTAAGGAGCTGTAAACCCCCATTAGGGGTTTATAAACTACTAGGCCATAATTACTAGTATATATTAAGCTGCCTAGAAAGGATTTATATAAATAGAGTTATAGCGCTATAGCCTAGAGGCTGTATGCATAGTATTATGCGTAGTATAATATAACGGATATATATAAATAAATAAATAAAGTATCTCTTTAGTATATAGCTTAAGCTTCGCTTAGTTTCCTTATAAGTTACTCTAACTTAGTACTATACTATCTTAGTTATTTATTATTTATTATACTGTTTTATATTTTAAATTTTAACCTAATTAGTAACTTAATTAATCCTTAGGTTATATTCCTATAACTAAGATATTTTTAAAACTACCTTATTCTTTCCTAACAGTAAAATATTAAAAGATATAATAACTAGCCTCCCTTTTGTAACGGAACCTTATAGCAGGTACTACGGTTAGTCCTATTAATAGGCTAGGTGTATAAGTATTGCAAGAAAGTCAACAACGTAATAATAACTAGTGGAGTGGTTGCCTAACAGATTAACTCTAATTATATTCTAAGAATTACTATAAGGAAGGAACTATCTAGGTAGAGACTAAGGGTCCTTAAATACACATCCGTACTCTTAAGAAAGTCGTTACTCTATCTGCTTTGTCTACTCTGTTCGCTCTATTATAGATCTTATAGATTATACAGATTATACAGATTACATCACGTGACTTTACTTACTATTCCTTATTATATAGTTCTATAGGCTCTATTCTAGACCGTGTTTATATTAACTAACTAGCTTCTTCTAACTCTTCCCTAAGTAGTTATAATATTGTACTTAAAGCGTTCGTAACACCATCTCCCTTCTCTTTATCTTTGTCCTTAAAGATTCCTAGCATCTCTAGGTTGTTTACTAAAGGTATAATATCTATCTAATTAATTTAGTTAATATTATTACTTATTATGCCTAAAGCATCTTCTTCTTCGTCTACAGCTCGTCGGTCTCGTACCGTTGCTGTAATATTGTTATTTGGTGAAATTATGCTATCTCCTTATTCTTATTATACGAAAAAGGGGTTAGTTTATATTGCGTTAGTAAGTCCTTTATCCTGGCAACCCTCTTTATATTTAGAGTGCACTAAAGCGAATATTTAATTGTCTTATAATATTTGCTCTATTTCTAACACTAAGTATACGCGTCCTATTACTCTTAATAGTCTCTAAGTTCCTTAAGTAATTTATCTTAGGGTCTCGTGTTTAATCTATTACTATAAAGCTTAATAATAAACTGTCCGTCGCCTTAGTGGAGCTTTATTATTTATATAACGCTAAGAAGGAGGCTGCTAATGCTTAGTAATAAGCCCTTAATTCTTGTCTAGCTGCGTTTACTTAGTTAATTTGTCTTAAGAAGGTTTATAAAAAGGTCCGTTTTAAGGAGTAAAAACTTATAGAATAAGGTTTATAGGAACTTAGTAGTAAGAAAACCAACTCTCTTTCTATAGTAAAGGAAATAACTCTAAGTAGTTTAGCAGTCGCTCTTCTTAGGTCCCCCTTAAGTAACTCATTTTTTGGCGATCCTTCTTTATTAATATTACCTAACCTATTTTCTTCTAATACTCCTATACCTTTCCTATAGCGTTCTTTAGATTCTTTAGTAGCTTCTAGATAGTCTTAGTGTAGCCTATCCACTTTACTTTATACTATATTTTATTGTCTATATCCTTATAACTAACGATCTTTAAAACTTACTATTTATCTTCTTCCTATCCTCTATACGTGTCTGCTTTATAAACTAGTGGCTTAATATTCCCGTATACTAGCTCTAGTATTGCGATATGCTATATAGGGTAGATCTTTATTTTGGCTAGTAAGTTTAACTTAAACGTAACTGGTAAAATCCTTTACGTAATTTTAAAAGGTTTTAATTTAATATAGTCTAACTTCTTACTTAGTTGTCGACTCTTAAAATTTTTATATAGTAGCTATACTTTATCTCCCTCCTTAAGATCTAGTCCCTTAGATCTCTTAGCGTTATAGTACCTTTTTATTTTTTACTGTACCACCTTACCTATTTCTGTGAGGTTTATATAAAAATTTATTAAATTCTCTATTCTTTACTTAGCTGTGCTACTTGTCTTCTTTACTTAATATAGCGATAATAATGTTCTTAGCTCGTATCTATAATTCGCCTTAAATGGTAATATACCCATTCCTTTTTATAGTGTTATATTGTATATAAACTACGTAACTAATAACAACAATACCTAATTATTTTATATATAATTGATACAGTGCCTTAGATACTACTCTAGTGTCTAATTTAGTCTCTCTATTTAACCGTCTATCTGCGGATAATATACGGTGGAAGTTACTGCTTAAACTCCTTGCTTCGCTAAAAATACCTTCTAGAATACTGCTATGAATCTTAAATCTCTATCTAATATAATTTTACTTAGTACTCCGTACCTTACAAACACTTCTTTAATATAAATTCTAGCAATATCTTCTGCTAATATTTCTTCTGTGCATGCTATAAAGTATCCCCACTTTGTAAGCTTGTCTACTATTACTAAGATCGCGTTATAATCTTATCTAGTAATAGAATCTCTTAACTTTAGTAACTTAATAATAAAGTCCCATAATATAACCTCCTATAGTCTCTCTAGTATTTTAACAGGTTATAGCCCTCCATATAGCTTATACCTTATTAGTTTATTTCTTTAGTAATCTAGATATTCTTTTATAACTTATCTTACTAGTCCCTAGATTCCATTAATAATATACTCCTCTTAAAGTCTTAACACTAAGCCTATAGCTCTATTATGTCCTTAAGTTGGTCCTTTATAAAACAATTTAATAAACTCCTTTGCGATAGACCTTAGCACGTATATTACTTCTCAATTTTCGTACTACTTTAAGTCTAGATCCTCTACCTGTGCGTCTTAGACCTTTTATATCTAATTACTCTCTAGTAATTTATAGATCTGCTTCTTTTATATTGCTATTATTTTCAGATAATTATACCTAATTAATTTATCTATATCTTTTCGCAATAAAGCCCCTAATGGCTTTTTGTTATTTTATAGTTTAGCCTTTCTGCTTAGAGCATCTGCTTATATATTCTCTATACCCTTAGTATACTAAATCTTAAAATGGTATTCTATAAGCATCTCTACCCATCTAACCTATCTTTAATTAAGTTCTTTTGTTATTAGGAACCCCGTTAGGTTCTTATAATCCGTCCTAACTATAAATAGTTTCTCTATACCTTACAAGAATGCTCTCTATTCCTTTAATGCTATAACTATACCTAATAACTCCTTATTATAGATGTTATAGTTTAGTTCTAGTAGTATTATCTTCCAACTATAGTATATTACTGGGTACTATCCGTCCGGATACTTTTGTGTAAAGTATACCCCTAGTATAAAGTCTAATATATCTGTTTCTATAACCGTCTCTAGTCCTAGTTAATAGATCTTAAGAACTAGCTCCTAGGTAAACAACCTTTTAACTTCCTAAAATAGTTCTTGTTATTCCTTTCCCTATACCTATAGTTCTTCTTTTTTCGTTAACCGCGTAAATAGCTTAATATCCTTTAACTACTACGCTATAAACCTTCTATAGTAATTGCAAAACCCTAGGAATAATCTTAACTATATAACGTTTTCTGGTTCTTACTAATTTACTATAGCCTTAATCTTTTTTAGATCTATACTAAGTCGGTCTAGTTTAATAATAAATCTAACAAAATCGGTCTTCCTAGTAAAGAATTCGTATTTCTTAATTGCTACTAGCATCTATTCTTTTTATAGTCTCTTTAAGACCTATTTAACGTATTCTCCATATTTTTCCTTATTTATTAAGTAGATAATAATATTGTCGAGGTATACCATAATAAATTCATCCAAGTGTTCTCTTAATATATTATTAATTCGCTTCTAAAACGTTACTAGTGCGTTTATAAGCCCAAATTATATAACTAATAGTTTATATAGTCCTTCCTTAGACCTAAAGGCTGCCTTTTATTTATCGCCTTCCTTAATTCTAATCTAATAGTACGCCTATCTTAGATCTATCTTCGTAAAGATTTACACATTACCGATCCTATCCTAGATCTCGCTAATTAAGGGTAAAGGATACCTATCCTTCCTAGTAATGCTATTTAACTATCTATAGTTAATATACAGCCTTAGTTTTCCATTTTTCTTTGGTATAAACAGTACTGGATAATCTGCTAATAACTGTGATGGTCTAATATATCCCTTTTATAAGTTTTCCTAGATAAACTCTTTTAGTGCTCTACCTTCCTCTTTGGTAAGCTTATAGATTGGAAAAAACCTTAGACTTATTCCTAGTTTTAATTCTATCTTATAGTCCTATGCTATATACTCTAATAGCTTTTTACTTTCTGGTAACTATAGTTTCTTACTATACTTATAGTATCTCTTTAGTATATAGCTTAGCCCTTTCTCTATTTCTTTGTAGGTCGCCCCTACTTAGTACTATACCAACTTAGCTTATTATCGCATCTTACGTTATTAAGTATCTCTAATATTAACCTAACCTATAACCTAATTAATCTTTAGATTGTATTCCTATAACTAAGGCATTCCTAATACTGCCTTATTATTTCCTAATGGTAATATATTAAAAGACATCTCGATTTATCTCCCTTTAATAGTTAACTAAATAGGTCCTATTTTAAGATTAATAATGCCTCCTCTATAGGCTATTAGATCTCCTAAAATTGTTACTAATAGATAAGGGTACTCTTTTTTCCTATGCGGTAATCCCATTTTTTTTAACTGCTATTAGTGAGATATGGTTCCTTATTGCTCTACTATCTATTAATACCTTAAACTGCTGATCTTGCCACTTAACTTATAAATTTAGGTATTATCCTTAAATTCCTTTAAGGGTCTAAGGCTCTACTACTAGTTCCCTCTAGTCTTATAGGTCTCTACTTTTCCTAACTATTAGCTGCTTAATCCTATTTATACTTAGTCTAACTTAGGCTAATACTTAGTTCGCTTTTTATCTTTAATATACTATAGATAGGTGTTTTTTTTTAAATATTCCTACTATTGTTGTCTATCTAGGCATTCTTCTATAAGGAATCTTCCTAGTTAAAGTATTAAGTCCCCTTATTCTTAAACTTCTACTAAGTACTAACCATGTATATACTTAGCGTTTTAATATTTCGCCTCGTCCGGTGCCTAATATATCCTTATTAGGTACTTCCGGTTCTTATCTTTTAGTATTTTATATATATTGCACGCATTATTTATATATATGATCTATACTAGGGTATAATATACTTAGTGTCTTAGGTTAACTCTTAACTCGTCTTTATCCTTAAGTTTAAACCTCTCCCGTATTAATCTAAGCGTTATGACTTTATTCGCAGGTACTAAAATTTGCCTCTCGCTTCTCTAGTCCTCTAATTGCTCCTTTAGATCTTTTAACATTATAATTAAGGCTCCTTTAATATAAGTTATAGCCTTCTCTATAATTGGGTGGTCTTAGATAACTTTTTTATCTAACTATATATAGAAAATTTCCTACTTATTATTGTATCGTTGCCTATACTACTTTTAGTATAGCTCCTTAAGTGTATACGGTCTGTCCGTAAAGAAGTATCTTCTTATTACTACGTTGTAATATCCCTTTATATATCATTTCTTAAACCTAGTTAGAATCCCTAGATCCTCTTCTTATTCTAGTTTAATAAGCCACTTAGCTCTTAGTATGCCTACTCTCGGCCTATTAGTAATTCTTTATACTAGTGCTCTATCCCTTATACGTCCCAATGTGCTAGATCTTTTATCTAGTTTCTGTTCTTACTATACAGTAATTCTTACTCTAAATTCCGCTATAGTTTCTTTTCTTTCGCGTCTTATAAGTAGATCCTTAAAGTCTTCTTGCTTCTTAATCTTTATATTAAACTTTTAATCTTTAGGCTAAATACTATATTCCCCTAGTAAGTCCTCTAGGTTTATATATCTATCTCCTAGTCTAACTGCTATTTATACTGCGGATTCTCTAATCTATAGCGAGGCTGCTTACCTTTTGTTCATAGGTGTCCTAATTTATACTCTGAATTCTTAGTCCCTTGGATTCTTTAATCCTAAGCTTACTTCTTTCTTAAGCTATGCTCTAGCCTTAGTCTAACTAGGCTTAGGTGTTCTTATCTCGTCTTAAGAGTCTTAAATCTTACTTATCTCGTCTTAAGAATCTTATACTATTAGGAACTCTTATCCGAAGCTCATTTATATATCTTTAAACTAAGCTACTGCCCTACTTTATCGGTTTTCGTCCGTTATAGGTCCTTAGGTATACCTTATCTTGTCTTAAAAATCTTAGTCGTCTTTTATCTCATCTTAAGAATCTTAAGCTTTTAGCCTTTTGCCTTTATTAAGTGGTGAGCTAGTACTAGCAGTCGTCTGCTTATTTAATCGTCTCTAGATATTACTCCTTCCGTCTTATAAAGCGATAGATGCCGTATTTAATGGTATTATAATACCCGTTACTAAACCTTGCTCTATAGCGGTCTTAGTCTTTACTTCTGTTACGTTATTAAGGCTTAGATACCCCTAGTTAGTTCCTTTTTCGTCCTTATCACTATTAATTAATAAGTACTCCGACTCTATTATTATTATTACTAATTTTTATCCGCATATTACTATAATATCTTAATTTAGCTCGTAGAGTTAATCTTATTCTTTATCTAACTCTTAGGTTCCTTTAAGTCCTCTTAACTCTAGCTCTTATGGCTAATAGCTTACGCTATACTTAGCGTCTTTATAAATTTAGCATGTGTTATTATAATAAAACGCGAAACTTCTAATTAAACACTCTTTTGTTCCTTATAGTATACTATTATCCCTCTATATATATATATCTTCTACTAGTTGGGTTCCCTTTATTATATAGTGACTCTAACTATCTTTATAATCCCTTATAAAATAACCTTATTTCCCATAATTTATATAAGCTCCATCTCTAAACTACTAAATTTACTATAGAGTCCGCCTAAACGTCTTCTGCTAATAAGATCCCTGGTTTAGCCTATACTCCTTAGTCCTATAATTACTAGATCCTTAACCTTTAGGTTTTTATAGTTTCTTACTCTATCTCTTATAGGTTTCTTTAGTACTACTTAGGTCTATTAGCTTTACGCTATACTATAGTTTCTAACTTAGCTTTTATTATTGCGTACTCTGCGCCTTATATAACTATAAAACTCTATCCTAGCCTCTCTTAGCCTATTCCCTTTAGAAGATCCTATTATTAATCTTAATCGCTTAATCTATTAAATCCCTTAGGGTATCCATATCTTCTATCAGAATAATTACATCCTAGACTTTAGCCTTAAGTCCCTATTTATACTGTGCTATAAGCGCCCTATTATTCCACTTAACTTATATAGCTAGCGTTTGGAACTATATTGTGTACTTAATTACTAAGGTTTGTTACGTAATGTCTTAGAGTTTTCTTTCCGCTATAGTTACTGCCTCTAGGTCTCTAAATATTTATATAAGTCGCTCTATAAATCCCTCCTAACTTAAGAATATAAACCGCATATCTTAGTTAGTAGTTATTATTCTATTCGCCTGTATTTCTATAAGGTAAGGTTTAAACTATTTAAGTGCCCTTCTTAATAGGAATAGTCCTGTATATGCTATCCGATCCATAGGTATTAGTAATTTTACTCCTTTCTGCATGACTTTAAAGTGCATTTACGTAAGGAATCCTTTAAGCTTTAATCTCTTTCCTAAGAATCTCTTAATTAAAGGTAACTTTACCTTTACTGCCCCTATCCTATTAATCCTTTATTTAAGTGTCGCATTATTCTCTATTAACTAGTTAACTATCTTTTATAGTTGTTTAACCGTTATAGGTTATTATAAGTTAGTATCTGCTATACTAGTGTCACCTCCTAACCTTAAAGTAGTTGCCGCCGTTAATGGCGTTATGGTGGCTGCTTTTAGTGGCATATTATTCGACTTCTTAAAACTGTAACTGTGGTAGTGATTATGTAACGGAACCTTATAGTAGGTACTATAGTTAGTCCTATTAATAGGCTAGGTATATAGGTATTGCAAGAAAGTTAACAACGTAATAATAACTGGTAGAGTGGTTGCCTAATAGATTAACTCTAATTGTATTCTAAGAATTACTATAAGGAAGGAACTATCTAGGTAGGGACTAAGAGTCCTTAAATATACATCCGTACTTCTAAGAAAGTCGTTACTCTATCTACTCTGTCTACTCTATTTACTTTATTATAGATCTTATAGATTATATAGATTACACAGATTATATTACGTGACTCTACTTACTATTCCTTGTTACATGGTTCCACGGGCTCTATCCTAGACCATACTTATATTAACCAACTAGCTTCTTTTAACTCTTCCCCAAGTAGTTATAATATCGTACTTAAAGCGTTCGTAACACCTTTAATAGTTATTTAAACTAGTTCTATTTTAAGGTCAATTACACCCTCTTTATAGGCGGTTAAATCTCTTAAATTTATTACTAATAAGTATAAATCCTTCTATCTATAAGGTAACTCTATTTTTCTAACTACTATTAGTAATATATAGTTCCGCGTTACTCTACTATCTATTAGCGCTTTAAGCCTCTAATCTTACTACTTAATTTGTATATTTTAGTACTATCTTTAAAATCCTTTAAGGATATAAGCTCTATTACTAGCTTATTAAATTTTTATAGACCTCCCTTTTTCCTAATTACTAGCTCAATTCTAGTTATAATTAGTTCTCCTTTAGTTAATACTTAGTTCGCTTTTTTTTAAATAAAAAAAACCATAGATAAGAACTCTCTAGGTGTTCCTACTACTATTATCTCTTTAAGTATTCTTTTAGAAGAAATCTCTCTAAGTAAAGTATAATATCTCCGCCTTTATAGACTTCCTTTCATCTAGTACTTTTATTATTACCTTTAATGCTTTAGGTTAACTTAAGGTTTATCTTCCTCGTTAAGTTTAAGCTTTTATTTTAATAATCTAAACGTTATAAAATTGTTTGCTAGGACTAAAATACGCTAATTATTTCTCTAATTTTCTAACCGTTTCTTTAGATAATTTAAAGATATAATTAAGGCTCCCTTAATATAACTTATACGTTATTCCATAATAGCTTAGTTTAGTATAACTTATTCGTCTAAAAAAAATATAGAAACCTTCCTAATTATTGTTATTTCGCTATTTATACTACTTTTAGTATAGTTCTATAAGCGTATACGATCTTCTAGTAAGGAAATAGCGCCTTATTACTACTTTGTAATAATCTATAATATATTATTTCCTCTTGCTCTAGTTCTTATAGCTATTTAGCTCTTAATATACCTGCCTTTAACCTATTAGTAACCTTTTATACTATTACTCTATACCTTAGGTAATCTAGTAATCTAAACTTTAAATACTTATAACGAAGCCTTGTAGGAAATACTACGGTAAACTTGTTAATGGGCTGGGTATATAGGTATAGAATAGTCAACAACATAAATATAACTGGTGGAGTAGTTACCTAATAGATTAACTCTAATTATATTCTAAGATTTACTATAAAAAAGAGAAACTATCTATAAAGACCGTACGTCCTTAAATATATAACTCCTCCCTATAGTAAAGGTTTAGTATATTAGTACGTT
>Ga0307515_10017603_pt1 | contig 13000 bp, 2 predicted proteins | sample 17_EM_MG_FD_194513 | JGI IMG/M metagenome (GOLD analysis project Ga0307515, IMG submission 194513) | Populus trichocarpa ectomycorrhiza microbial communities from riparian zone in the Pacific Northwest, United States - 17_EM | ecosystem: Host-associated > Plants > Roots > Unclassified | place...
CGGCGCGCGCCGGCGATGCTTCGGCCTACACCGACCAGGCCACGCTGTCGATGGACGACAACGACCATGGCCGCGGGCCTGGCGGCCGGGCGTTCCGCGAGGGCCAGCCCAGCGTCGCCCGCGACTTCGGCCGCAACGACATCATGGTGCCGTGGCGCGAGCTGGCGCAGCGCTTCGGGCTGGCCGCTGCCGGCGGCTTCCCGATCAAGGTCGGCGATGAGACCCGCGCCGTGCTGCTGGTCTATTCGCGCCAGCCCGACTTCTTCGACGATGAGCAGGTCGAGTTGCTGGCCCGGCTCGGGACCCAGGTCGGCCTGGCCTGGGGCGCGGCCGAAGCCGAGGCAACGCGCGAACAGGCGATGCAGGCGCTGCGCCAGAGCGAGGCCCGCTTTTCGGTGCTGTTCCAGACCAGCCCGGTCGGCATGGCGCTGGGCCTGATGAGCGATCAACGCTTTGCCGATGTCAACCGGGCCTGGGTGCAGATGTTCGGCTACTCGCGCGACGAGGTGCTCGGCCACAACGGCATCGACCTGGGCCTGTGGTGCGATCTGGACGCGCGCTCGACCGCGCTGGGCCAGCTGAAAGACCAGGGCCATGTCGAGGGCATCGAGTCGCGATTCCGGTGCCGGGACGGGACGATCCGCGACATGGCGTTCGCCGCGGTGCGGGTCAGGATCGGCGCCGAAGACTGCATGCTGTGCAGCTTCGTCGACATCACGCTGCAGCGCGAGGCGACCCGCCTGCTGGCCCAGCAGGCGCAGGACCTGGAGCAGGAGGTGTCGCGCCGCAGCGCCGAGCTGAACAGCATCTTCCAGGCCCTGCCCGACCTGTACTTCCGCATGGCCGCCGACGGCACCATCCTCGACCACCGCGCCAGCCGGCCGGAAGACCTGACCGTGCCGCCCGAGCAGTTGCGCCACCGCCGCATGCCTGAGCTGCTGCCGCCCGAAGCGAGTGTGTTGGTGTCGGACGCGCTGCAGCACGTGGCCGCCGGCGCCTCGATGCATTCGATCGAATATGCCCTGCCCTTCGAGGGCGGCGAGCGGTACTTCGAAGCGCGCTTCCTGCCCACACGCGATGGCGAGGTCGTGGCCGTGGTGCGCAATATCTCTGAGCGCCGAGCGTTGGAGCAGGCGCGTGAAGCGGCCCGACTCGACGCCGAGCGCATCGCGCGCCAGCGCAGCGAATTTCTGGCGACGATGAGCCATGAGATTCGCACGCCGCTGAACGGCATCCTCGGCTTTGCGCAGATCGGCTTCGACCAGACCGCCGGCGAGCCGGCGCAGGCCGGCTACGGCCGCATCCTCGAATCGGGTCGGCTGTTGCTGGGCGTGGTCAACGACGTGCTCGACTATTCGAAGATCGAGGCGCAGCGGCTGGACATCGAATCGATCCCGGTCGACCCGGCCGCCGCCACCGAGGGCGCGGTGGCCTTGGTGCGCAACAGCGCGCTGGCCAAGGGCTTGGTGCTGGACGTCACCCGCAGCCAGGACTTGCCGGCCGCCTGCCTGACCGACCCACTGCGGCTGCAGCAGATCCTGGTCAACCTGCTGTCCAACGCGGTCAAGTTCACCAACCAGGGCAGCATCCGGGTCTGGGTCGGGCGCGATGGCGAGACGCTGGCCTTCCGCGTCACCGACACCGGCATCGGGATGAGCGATGACCAGGTCAACCAGCTCTTCATCGCGTTCCGCCAGGCCGATTCGTCGACCACCCGACGCTACGGCGGCACCGGCCTCGGGCTGGCGATCAGCCGCCGTCTGGCCGAGCTGATGGGTGGCCGGTTGGTGGCCCGCTCGGCCCCCGGCCGGGGCAGCGAATTCGAGCTGCAGCTGCCGCTGCGCGAGGCGCGCCTGCCGCCGGCGTTGCTTTTGCCGAGCCCGATCACCAAGGCCGCGGCGGGGCTGCCGCTGCAGGGTTTGCGCCTGCTGGTGGCCGAAGACAACCTCGTCAACCAGATGGTCATCGAGCAACTGTTGACCCGCGCCGGCGCGCAGGTACAGATGGCCGGTGATGGCGCTGAAGCGGTCGGGCTGATCCGCCGGGCGCCGAGCGATTTCGACGTGGTGCTGATGGATGTGCAGATGCCGGTGATGGACGGCATCGAGGCGACGCGCCGCATCATCGAACTGGCGCCCGGCTTGCCGGTCGTTGGCCAGACGGCACACGCGATGCCGGAAGAGCGCGCGCAGTGCCTGGCTTGTGGCATGGTGGCGCATGTGGCCAAGCCGATCGAGATCGACCGGTTGATCGCCACGCTGCTGACCGTCATCGGTGCCCAGCGGCCCGCCTGAGACCGCTGGGCCTGCGGCTGAAGCTCATCGCGCTGCTGTGCGCACTGGCCGGACTGGTCGGCACCACGGTGCTGCTGGCGAGCCAGACCGACGAGGTGATGGTCCACTCGGCCCGGCGAGCCGACCTCGGCCAGCTCGGCCGGCCCTTCGACCATCACCGACCTCGTCGAGGCTCAGTTCGGGTACAGACGGTTCGCCGGCACGGCCACGTAGCTGCTGCTTCCGGGCACGCGCCAGCGCCAACGCATCTCGCTACCGCCGCCGTTCTCGTAGTAATCGAGCGTCACCGTGTAGCGGCGGCCGGCGGTCAGCGTGATGCCGCCGGAGGTGTTGGTCGTCGGCCCGTGATCGGTCCAGTTGTTGATCAGCTGGGTGCCGTTGACGCTCAAGCGCACACCGTCGTCGGACACCGTCTGGAAGTAGTAGACGCCGGTGACTGTTGGATCGATCGTGCCGGTCCAGCGGACCGAGAAGTTGTCGGTGCCAACGCCAGTGCCGGGTGAGCCGGTGCCCCAGTTGAAATCGATCGCTTCGCTGCGGACCAGGACCGGCGCACCGCTGAGTGTGCGGTTGTTGAAGTAGCTGCCCATCAGGCCGGTGCCGCTGACGATGCTGGGCAGCAGTTGCGCTGCCGGGATCGCCGCGAAGGCGGTCGTGCCCGGTTGCAGCCAATGCAGCCGCATCACCGCACCGCCGCCGCGCTCGTAGTACTCGAGGCGGATGTCGGCCTGCGTGCCGGCGCTCAGCGTGATCGCGGCGCTGGTGTTGGCGGTTGGCGCGTGGTCGGTCCAGTTGTCGATCGCCAGTGCGCCGTTGACCCACAGCCGCACACCGTCGTCCGACGAGGTGCGCAGTGTGTACGAGCCGCTGGTCGGCACGATCAGCTTGCCGGTCCAGCGGACCGAGAAGTTGTCGGCCGCGATGCCGGCCGCCGGTGCGCCGCTGCCCCAGTCGAAATCGACCGCTTCGTTGCGCAGCACGGTGTAGCTGCCGCTCAGCCCGATGTTGTTGAAGTACTGGCCACTCAAACCGGTGCCGTTGCCGGCCACGCCAGCCGGCGCAGAGACCTCGTCGCCGCCGATCTCGCGCAGGTAGGCCCCCAGGTTGCTCATGTCGTTGCCGTTCAGCGCCATGCCGCGGTGCGCGGCGACCGCGGCGTCCAGCGTCGCGGCGGAGCCGTCGTGCAGGTACGGCGCGCTGGCCCACAGGTCGCGCAGGGTCGGCACATCCAGCCCGGTCAGCGGGCCACCCAGGCGCTGGCCGCTGCTCGGCTTGATCGTGCCGACGTCGACCGACCCGAGACTGCCCGAGCGGCTGAAGGCCACGCCTGCGTGGCAGGCGGCGCAGTTCTGCGCCTGGAACACGGCCTTGCCGACTGTGGCGGCGCTGCTCAGCGTGCCGGCGGCGGGGCGCGCCGGGCTGGGGTCGAAGGTCGACAACGAAGCCACATAGGCCGCGAGCGCGTCAAGGTCGGCGCTCTGGCCGGCCTTCGCGTCACCCAGCGGCTGACTGCGTGTGCCGGCGAAAAAGGCCGCATCGCTCATCAGGCCGCTGCCGCCATGCAAGCGGCGGATCTGGCCTTCGAAGTCCTGCAGCTCGTCGAAGTTGGCACTCCAGTGCAGCGGGCCATGGCCCATCGCCGCGCGGCCGCGCAGGTTGATGGTGTTGCGCAGGCCCTCGCCGCCATCGGTCAGGTCCCACACGCGACCGTCGGCTGCGCCGTCGTGGTGGCAGGCGGCACAGCTGATGTAGCGGTCGCGTGACAGCCGGGCGTCGCGGGCGTCGTAGAACAAGCGCTTGCCTTGCAGCACCTGGGCACTGAGCTTGTCGGTCGCGACTGTCGACACACTGGCGACGACAGGCAGGCTCAGCTGGCCGCGCTCGATCAAGGGCTTCAGGTCGACCACGCTGACGCTGCGGTCCATGAAGTTGCTGACCAGCAGCGACAAGCCGTCAGGCGACAGCGCCAGCCCTTGCGGCGCGCGGCCCACGTCGATGCGCATCAGTTGCGCGCGTGAGTGCGCATCGAGCAGCGCCACCTCGCGGCTGGTTTCCAGTGCCACGAAGAGGTAGACACCGCGCGGGTCGAACAGTGCCGCGCTGGCAAGACCCGCGTTGTCATGGTCGACGCGTGCCGCCAGGTCTTCGGCTTGCGCGGTCAGGTCGATGCGTGAGCTGACCGCACGGATCGTGTTCTGGAAGTTCAGCGGCTGGCCGTCGCGCAGCGCACCGCGCTTGACGTTGTCCTGCTTGCTGGGCACGAAGCCCTGGCTGCCGTCCGGCGAGATCGCCAGCCCGCCCAGGTAGTTCGGGATGCCGCGGCCTTGGGTTTCGGCATCGACCTTGTCCGAATGCTGCAGCACGATGGTCCGCTGCAGGCTCATCGCGGCTGCATCCACCACCAACAACTGGCCGCCGGTGGCCGCGGTCGGTGCGACGTTGGCAGTGCCTTCGCCAGGCAACGGCGGTGTGACGAAGCGCGAGACATAAACGCGCGCACCATCGGCGCTGACGGCCAGGTGACGCGCATGAAGACCCACGGCGAGCGTGCCGGTCTGGCTGCGGCCGGCGGTGTCGAAGCGCAGCAGCTGGCCACCGGCTTCGAGCGTGACGAAGGCCTGGGCACCGCTGGGCGACATCGCCACCGCGTAAGGCTGCGAGCCGCGCGGCAAGGCGATCGTCGCAACCACCGAAAGGCTGGTCGGGTCGACCACGGTGATGCTGGCGCCACGCAGGTTGGCGACCCAGATGCGGCCATCGGCTGCGCGCGCCATGCTGCGCGGTGCGACGCCGACTGCGACCTCAGCCAGCTTGGCGCGCGTGACCAAGTCGATCACGCTGACGCTGTCGTTGTCGGCGTTGACGACCCACAGGCGCGCGTTGCCGCCTGTCGGCTGCTCAGTCAGCATCTGGCCAGACGAGGTCGGGCGCGACGCAGTCGGCGACAGGTACACCACCTGCAGGAAGCTCTGACTTTGCTCGATGCCGTAGCTGTCGCGCACGGTCACCGTGGCGTAGAACGTGCCGGCGCGGCTGTAGCTGTGACTGGCAAGGCCGCTGTCGGACCAGGTGGTCGCCGGGCTGCCGTCGCCAAAGTCCCACCGGTACTGCACACCATTGCCGGTAGCGCTGGCATTGAAGCTCGCGTTGGCGCCCGACAGCACCGGGCCCGTCGGGACGACCGGGTTCAGTTGCAGCGAGACGTCGCCGTTGACCTGCCAGCTGAGGTTGGCCGACACCGCGTTGTAGCCATCGCTGGCACTCAGCACGACGTTGTAGTTGCCGACCTGCGTCGGCTGGCCGGTGATGCGGCCGGTGGCCGTGTCGATGGCCAGGCCGGGCGGCAGGCCCGCCGCGCTGTAGCTCAGCACATCGCCGTTCGGATCGGTGGCCTGCAACGCCAGGTTGACGCTCGTGCTCAGCGTGCTGGTCTGGTTGGCCAGCGGGGCCAGCACCGGTACGACCGCCGGGTTGGGGTCGCCCGCAATGCCCATGAACAGCAGCTTGGCAACCGAGGGCACGCCGTTCGCATCGAAGACGAACAGCTGGTAGTAGCCCGGCGGCACGTCGGCCGCGTGCGTCGGCGCCTGCACGCGCAGGCGGTTGCCTTCGGCGCGGAACGGCAGCTCGACAAAGCGTTGCTCCATGTTCCAGCCGTGCGAGGTCGAGCCGGTCTTGACCAGCACGACGCGACTGATCGCGCTCGCACTGTCGACATCGACGGTCACGGTCTTGCCGACCTGCAGGTAGTCCGGCGTCGCGACGATCGCCGGCCGCGGCGCTTCCTGGCCGTCGGCCGTGAACAGGTACGGTGGGTAGTAGATCTCGGCGTTGAGGTTGTTCAACGGACCCGGCGCGCCGCCGCCGGCCACCAGCACGGTCGCGTCGGGCAGCAGCAGCGCGTTCGAGTGGTACAGCCGCGCGACTGCGCCGGCGGCACCGACCGTCCACTGGCCGGTCTGCGGGTTCCAGATCTCGGCGTTCAGCGCCGCGTTGTTGATGTCGTTCCAGACCGGGCTGCCGCCGGTGGCCAGCACGCGGCCATCGGCCAGCAGCGTGGCGGTGGCGAGGCGGCGTTGCGAGGCCATCGACTGCGTCGGCGTGACGACCGGCGCGCCACTGGTGATGTCGATCACCGCCGCGCCGTTCGAGGCGCCACCGAACTGCAGGATGCGGCCCGGGCGGAACATCGCCGCGCTGGCGTCGGAGCCGCGGTAGGCGCCGGCGAACTGGCCGGCCATCGTCAGCACGCCGCTGGTGGTGTCCAGGTAGTACATGCGGCCGTTGCTGTCGTAGCCGAACAAGCGGCCATCGGGCGCGACGAAGTTGCGCGGGTACATGAAGTCCAGCCCACTGGTGTCGGCGTTGGCCAGCAGCCGGAACGTGCCATCGCGGCCGCGGACCTCAGGCCGATCGGTGCCGCCAGAGCCGCCTTGAGTCAGCACCTCGCCGTTGAGCAGCACCACCGAGCTGGAATACCAGCGCGCGCGGTTCATGTTGATGCCGCGCGTCAGCGTGTTGGTGCTGGCGTTCAGCAGGTTGCTGTTGTTGTTGCCGGTGTTGGTGGTGGCGCTGCCAGTCCAGTTGTCGCCGCCGGCGATGAAGACCTGGGTCGACGACTGCTCCGGCAGCAGCACCTGCGAGCTGCAGAAGATGTCCGTTAGCGTGCCGTTGGGCAGTGTGTTGTGGCCGCTGTCGACGGCCTGGCTGCTGTCCCACAGGTCATAGTTGAAGTAGCCGGTCTGCTGGCCATCGGGCTTGGTGCCGTAGCTCATCACGCGGCCATCGGGCATCAACACCGCATGCACCGCGATCACCGGCCAGTTCGACAGCCGGCCGTACATGCCTTTTTGCGCGGCATCGGCGGGGATCGTCGTGCCGGGCGGCACGACGTTCATCGCACGCGCACGGCGCGCCGACGTGGTCGCCGCTTGGGCCTTGGCATCCGGCTGTTCATCGGCGTCGTTGCCGCCGCCGCAGGAACTGAGCAACAAGGCACCGATCAGTGCAGACGCGCCCACGCGCCAGCCGCGCACGTGTGCGCTCTTCCAAAACTTTGCTTGCATGCCCCCCGCCCTCCAGCGGTCAATCAATCTCTCTCAGGGGCGTGATTGTCAGCAGGCTTGTTACAAGCACAGCCCCCTTGTTCCAGGGGGTTGCCTGTGAGCTTGTGCACAGTTTGTGGCGTCGGTTGTCTATGCAACCGATTCCATGGCGGTGACGGAAACTAACGCGTCAGTTGGCGTACAGCTTGTCGACAGGGACGGCGACGTAGGTCGAGGCACCCGGCGGCTTCCAGCGTAGGCGGATTTCGGCCGGACCGTTGTTGTCGAAGTACTCCAAGGTCACTGTCACGCGCTGGCCGGCGGTCAGTGCGATCTTCTTCGAGGTGTTGACGGTCGTGGTGTGGACCGTCCAGTTGGCCACCATCTTGACGCCGTTGACCCACAGCCGCACGCCGTCGTCCGACACGGTCTGGAAGAAGTAATTGCCCGTCGTCGGCACCTCGATCGTGCCGCTCCAACGAACCGAGAACAGGTCACTGTGCACACCCGGCCCCGGGGCGGCCGTGCCCCAGTTGAAGTCCACCGCTTCGGTACGCGTCAGCACCGGTGTGCCGGTCAGCTTCTTGTTGTTGAAATACTGCCCTTGCAGCCCGGCACCGGGCGCCGGTGCGGCCGTTTCTTCGCTGCCGATTTCGCGCAGGTAGGCGACGAGGTTGTTCAGGTCACCGGCGTTCAGCACCACGCCGTTGTGGGCCGTCACCGCTGCATCCAAGGTCTGTGCCGATCCATCATGCAGGTAGGGTGCGCTGGCCCACACATCGCGCAGCGTCGGGATGTCGATGCCGGTCAGCGGCCCGCCCAGGCGCTGGCCGCTGGTGGGTTTCAAGGTGCCGATGTTGACCAGGCCCATCGTCGCCGAATTCGTGAAGCCCGCCCCGCCGTGGCACAGCGCGCAGTTCTGCGTCTTGAAGACTGTCTTGCCTGCGAGTGCAGCGCTGCTCAGTGCGCCGCTGGCTTGGCGGTTCGGGCTGGCGTCGAACGCATTCAGCGAAGTGACATACGCAGCCAGCGCATCGAGGTCGGCACTGACCCCGGCCTTCGCATCACCCAGCGGCTGGCTGCGCGTGCCCGCGAAGTAGGCCGCATCGCTCATCAAGCCCGTGCCGCCAGCCAATCGGCGGATCTGGCCTTCGAAGTCTTGCAACTCGTTGAAGTTGCCGCTCCAGTGCATCAGGCCCTGGCCCATCGCCGCACGGCCGCGCAGGTTGATGGTGTTGCGCAGGCCCTCGCCGGCATCTTTCAAGTCCCAGATGCGGCCATCGCTGCCGCCGTCGTGATGGCAGGACGCGCAGCTCATGTAGCCGTCGCGCGCCAGGCGCGGATCGCGTGCATCGTGGAACAACTGCTTGCCCAGCAGCACCTGCGGCGACAGCGGCTCATTGGCGACGCTGGTGACGGCTGCAGCCAATGGCGGCACGCTGAGCTGGCCCTGTTGCAACAGCGGGCGCAGGTCGAACGCGTCGATCGACCGGTCCATGTAGTTGCTGACGAACAGCGTCAGACCATCGGGCGAGAGGGCCAACCCGCGCGGCGCGCGGCCCACGTTCAGCCGCAGCAGCTGCTGGCGTGAGTGCGCATCGAGCAGCGCAACCTCGCGGCTGGTTTCGAGCGCGACGAACAACAGTACGCCGCTGGGGTCGAACAGGGCCGCACTGGCCAGGCCGGCGTTGTCGTGGTCGATGCGGCCGGCCAGGTCTTCCTGCTGGCTGCCGAGCACGATGCGCGAGCTGATCGCGCGTACGGTGTTTTGGAAGTTCAGCGGCAAGCCGTCACGCTGCTGGCCGCGCCCCACGTTGTCTTGCTTGGACGGCACGAAGGCCTGGCTGCCATCCGGGCTCAGCGCTGGTGCGCCAAGGTAGTTCGGCAAGCCACGGCCCTGGTTCTCGAAGTCGGGCTTGTCGCTGTGCTGCAGCACGATGGTCCGTGCCAGGCTCATCGCCGATGCGTTGACAACCCAGACCTCGCCGCCGTTGGCCGGGGTGGGTGCGACAGCGGCGGTGGCTTCACCGGGCAAGGGGGCACTGACAAAGCGCGAGACGTAGACGCTGGCACCGTCGCCACTGATCGCCAGCCCGCCGGGTTGCGGGCCCAGCGCCAGCAGCCCGGTCTGTGCAAAGCTGCCGGTGTCCAGCCGCATCAGCTGCCCGGTCGCCGACAAGGTGACGAAGGCCTGCGCCCCCGACGGCGACATCACGATGCCTTGTGGCTGCGAGGCACGCGGCATCATCAGTGTCGCGACCACACCAAGCGACGACGGGTCGATCACGCTGATGCTGGCGCCGCGCTGGTTGGTGACCCAGAATCGCCCGTCGGCGGCGCGGGCCAACGTGCGCGGCGATGCACCGACGGTGATCTCGGCCAGCTTGTTGCGGCTGGCGGCATCGAACACGCTGACGCTGTCGCTGTCCGGGTTGACCACCCACAGCCGCGGGGTGCCACTGACCGGCGTTTCGACCAGCAGGCCGCTGGATGACATCGGCAGCGTGCCGGTGCCTGGCAATTGCACCCGCTGCACAAAGCCTTGGCTCGCCTGGTGGCCGCCGCCGTCGCGCACGGTGACCGTGATGTTGAACAAGCCGGCGCGGCTGAAGACATGGCTGGCGTGGCCGTCGCTGGACCAGGCGGTCTCCGGCGTGCCGTCGCCAAAGTTCCACTTGAACTCGACTTGGTAGCCGTTGGCCGAGGCGACGACATCGAACTGGTTGCCGGTGATCGTCAAGGCCGGGGGCGGCAGCGGCCCCATCTGCAGCGGCACGCTGCCGCTGACCTCCCAGAGCACGTGGACGCTGGCGTTGTTGTAGCCGTCGCTCACCGCCAGCGTGACGTCGAAGCTGCCGGTGGCCGTCGGGCTGCCCGTGACGTGGCCGGTGTTGGCATCGACCACCAAGCCGGGCGGCAGGCCGGCGGCGCTGTAGTGCAGCACGTCGCCATTCGGGTCGCTGGCATTGAGCGCCAAGTCCACCGATGCACCGAGGCTGCTGCTCTGGTTGCCGGGCGATGGCAGCACCGGCGTCACATTGGGGTTGGCGTTGGCGGCCACACCGAGGTTCAGGATGCGCGCGGTCGACGGCACGCCGGCAGCGTCCAGCACGAACAGCATGTAGTAGCCCGGCGGCACATCGGCCGCATGCGTGGGCGCCTGCGCATAGAGACGGTTGCCCTCGGCGCGGAATGGCAGCTCAAGGAAGCGTTGGTCCATGTTCCAGCCATGCGTGACCGAGCCGGACTTCATCAGCACGACACGGCCGATGGCGCTGTCCGATTGCACGTCGATCGCGATCGTCTTGCCGACCTGCAGGTAGTCCGGCGTGCCGGTGATCACCGGGCGCGGTGCCTCTTGGCCGTCGGCCGTGAACAGGTAAGGCGGGTAGTAGCGCTCGGCGTTCAGGTTGGTCAACGGGCCCGGGGCCCCACCACCCGCGACGAGCACCGTCGCGTCGGGCAGCAGCAGCGCGGTCGAGTGGTACAGGCGTGCCACTGCGCCGGCGGCGCCGACCGTCCACTGCCCTGTCTGCGGGTTCCAGATCTCGGCGTTCAGCGCGGCGTTGGCCGCGTCGTTCCAGACCGGGCTGCCGCCGGTGGCCAGCACGCGGCCGTCGGGCAACACGGTGGCGGTGGCCAGGCGGCGCTGCGACGACATCGTGGTCATGCCCGACAGCACCGGCGCACCGCTGTTGATGTCGATCACCACCGACTTGTTCGAGAAGCCGCCCAGCGTCAGGATTCGGCCCGGGCGGAACATCGCCGCGGTCGCGTCGGTGCCAATGATCGCGTCGCCGATCTGGCCGGCCATCGTCATCGCCCCGGTCGTCGCGTCGATGTAGTACATGCGGCCGAAGCTGTCGAAGCCGAAGACACGGCCATCGGGCGCGACGACGTTGCGCGGGTAGTAGAAGTCGAGCGCGCTGGTGTCGGTGCTCAGCATCCGGTAGCTGCCGTCGGCGCCGCGGATTTCCGGGTGGTCGGTGCCGCCCCAGCCGCCCTGGATGTAGACCTCGCCGCTCTGCAGCACCGTGGAGCTGGCGTACCAGCGCGCGGCCTGGGTGTCGGCGCCGCGGCTCAGCGTGTTGGTCGCCGGGTCGAAGATTGTGCTGCGGCTGTTGCCGGTGTTGGTCGTGCTGTTGCCGACCCAGTTGTCGCCGTTGGAGATGACGACCTGCGGCGCCGCGCCGTTGCCGTTCAAGGGCACCAGCACCTGCGAGCTGCAGAACAGGTCGGTCGCCGTCATGTTCGGCAGCGTCAGGTGGCCAGCATCGGGTACCTGCGCGCTGTCCCAGACGTCGTAGACGAAGTAGCCGGACTGCTGGCCGTCCGGCTTGCTGCCGTAGGTCATCACGCGGCCGTCGGGCATCAGCACCGCGTGGATCGCGATCAGCGGCCAGTTGTACAGCGGCGAGAACACGCCCTTCTGTGCTGCATCGGCCGGGATGCTCATGCCAACCGGCAGGCTGAGCGCGCGAGTGCGCTGAGTGGCAGGCGCCGCCGGCGAGGACTGCTGCGCTTGTTCGGCCCGCTTGGCGCTGGCGTAGCTCGCCTCGGCGCTGTCGTCCCCACCACCGCCGCCACCACAGGAACTCAGCAGCGCTGCGGCCGCGAATGGCCATAGCGCCGCCGCCACGCGGCCGGCGTACGCCGGCCGGCGCGGGGCTTGCCCTGCCAGCTTTGCCTTGCGGCTCATCAAAACACCCTCCAGCGGCCTTTTAAGAAGGCTCGATCAAGCAGAGGATGCTCTACCCTTTGTTACGCCGGCACCATCCCCAGGACACGGGAGCAGCGCAAACAAAAGTTGATGAATGGCGGGCGAGAAGTGATCGGGGCCAAGCCCAGGGCCCCAAGGCACTGGGCCGAAGCCTCAGTTCCCCGCGACGGCCCAGCGGCCCACCGTGCCGCGGTAGAGCTTCTTCACCAGGCCCAGCGCACTCTCGAGCGACGAGGCCAGGAACAGCACCGCACCACCGGCGACCTGCGCGATCGTCAAAGGCTCTTTGTTGAGCAGGCCGAACAGGCTCGCGAACACCAGATCAAGGTTGAAGATCACCGAGGTGCGCGTGCTGCCCACCCGCTGCTGGTAGCGCGTTTGCAGCACCACCGCCAGCGCGGTGGACATCACGCCCATGAAGACGATCGCGATCCAGACTTCCGTGCGCACGAGCGGCTCCAGCGGGCGGTTGAACGGGAACCAGGCCAGAGCGACCGTGCCGAACAGGAGCTGGAAGAACGCCAGCGCGAGCCGGTGGATGCCCCCCTGCTGCGAGGTCAACTTGCCGACGATGCAAATGTTCATCGCGATCGCGAACGCCGCGGTCAGGCCCCAGGCGTAGCCGACGTTCAGGCCGTCGAGCTGCGCGCCGAGAAAGACATAGGCGCCGACCAGGCCAATCAACACTGAGACGATGTCGATGCGCGACGGCATGCCTTGCCGCATGGCCAGCATCACGAACGGAATGAAGACCACGCTGAGCGTGACGCAGAACGCCGTGCTGGCCGAAGACAGGTAGCTCAGCGCATAGCTCTGGCTGACGATGTTCAGCGCGCTGAAGCCGCCCAGCAGCAAGCCGCCGATCAGCGTCTTCCGGTTCGCCTTCAGCACGAAAGGCAAGGCAAACGGCAGCAGCGCCAGCGCTATGCGCTGAGCTACCT
>Ga0307515_10017604_pt1 | contig 13000 bp, 9 predicted proteins | sample 17_EM_MG_FD_194513 | JGI IMG/M metagenome (GOLD analysis project Ga0307515, IMG submission 194513) | Populus trichocarpa ectomycorrhiza microbial communities from riparian zone in the Pacific Northwest, United States - 17_EM | ecosystem: Host-associated > Plants > Roots > Unclassified | place...
CTCGACACCGCGATCGAGGCGAGCCGCGACACCGCGCGCAGCGAGCGCAACACGGCGCTGTGGATCGCGCTCGTGGTGCTCGCGTTCGGCATCCTGATCGCGGTGTTCTACGGTCTGCAGCTGACCCGGCCGATCCAGGAGCTGACCGCGCAGGCCGAGCGGATCGCGGTCGGTGATCTCGACAGCCGGATCGAGCCGATGCGGCGCGACGAGCTCGGCGTCCTGGCCTACAAGTTCAACGTGATGTCCGAGGAGCTCCGCCGGCTGCTCGCCGAGCAGACCCGCAAGGCGTCGCTCGAGCGCGAGATGTCGCTGGCCCGCCACGTCCAGCAGGCGATGCTGCCGCCCGACACGCTCGACCAGCACGGCGCGATCAAGGTCGTCGGCTACTGCATGCCGGCGTCGAGCTGCGGCGGCGACTGGTGGACCTACCGCAAGCTGGCCGACGGCCGGATGCTGATCGTCGTGGGCGACGCGACCGGCCACGGCATCCACTCGGCGATGATCGCGGCGACGGCGCGCGGCGCGGTCGAGGCGCTGTCGGCGGTGGACGAGCGGCTGCTGACCCCCGACCAGGTGCTGCGCGCGATCGACTCGGCGATCCGCCAGCTCGGCGATCCGAGCGTGCTGATGACCGCGTTCGCGGCGATGCTCGACTCGGCGACCGGCACGCTGCATTACGCCAACGCCGGGCAGAACTTCCCGTACGTGATCAAGCTCGGCGCCGGGCGCGTGCTCGAGGAGGCGCGGATCGTCGCGGCGAGCGGCAACCCGCTCGGCGACCACAACATCCCGATCGCGATCCGGCGAGGCTCGCTCGAGCTTCACCCCGGCGACCTGTTCGTGTGCTTCACCGACGGCCTGGTCGAGCGCGCCAACCGCTCCGGCCAGCTGTTCGGTGATCGCCGGCTGCGCGGCGCGCTGATCGGTGAGGCGCTGCCCGACGGCGACGCGCTGCTCGCGCTGCGCGACCGCGTGGTCCAGAAGGTCGAGGCCTACGCCGACGGCTCGATCGCCGAGGACGACATCACGCTGGTTATGTGCCAGTTCGACCCGGCGCAGGCCCTGGCGCCGCCGACGCCGGCCCATGCCCCGACCGAGGCGTCGCCCGAGCACGCCACCGGTCGCGGCGCGGCGTGACCGGCGGTATGCTGCCGCGGTGACCCTCGCAGCGACGTATCCGGAGCACCTCGAATATCTCCAGCGCGGCACCGAGGCGGCGCTCGCCGCGCACGGCTTCGACGCCGTGGTGCTGTGCAGCGGTGCGGCGGCGTCGCGCAACCGGTTCGACGACCAGTCGTGGCCCGTGATGCCGACCCCGGCGTACGCCCACTGGTGCCCGCTGGTCGAGGCCGACGCGTTCGTCGTGGTCCGGCCCGGCGCGCGGCCAAGGCTGGTGCGCACGATCGTCGACGACTTCTGGGAGGTCGCGGCGCCGCCCGAGAGCAACCACTTCTGGCCGTGCTTCGAGCTGGTCGAGGTCAGCCCCGGGCACGCCGGCGATGCGCTGCCGGGCGGCAAGGTCGCGGTGATCACGCGCGACCCGGGCGCATCGCCGCCGGGCACGGTGAACCCGCCGGCGCTGATCGCCGCGCTCGACCTCTTGCGCACCCGCAAGACCGCCTACGAGATCGAGTGCCTCGCCGAGGCCAGCCGCCGCGGCGCCCGCGGCCACCTCCGCGCCGCCGAGCTGTTCAGGACCCAGACGCCGTCGGAGCTCGACCTCCACCTCGCGTTCCTCGCCGGATCGGAGCAGGACGATCTGTGGGCGCCGTACAAGGGCATCGTCGCGCTCGGCCACCACGCCGCGGTGCTGCACTTCATCGCGTACACCCGGGAGCGGATCGCCGGCGACACCTCGCTGCTGGTCGACGCCGGCGCGAAGTGCCTGGGCTACGGCAGCGACATCACGCGCAGCCACGTCCGCGGCGACGGCGCGGCGGCGCGGCGGTTCGCCGATCTGCTCGACCGCATGGAGGCGTTGCAGCAGGAGATCATCGGGCGGATCAAGCCGGGCCTGCCCTACGAGGAGCTGCACGACGACTCGCACCGCTTGCTCGCCGCCGCGCTGTGCGAGCTCGGCATCGGCCGGGGCAGCGCCGACGAGCTGGTCGCCCGCGGCGTCACCCGGGCGCTGTTCCCGCACGGGCTGGGCCACTCGCTCGGCGTGACCGTGCACGACGTCGGGATGAAGCCGCACCCGCCGCGGCCCGAGAACAAGTTCCTGCGCAACACCTCGGTGATCGAGGCCGGCCAGGTGTTCACGATCGAGCCCGGGATCTACATGATCGACGCGCTGCTCGCGCCGCTGCAGAACGACGACCGCCGCGACCTCGTCGACTGGGCCCAGATCGCCGAGCTCCGGCCGTTCGGCGGGATCCGGATCGAGGACGATGTCGTGGTCGAGGCGCGCGGCGTCCGGAACCTGACGCGCGAGGCGTTTGCGCAGGCCTGAGCGGCCCGCCTGACTGGCGCCGACCGGCGCGCTGCCGTATGTTCGGCCCCGTCATGCGTGGGCTTGTCATCCTGTTCGTGCTCTGGGGATTCGTCGCGTGCAAGCGCTCCACCGACGACAAACCGTCGACCAACACCACCTCGCCCGGCGTGAGCGCCGGCAGCGGCTCGGACGCGGCGGGCAGCCGGAAGGTCGCGCCGCCGCTCGATCTGAAGACGCCTCCGGCCGACGCCACCAAGACCGCCTCCGGCCTGATCTACAAGAAGCTGGTCACCGCCGGATCGGGCGCCCTGCCGAAGCGCAACGACGTGGTGACGATCAAGTTCACCGGCTGGCACCAGAGCACCGGCGAGACGTTCTTCAGCAACCGCGACGGCCGCGGCCAGGCGATGCCGTACAACCTGTCGCAGGCCGCGCCGGGGTTCGTCGAGGCGCTGCAGGCGCTGCGGGTCGGCGAGCAGGCGATGCTGTGGATGCCGCCGGAGATCGGCTACAAGACGAAGCCGGCCAAGCCCGACACCGAGGTCTACCTGGTCGACATCGTCGAGATCCAGGCGGCGCCGGCGATCCCCGATGACGTCGGCAAGCCGCCCGCCAGCGCCACCGCCCTCAAGTCGGGGACCAAGCTCGTGGTCGTGCGCCCCGGCACCGGGAAGGACACGATCCGGCCGTACGACACCGCCACGTTCCATTACACCGCGTGGGACGCGGGAGGCCGGATGGTCGACACCACCGAGTTCCGCCAGCGCCCGATCACCGCGGCGGTGCACAAGCAGTCGGACGGGATGGCCGAGATGCTGACCCAGATGACCGTGGGCGAGCGGGCGCGGTTCTGGATCGACGCCGAGAAGATGACCGGCGCGCGGGCGCCGGCCGGCGCGGATCACGGCGTGCTGTGCTACGAGCTCGAGGTCACGCAGGTCACCAAGGCGGTGAAGGAGCCGCCGCCGACGCCGCCCGACGTGGCCAAGGCGCCCGCCGACGCCAAGAAGTCGCCCAAGGGCGTGTTCTACCGCGTGCTCGCCGCCGGCCCGGGGAAGGATCCGCGGCACCCGACGGCGAGTGACACGGTCAAGGTCCACTACACCGGCTGGACCACCGACGGCAAGATGTTCGACTCGTCGACCTTCACCGGGCAGCCGGCGCAGTTCAACCTGCGCAACGTGATCGCCGGGTGGACCGACGGCATCCCGACGATGATGATCGGCGACCGGACGCGGTTCTGGATCCCCGAGGAGCTGGCGTACAAGGGCCAGGCCGGCAAGCCGCAGGGCATGCTGGTGTTCGAGGTCGAGCTGCTCGAGATCATGGATCCGGCCAACCACCATTGATGGTCCCCGCCGACGTCGTCCGCGCGTGGGGCTGGGACGCCGCCGAGATCGCCGCGCTGCCGGGCGGCCTGATCAACGCGACCTACGCGGTCCGGCTGGGCGGCGAGCCGATCGCCGTGCTGCAGCGGGTCCATCCGGTGTTCGCCGCCGAGGTCAACCTCGACATCGACGCGGTGACCACACACCTCGCGGCCCGCGGCCTGACCACGCCGCGGTTGATCCGGACGCGCGACGGGCGCGCCTGGCACGACTGCGCCGGCCAGGTCTGGCGCGCGCTCAGCTGGATCGACGGCACCACCGTGGACACGGTGCCCGACCCGGGCTGGGCCGAGGCCGGCGGCGCGCTCGTCGGCGCGTTTCATCGCGCGGTCGCCGACCTGTCGCACGACTACGCGTTCGCCCGTCCCGGCGTACATGATACCCGCGCCTACCTCGCCCGGCTGGCACATCACATCGCCGCCGGCGGCGACGCCGAGGCCGTCGCGCTCGGCCGTGAGGTCCTCGATGCCGTGCGAGAATTGCCGGAGATCCCTGACGTGCCGCGCAGGCATTGCCACGGCGATCTCAAGATCTCGAACCTGTTGTTCACGGCCGCGCCGGTGCGCGGTGTCTGCCTGGTCGATCTCGACACCCTGGGGCTGTCGACCATGGCGTTCGAGCTCGGCGACGCGATGCGGTCGTGGTGCAACCCGTACGGCGAGGATGTGGGCAAGGTGGTGTTCGATCTGGCGATCTTCGCCGCCGCGGTCGGTGGATTTCTCGAGGTCGCCGACGCCGTGGTCACGGCCGACGAGAAGATCGCGATCGTCCTGGGGCTCGAGACCGTGTGCTTCGAGCTCGCCGCGCGGTTCGCGATCGACGTGTTTCGCGACGACTACTTCGGCTGGGACCCGGCGCGGTTCCCGTCGCGCCGCGCCCACAACCTGGTGCGCGCGCAGGGCCAGCTCACGCTGGGCCTCGCGGTCCGCGCGGTGCGGGGGGACGCGCTCGACGTGGTCCGGAGCGCGAGGCCCGGTCGTGGGTGACCGCGCGGCGTGAAGGCGGTCACGATCCGCGGCGGGTGACAGGCGTGTCGCGGCCGCGATCGCGCTTCGCGGCCGTCGCCAAGTGCGCTCTAATATAGCCATGCGATTTCGCGGGTCGGCCGTGCTGGTCGGCAGTTTGCTCGTGACCACCGCCACGGCCGCCGCGTCGCCCCGGAGCACCCGGTCCGCGGCCTCGTACGACACGCTGACCGCGATGCCGGCCGCCGCGGTCGGCAAACCGCTGCGCACCCAGGCCGCGGTGCGGTGGTCGCAGCCGGTGACCCCGGCGTGGCAGAAGCTGGCGGCGACCGGCGCGTGGCGCGCCGCGTGGGATCGCGCCACCGGCGTGCCCAACCGGATCTGGGGCTCGGGGCTCGCGGCGCCGGGCGCGATGGCGTCGCCGGCGATCGCCGAGCGGGTCGCGCGCGCGGCGCTCGCCGAGCACATCGCGCTGCTCGCGCCGGGCGCGTCGCCCGACGACTTCGTGCTGGTGTCCAACAGCTCCGACGGCGACATCCGCTCGGTCGGCTTCGTGCAGCGGCACGGCGGCCGGGTCGTGGTCGGCGGACAGGTCAGCTTCCGGTTCAAGCGCGACCGGCTGTTCGTGATCGGCTCCGAGGCGCTGCCCGACGTCGCGCTGCCGGCGCAGCCCCGGGCGCGGCTCGCGACCGGCCAGCTCCGCGATCGGGCGACGTCCGCGCTGCGCCGCGAGCTGTCCCAGCTCCCGGCCGACGCGCCGGTGACCTCGCCGGGCGCCGAGGTCGTGCTGCCGCTCGTCGGCGACGACGCCGTGCTCGGCTATCGCCTCGCGGTGCCGGTGACGATCGACGGCGGCGCGCAGGGCCGCTACCTCGCGTACACCGATCCCGCCACCGGCGAGCTGCTCGCGGTCCACCAGATGAACCTGTTCGCGACCGGGACGGTGCTGTACCACGCGATCGATCGCTACCCCGGTCGGCCGCGGATCGACCTCCCCGCCGAGCGCGCCCACATCGGGATCGACGGCGCGATGCAGACCACGTCGGCCGCCGGCCAGCTATCGTGGAACGACCTCGTGCCGCGGACCGTGACCACGTCGGTCGTCGGTGATCTGGTCGCGATCGTGAACAAGGCCAGCGGCGGCGCGCTCGCGACCAAGCAGCTGACGCTCGCCGATGGCGGCCAGGTGGTGTGGGACGCCTCGGAGGTCGTGGAGGACGATGCCCAGGTCCAGACCTACCTCAACGTCAACCTCGCCAAGGACTTCGCGCGCCGGCTCGATCCCGGCATGCCGACGCTCGGCGACCAGATCACCGCCAACGTCAACCTCGGGCAGGAGTGCAACGCGTTCTTCGACGGCAAGGCGCTCAACTTCTTCCACGCCTCGATGCGGTGCCAGAACACCGGCCTCATCCAGGACGTCGTGTTCCACGAGTACGGCCACGCCGTGCACACCGCGGAGATCATCGACGGCGTCGGCGCGTTCGACGGCGCGATGAGCGAGGGCGCCGCCGACTTCTTCGCCGCGCAGATCACCGGCGATCCCGGGATGGGGCGCGGGTTCTATTACAGCGACACGCCGCTGCGCCAGCTCGATCCGGACATGGCGGAGAACCGCTGGCCCGACGACATCGGCGAGATCCACAAGACCGGCATCATCTTCGGCGGCACGTTCTGGGACCTGCGCAAGGCGCTGATCGCCGCGCTCCCCGACCAGGACGAGGGCGTCCTGCTCACCGAGAAGCTGTTCATCGGCGCGCTGCGGCGCTCGGTCAACATCCCGACCAGCCTGATCGAGGTGCTCGCGGCCGACGACAACGACGGCGACCTCAGCAACGGCACGCCTCACGAGTGCCTGATCCGCGACGCCTACGGCCGGCACGGGCTGCGCACCGCGACCGGGACGATCCAGGCGCCCGACCGGCTCGCGGAGCCGGCGGCGTCGGCCATGGTGCGCGTCGAGCTCACCGGCCTGGCCACGCGGTGCGACGGCGACAAGCTCGACCACACCGAGCTGTCGTGGAAGTCGACCGGCTCCGGCGCGCCGGTGCCCGGCATGGTGACGGCGACGAAGGCCTCGCCGACCACGTTCACCGCCCAGCTGCCGCTCGCGCCCGACAACACCGTGCTCTACCAGGCCCGGATCGTGTTCGTCGACGGCTCCGTGCTGACCCTGCCCGACAACCTCGCCGATCCGTACTACCAGCTCTACCAGGGCCAGACCGTCGCCTTGTACTGCACCAGCTTCGAGGACGGCGACCCGCTCGCCGCGGGCTGGAAGACCGGGACCGGGGACGGCTCGGCGTCGCCGTGGGTGTGGGGCGTGCCGAAGTCCGGCGGCACCGATCCGCCGACGGCGTTCAGCGGCAATCACGCGCTCATCCAGGCCCTCAGTGGCGACTATGCGCCGAAGTCGTCGTCCTACGTCCGGATGCCGCCGATCGACATCGGCCGGTGGACCGACGTCCACCTCCAGTACCGCCGGTGGCTCGCCGTCGAGGACAGCCACTACGATCAGGCGCGGATCACCGTGGGCGGCAAGCCGGCGTGGGTCAACTACACCCAGAACGTCGGCGACGCGAGCTCGGCGCAGCACCTCGACCGCGAGTGGCGGTTCCAGGATGTGTCAGTGTCTGGCCTGCAGGCGGGGCACACCCTCGACCTCGCCTGGGACCTGACCTCGGACGAAGGCCTGCAGTTCGGCGGCTGGGCGCTCGACGACGTCTGCGTGGTCGCCAACGTCAAGGGCGTGTGTGGCGATGGCGTGCTCACGGCCCACGAGGTGTGCGACGACGGTCCGAACAACGCGGACCGGCCCAACACGTGCCGGACGTTCTGCCAGCCACCGGCGTGCGGCGACGGGATCGTCGACGACGGCGAGGCATGCGACGACGGTCCCGCGGGCGACAGCACGTGCACCCCGAGCTGTGAGCTGGTCGGGCCGCCGTCGCTGGGTGGCTGCTGCTCGGCCGAGCGCGGCGCGGCCGGCCCGTGCGCGCTCGCCGCGATCGTGCTCGGCCTGGTGCTGCGGCGCCGCCGGCGAGCGCCGGGCTGACGATCAGCGGTCGCGGTCGTCGAGCGAGCCGTCGCCGTTGCGATCCAGCGGGCGCAGCCGGCGCGCCTTCCCCGGCGGCATCTCGTCGGGGCTGATCACGCCGTCGCCGTTGCGATCGAACCGCTGGAGCCGGCGCGCCATCCCCGGCCGCATCTCGTCGGGGCTGATCGCGCCGTCGCCGTTGCGATCGAGGCGCTCGACCCTGCCGGGGCGGCGGGCGCCTTGCTGCTCGGCGTGCCGCTCGCGCATCGCCATCCGGTGGGCCAGCCGGCGGAGCGTCCGGATCGCCCGGCGGCGCTCCTTCGGATCGAGCCGGCCGTCGTGGTCGCGATCGAAGCGCTCGAGCAGGAGCTGGTGGAGCTGGCCGCGAGGCGGAGGCGGAGGCGGTGCGGCGGGGTCGGCCTGGACGACACCGCCGAGGCCCAGCGTGGTCACGAATGCGAGGGCTGCGAGCTTCATGCCCCGACTGACCCGGCGTCGCGAAAAACGTTAAGCGCAGTTCGCGGTCAGCCCGAGACCGTCGAGCGCGGCCGGCGGCGGCGCGGCGGCTCGCGCGCCGAGGTGCGCACCCGCTCGAGCACCGCGCTGCCGAGCGCGAAATCGTCGGGCAGGCACGGCACCGCAGCGTCGGCGAACAGCGCGCGGTCGCGCTCCGTGGTCGAGCCGACCAGCACGACCTGAGGCTGGTGCTCGGTCTCGAGCCCGCGCGCGTACATGCACAGCTCGTAGGCGTTCATCACACCCCGCAGCGCCGCCGAGACGAACACCAGGTCGGGCAGGTCGCGGTGGAGCTTGTGGGCGGCGTCGGTGCCCTCGCTCGCGATCTCGACCAGGGCGGCGGCATAGCCCCGGCGCGCCAGGCTCCACAGCCAGCGCCCGCGCGTGGCATCGTCGTCGACCACCAGCACCCGCAGCGAGCGCGAGGTCGTGCCGAGCCGGTCGATGATCGCCTCGAGCTGCGCGACCACGTCGCGGGCCGAGCGCGGCCGCGCGTTCGGCGGCTTCTCGAGCAACCACTCGACCAGATCGCACAGCTCGCCGGGGAGATCCGGCCGCAACGCAGCCAGCCGCGGCGGCGGCTCGAGCGCATGGCCGCGCAGCTCGGCCTGGGGATCCGGGCTGACGAACGGCGGCTGGCCGATCGCCATCTCGACCGCGACGCAGCCCAGGCCGTACAGGTCGATCGCCTCGGCGGCCGAGGGATCCGCGGCCTCGACGCTGCCCCGAACCACCTCGGGCGCGAGGACCCGGCCGCGCGGCCCGAACGCCGGCACTTGCGACAGCGACAGCCGGCCCAGCACCATCCGGCCGGTGGGTTCGACCAGCACCGTCGCGCCGGAGATGTCGCCGATCGCGATGCCGGCCTCGTGCGCTCGCGCGACCGCAGCCGCGAGCTGACGGAACTTCGCGAGCAGCTCGTGCGGCGCCAGCGGCGGGGCCACCAGATCGGCGAGCAGGCGCCCGGTCACGCGCTCGCCGACGACGTACTCGATGCCCTGGTGGTTGCCCATCCCGTAGATCGCAGCCGCGCACAGATCGCGCACCGCCGCGCAGCGCCGCGCCTCGAGGATCAGCGACGGCAGCCCCGGATCGCGCCACGCCAGCTTCAGCGCGACCGGCCGGTCGATCATCATGTCGCGCGCCTCGTAGACGATGCCGGTGTCGGTCCGCGTCAGCTCGCTGCGGATCGTGTACGTCGAGGCGACCACCTCGCCGTGGTTCAGCGCCTTCGTCGGGCTATCGCGAAAACCCGGCGGTGCCTGAAAGCTGCCGGACCGGCCCATCGGGCGGCACTATCTCATGTTTCGCTCAGCTGTCGAGCAGCCGCCACATGTACCAGGCCGCGACGCTGCGGTACGGCCGCCACGGAGCGGCCAGCTTCGTCATCCGGTCCGCGTCGGGTAGCTTGCGGAGCCCGAAGTGGCGCTGCATGCCCTTCTGGATCCCGAGATCACCGACGGGCAGCACGTCGGGGCGGGCGAGCGCGAACATGAGGAACATGTGCACCGACCACGGGCCGATGCCGCGCACCGGCAAGAGCATCGCCGCGACCTCGTCGTCACTGGCCGCCGGTAGCCGCGCCGGCACCAGCCTGCGCTCGAGCACGTGGCGCGCGAGGTCCTTGAGCGCGGCGGCCTTCGCGCCCGACAGCCCCGCGCCGCGCAGCGCGGCATCCGGCGTCGCGGCGATCGCCGCCGGCCGCGGGAACCGGCGGCGCGGATACAGCGCGACGAACCGGCCCCAGATCGTTTCGGCGGCCTTGCCCGACAGCTGCTGCGACACGATCGCCCGCGCCAGCGCGCGCACCGCGTCCGTCGTCGGCGCGATCGTCGGGTGGCCGTGGCGATCGATCAGCGCCGCGAGCTTCACGTCGGCGCGGCGCAGGTGATCGACCGCCGGGTTCCAGTCGATTGCAGGGGCTGCCATCGCGCCCAGGGTGCCACGGCGCCGCGGCGAACGCTTGCACGCGCTTGCGGTCCGCTACAGCCGATCGAGCTCCGCGACGAACTCCGCGAGCCGCGGGCGGTCATTGCGATCGCGGCGGATCGTCGCCTCGAGCAGCTGCGCGAGCGGCCGCGGCGCGGCGATCGGCTCGTGCGCGGCGGTCTCCACCCCATGGGGCGCGTGGCGCGAGGCGAACGGGTAGCGCCCGGTCGCCCACTCCGCGATCATGACCGCGAGCGCGTACGCGACCGCGCGGTCGTCGGGATCCCGGTGGATCTCCGGGGCGTGGTAGAAGCGGTCGAACACCGGCCAGGTGACCATCTCGCCGACCTTGCGCGCGAACAGCTCGGTCGCCCGCGGCGACAGCCCGGTGATCGCGATGCGACCGTCGCGGCGCTCGGCCCACATCAGCTCGGGCCGGATGCGCGCGAGGTTGACGCCGGCTTCCGAGGCCCGCAGCAGGATCTGCCCGGCGGACCGTCCGAGCTCGACCGCCTTGGCCGGCGCTGTCCACGGATCAGCGGGCCCGAGGATCCACGGCAGCCAGGACCCGGCAGTGACCTTCTCGACGGTCGCCCAGCGACGCTCGGGATCGACGCCGCGACGGGAGTCGTTCGCGTCGAACGCACCGACGTAGGCGAGATCGAACACACCGGGAATCTGATACCCGAACGCGCGGCGGAATGCGCCGACGTCTTGCTTGTCCGGGTTGTGCGTGTCGCACGCCACGAGCACGTTGGCGCCAGTTGCGAGCTCGCTGCCCAGCCACAGAGTCTGCGCGCCGTGGCCGCGGAGATGGTGGTCGACGCGGTAGACCCCGCCGCCGAGTGTGTCGGTGAGCGGGAAGTCTGGTTCCTCGTCCACCGTCGATCTTCGTTCTCGGCTCTCCCACAGGTGATCGTGTGCGAGTGCAGCGACGCGCTCGATCGGCTCGTTGCCGTAGCCCTGGTACACCACGCGGGCGAGCCACAGGACCGCCGTCTCGTCCAGCTGACCGCTCGCGCACAGCTCGGGGAGCTCGCAAGCAACGCGATGCCACGCGGCGTTGAGCGTACCCGCGGGCGCACCGACGCGAGCCGTCGCGTAGGCCAGGAGCGCGAGCACGTCGTTCGGAAACTCCTCACCTCCGTAGAACAAGGTAGGCAGCTCGGGCACCATCCGTCTGGCGACGTCGAGCTCGCCGTACACGATCGCGGCAAATCCGACGCGCATACGGAGCGCGAGCGGTGGCCCGACGCTCGCGAGCTCGGCAAGCCCGCGTCGTGCCTGTGCCTCGATCTCGGGCTGGACCACAGCGCCAGTGCACACCAGCGCGTTCACCAGATCGAGCACGGCGAGGCGCGCGGCGGGTGCCTCCGCGGCAGTCAGGCGTTCGATCAGCGCGTTGAAGTCGCCGAGCGGCTGTCGCGGATCAACGAGCACGCTGCGCGCGACACGCGTGGCGAGATCGGCGAGCTCCGCGGGGGCATGCGCGGCATCGCACGCGGCGAGTTCGTCGCGGAGCCGGGCGACCGGCGTTGCGCAACGCGCCCATGATGCAAGGTGCTCGCGGATCATCATGGCTTCAGCTCGAATTTGTGCACGATCTCCCACACACGGTCAGCGTCGTCGCCTGGATTCGGCGCCCATTCCTCGAGCCTCCGCGAGATGAAATGCGCCTCTTCGAGGAATGTGCTGGATAGCGGAACCACCCTGGCGTCTTCGAATCGCCAGTGCAGTTCGTCGACGCGTTCGAAATGGAGTCGCGCAGCCTGAATCCGCCCACAGACACGGCACCCCCAGAGCTCGAGCGCGATCACCGTGGTGTCCTCGCGGGAGAGTCGGCGCAAGGTGAAGTAGCCGTCCTCGAAGTCCACGACCTCGAGGTCGAGTACGTCGCCACGGTCCGCGCGAGTGTCGCCGGCTTCATGCCCGATGCCCGCGGTATACAGTTGGTTCGACCGCTCATCGTTCAATGAGCCGCAATTCGTGCACGTGAGTGGAGCCCGAAAGATGATGTGAGACATGGCGTCAGGGTGGGTACGGAGGGATGTGGGTGCCTTCGTGGAAGTATACTTCGAGCTTGTGACCGCGGATCTCCACAGTGAAATGCCCCTCTGGGAATCGTGCGAGTAGTTGCTCCCAGTGCTCGAGCCCGCCATGGCCTGTCGGCAGGAACTTGCGTGGCGATGCCACGAACCCTCTGGCGAGTCCGACACAGATGACTCTATCGGCCGTTACCAGCTTGGGCGTATCCGTTGCCTCGGAAAACATCGTATCGACGATCAGCGAACGATCGACAGCACCCTTGCTTCCTCCGATCGCGGAGGTCTTGAGCTCATCGAGAACCAGCGCGTAGTCGGGATGCGCGCGATTCGTGCGAGCGCCTGTCATCGCTGCCAGCGCCGGTGACCGGCTTGTCGGTGTCTCGTTCGTCATCGCCTCGGCGCCGATGATCTGAGTGGTTCGTAGATCGGTGCCCGAGCCCACGATCGATTCGACAGTCGGGCGTGTTCCAGTGGGCGGATCGATGTACACACCAAGGCCTCTCGCTTGACGCAGGCCGTTGATCGCGTTCTGGTAGTTCAGATCGAGGTCGCTGAACTTGTCGATCTTCTTGCCCGCCTTGCCGACGCCACGCACGAGTTCGTCGACCGCGATCCTGGCGTTGTTGTCGATCGTGACCGAACTGGAGCCGAGCGGCTCCGCGCTGGACATCGCATTTGCCGGT
>Ga0307515_10017605_pt1 | contig 12999 bp, 9 predicted proteins | sample 17_EM_MG_FD_194513 | JGI IMG/M metagenome (GOLD analysis project Ga0307515, IMG submission 194513) | Populus trichocarpa ectomycorrhiza microbial communities from riparian zone in the Pacific Northwest, United States - 17_EM | ecosystem: Host-associated > Plants > Roots > Unclassified | place...
CTGTCACTCTGTGTTTCTAAGTCTAGGGAGAGGGAGAGGGAGAAAAAGAGACGAGAGGGGACTGCTGGTAGCTAGGGTTACTGGGAGGGGGGGATTATTTTTTCTATTTATAGTACATTTTTTTGAATAAAAAATATCAAAACCCAAACTCAAACAACACTAAAAATCAACAGGAAACACAGAACCCAGATAAAAAAAAATCAAAAATATTAAAAATCATAAAAACTCACGATAGATTTAACCAAAACAGATGCAAATACTTGTGCCCCCATCACCAACAACAACAATCTGCTATAGAAAAAACCAGAATAAAAACTCAACAAGGTCATTAATCATTATGGTTTTGCTGTAGAAAGGGCTGGAAAAAATGACAATAAGAGAATGTTGACAAGATGCATATGTTGATTGGTTGGTTGTTTTGGATCTCTGTCACTCTGTGTTTCTAAGTCTAGGGAGAGGGAGAGGGAGAAAAAGAGACGAGAGGGGACTGCTGGTAGCTAGGGTTACTGGGAGGGGGGGATTATTTTTTCTATTTATAGTACATTTTTTTGAACCGGTTCGGTTCGGTTTGGGTTAACCGGTTTCTGCCTTACAAAACCAAAACCAAACCAAACTGGAATTTTTCTAAATATTCTAATCGGTTTAATCGATTTTTTTTCGGTTCAGTTTTTTCGGTTAATTTTTTTTCGGTTTTCCAGTATAATCGGTTTATCGGTTTTTTTTTATCACCCCTGATGAAAACCAAAGGGCGACAACATGTGAAAGTAAATTCCTCTATTTATTTGTCCATTACAAGTAAGGATTCATTTCCTTGCAAGGAAAACAAGAGGCGGGCAAATTTGGAGGACTTTCCTTATTGTTTTCTTTTCTTTCTCTTACAAGATTTCCTACTTTAAAGGGAGATTGTGGAAGGCTTTTAAAATGGAAGAATTTAGCAACTCTCATCCCTATTTTTAAGAGCATTAATTCGACCAAACAAGGGAATAAGATCGAGTATTCAACGTAGTATGTTCCAAGCATGGAAAGAGTTCTAAAAGAGTCGCCAAGCATACATTATTCATAAGCAAGAAAGTTAATCAAGCTAGGGATGATTTTGGGGATTGATTATTTCCTTGTATTATTCTGAATATTTTACTTAGTTTTTATGTTATTTTAAGTATTATTTTAACCATAATATTTTAGTTTAGGTTTTTAAGTTCTAAGGTTTGTTTTGGCCCAAATGAAGTGTTTTAGGTATGTTTTATGCATTAGGCTTATATTAGCTAAAAGCCCAATGGTTTGCAACCCAATATGGGTCTATTAGTGTTAATTATCTTAGAAATATATAATGCTTTCCTTGCTGTGAATTTCAAAAACCTTCAGATGAATAATATTATTATGTTTTGCTTGAAGCAAACGTGTTCTTTACTGTGCCAAAGAAGAAAACTTGACTTATCAAGGTATAACTGATCTTGTGGCATCAATTCATAAATTTCAATACCTCTGGTTTTTAGTTACAGGTTAACTCTAGGCCAAGTTTCTCAAACCTGATTTTCGGTTTTCTTAGAAAAGTATCATCTTATTTGGGAATTGTTTGATCATGTAATCAAAAGGTCCACATCAATTGGTATCAAAGCTAGGCTTTAAAATCAGGTTATACCCCTGATTTCTTGGTGTCAATTTCATCTTTGTCTTTGTATCTTTGTTTTTTGTCAGAATCCTAAGGGTCAGTTTTGGTCATATTTATTTTCTTTTTGGTGTGATTCCTTGTTTATTTTCATTATTCACGCCAAAAATGTTAGTTTGGTTAAATTTAGTCCGATTACATTTGTTTCGCGTCAGCTTATCAAAACACCTCAGAATTGACTTGTATTTTATATTCTAGTTATTTGGGGGTGGGAATACATCAATTTTAAATTTTCAACTCATTCGGGTATCAATTTCTTAGGGTTCTAGATTTGGATAAAAAAGGTTGTTACTTATTTCTTTCGCGTCAGTATATTAAACGTTATCATAATTGTATCAAAATTGATATTATGTTTATTTGGGTTGGAAACATACCAAATATAAGTTTTTTGCTCAACTAGACATCATTTGGTCTAGGGTCCAAATTCGGTTCACATCAATGTTTTCATACCGTAAACTCTATTTATGTCATATCTTCGCCTCGTCTTGATATTATCTATGCGAACGCCATCAATATAGACTTCTAGCATTGAATTTACTTATAATTGAAGCCTTTATATGAAACACGAGAGGAGAGTAAACATGTGAGAGAGTGAATGAGGAAACATAAATTGTTTTTTATACCACTAACAAAATTTTACAGATTCGCGATAGCTAAGGAAAAAGCAAGAAAAACCACCTCAGATGAAGACAAATCAACTACAACTTTAGATTCAAGGTGTAACACAAATAATGGAGAGGTTTAATTTGGTGATAGGTAGAATGCATGAAAGATGGAAATGTGTGGTGCTAATAGGGAATATTATAAGGTTGATCAGGATGGAAATCATGCTAGGAGGCATGAGAGGCATATTAGGCCGATTGTTGACGTTGATTTTAATGTGATAGGTGATGGGGATAATGATGTAGTGTCTTAAGGCTATAGGAATTAGATTCGACAGCCTAGGAATAAGAGGTTTCATAGGGTTAGAAGGGCAGATCAGTTAGACCAAGAAGATGATATGGGTGATTTTAGATATCGCGGTGCTATGGGTGTAGAAGGGGACTCTAGTAAACTAAAAATTTCTAGTTTCCAAGGTAGGAACGATCTTAAAGCTTATTTGAAGGGGGAGAAGAAAGTGGATTGGATTTTTCATTGTCATGTTTATTCTAAGAAAAAAAAAGTGAAAATTGTTGCAATTAAATTTGTTGATCATGATGTAATATATGGGATCAAATTGTGACTTCTAGGCAGAAGGATGGGGAAAGACCTATAGATATACAGGTTGATATGAAAGTTTTGATGAGAAAGCAATCTCTACCAAGTAATTATTATAAGAAGTTTTAAAAAAAATTACAGAGTTTGAATAGAATTTTAAAAATAATAAGGAATAAAATAAAAATATAAAAATTATAATGATTTCGAGATAATATAGTGAAGAATAGGATGGCCAATATGACTTCTTAATGGTCATAACAACCCCCTCCCTAAAACTAATAATAATAATAATAATAAAGGGGCTGAGGGGCGAGTCATTATGTTTCCTTGGATAAAAACTGTCCACGAAAAGAGCGCGCCTTTCGCCTCCGCCTTTTAAAACCAGAACGTGGCGCCTTTATTAACCGCTCAGCAATTGGTTGACAACAGTTGTCAAATAATATGAGGTGGATGGCATGGCGTGTAAAATTGTAAAACATGTCCACGTAATGGCAGCAGGTATTTTGAGAGAGGACAAAAGGGCATTTCTTAGGAGAATAATTACTAAATTAAGGATGGTCAATTATAGTAGAAAAGACTAGTTAATTGTTTTTTGTACCCATAGTAATTAATTACTTAGCTTTTTTATTTTAAATTAAAGGGACTAGGTTATAATTAGCTGCTAGCAATCATGATAATTAATTAAATATAAAAACTCACTCTAATTTACTTCATTTGTCGAAGCTAATTCATCTAATTTTATTTACATTATGTTTTTAAATTTAATGGTTAAAAGTTTGATAATTTTAGCTCTTAAATATAAAAAAATAATTAATTATATTGATGAAAGTAGTTAAAGGTTTTATATTATAAAAATACCCTTTTGGATATACATCTAGAGCTTATTAATTTAATAGTTTTTTTTAGATGAGTATTTTCTATTAAAAAACCCCCAATTAATTTGAGATGGGCTTATTAATTTAAAAAAAAAAAATTTGAAAATTTTTAAATTTTTAGTTTCAAATTAATATTTTTTTTGAATTATTTTAATATATTAATATCAAAAATAAATTTTAAAAAATAAAAATATATATTATTTTAATATATTTTCAAAAACAAATAATTTAAAAAATAATCTTTACTGTGATTCAAACACGTAACTACTATAATTAATTAATTCACCTCTACCGCCAGGTAAGCTATGCTGTTGTCATCACTTTGCGCTAACAACAGCTTCCTAGTGTTGTCAGCTTATATGCACCGCTCACCATAACTTCCCCCCATACGCAGTGTGCATGGTGCAGATTAGCCCTCTCCTCCACAAAATCCACCTCTACCCTCCTTATCCTATACCCCAAGAGCTCGTTAGCCAGTCAGCGTCATCCAATTCAATTTAAAGCTCCCCCCCTCACTTTTTCGCGATGCAATGCAATGCAATTATCACTTTGTTTGTCTAAACCTGCCCAGCACTTGAAGAACCCTCTAATGGCTGCATCCGGGTCGGGCTCCATCATATGGTTCAGGAAAGGGCTTCGGATCCACGACAACCCAGCCTTAGAATATGCTTCCAAAGGGTCTGATTTTGTTTATCCAGTTTTTGTGATTGACCCGCATTACATGGAGCCAGATCCAAAAGCCTTCTCTCCAGGGTCAAGGCTCGCCGGTCTGAACCGGATCCGTTTCCTGCTAGAGAGCTTAGTAGATCTCGACACGAGTCTCAAGAAGCTGGGTTCGAGGCTGCTGATATTAAGAGGAGAGCCAGGTCAGGTTTTGACTCGGTGCTTGAAAGAATGGGGTGTGAAAAAGCTTTGCTTTGAGTATGACACTGATCCACATTATCAAGCTTTAGATATTAGAGTTAAGGTAACAATACTATTTTCTCTTCTTTTATTTATTTAATTTTATTGTTATTATTAGTTCTTTTTTCTCATGAGTTTTGGTGATATGGTTTTTTTAACCTGTTGATCAAGATCAGTAAGTTGGTTACAGTGCAAAACAAGTGAGTTTCATGTATGGCCCGAAGCAGGGGTGGAGCTACATAGGGGGGAGAAGGGGGGCAGTTGCCTCCTGAAATTTTCAAAATATTCATTTTAGCCCTCTTTAATTTTAATTTTATCATTTTAAATTTATCCTCTCTTTTTAGATGTTTGCCCCCCGCATTTCTTGCAATTCTTTATTTGCCCCTTATTGTTGAATCTTAGCTCCGCCCCTCGTCGGAGGGTGGTTGCCAAAATGGACAGTAACATTTCGCTTGCACCGTTCAGTAACGCTGATATGATAATATATATATCATGGTTAGTACAAGAAAAATGGTGTTGTACCATTTATCATGAGGCAGTTACGTTCAGGCGGTGCATGATATTCATTTGCTGTCCTGCACCACCATCAACTTGCTGACACATCAGTAGCTTGAGAAGCCATCTTGCAAACATTCATAGAAAAGCCAAGAGGAACGGAGCATGACACTGGTCCATTTTTTCAAGATTTAGACATTGAAGTTAAAGCACTATACTGTATTCTCTCTATATCTACGTTCTTAATGCTGTTAAAATCATCGCAATCGAATGTTTCTTAGCACATTACAAATTGCATTTCTCAACGAAATTCTACACTCTTTTCATGCACCCGAGAAAGAAAAAAGAAAAACATTAGGATCTGTTCATACTGAAATTAAATATTTGGTAGTTTGCCACTTATGCATTGGGTATCATTGACAGTTTTAAGAGTTCTCTTTTCATTGTTTTAATTCTAGAATCTTAATGGTTTTTAGTGTTCCTTTATTATTTCAAAATTTCAAGTTCTAAGGTCGATTTCCTCCACCTGAGTAAGGCCCAACCTGAATTAAACCCATTGTCGGCTCTATGAATGAATGTTGTTTGAAGTGTGAACATTGAATACGAAGTACATGTATAGGGAGTGCTAAATAGTTCTTGTAAGTATGTGCCTGAATAGCCTATCCCTGCTGATAGGAGGGTTGAATCATCTATGTTCTTACAGGAATATGCCTCTGCAGCAGGGATTGAAGTTTTTTCTCCTGTCAGTCATACACTTTTCAATCCAGCAGATATCATACAAAGGGTAGGTTAGAAGTGGTATTGTCATGTTGGTTGACATAATTTCTTTTACTGATGTGGAGCTGTTTTATTTGTTTTATCATACTAATATTGGCTACTTTTTTCCTGTTGCAATGGTTCATATCCAAAAAGAATGGAGGAAAGCCCCCACTGACTTACCAATCATTTCTAAAGCTCGCTGGACAACCTTCATGGGCATCATCCCCACTTTTAACCTCTATTTCCTCACTTCCTCCAGTCGGAGATGTTGGAAGCTGTGAGATTTCAGAAGTTCCAACTATCAAAGACCTTGGTTATGGAGACATTGAACAGGTATGAATTTATCACTGCTCCAAGATAGTTCCATTTTTGGACTTCTGATAAATAAAAATTTGTTTGAAGGAATGGATTCCTTTCAGAGGAGGCGAATCAGAAGCACTGAAGAGGTTGAAAGAATCAATCAGTGATAAGGTACATTGTAGTAGCACCCATGAAGTTTTTGCTTTCTTGACTAGCTGATAATTAGAAGACGAAGTCATTCACGCTTTTATTTAGTTTATGAGTTTCATTTTTTCCCCGTGGTTTTTGCGATCCAATAATTCATGTAAGGTTTTATAATGCAACAACCTGAGTTTGTTCTTACATGTTCAATGTTTGTTTTCTTGAAGTTTTATTAATGTTTAAGAGTCTGGTTATACTCTTAGCCAATCCCAACTAATATGGGACTGTGGTTTGCTCTAGTTGAGATTAATTATGGTTATCAGCTAATGTTATATTCATGCAAGTGGAGAGAGTTTTATGGCGATGTTTCTGGAGAAGCTCTCTTGTTGCTCTGGGGAGTGACTCGTGGCAGTCAGTTAGCTGTTGTTGGTTGATCAATTGTTGGTTAGTTTTGGAGGGAATATCTGTTAGGCTAGTTGGTTAGTGCACGTGTGAAATGGGAGGGAAAGTCAGGCAGTCAGTTTGGCACGTGCTTTGTTAACGAAATGGAAGAAGTTATCCATTTTGCGTATTGTAATCTTCTGATTTCTACTCTGTAACCTCTCTCTCTCGAACAACAATTCTTTTTTACATATCTAGATTCATCTGTACTCTTTTTACCTTCTTGCAACAAGCTTTTACAATCCAATGAAGGCATATTTCAATGCATTTCTGAATTGATGGATTCATGTTCTTAAATTCAATCCTGCAAACAACATTGAATCTATATTCATTGTTCCTCAATCTACTGGTCACTTCATGCATATAGCGTTCCCTCATACCCATTAGAACCCACTCACTCTCCTATTTAAATGTTCCTCCTGTAGTTTTCACAAGATCACATGAACACCTTGCTTGTACAAAACTAGGAAGTTTGCCCCTTTTCAGGTCATGAAATTTTATCTGGTTTTACTGAAATCCCATCAACAGCAGTCACATGTTTTTCTTGAATTCGTAACCATAGTGTTCCTCAATTTCTGTCTTGTAGCATCTAGGTGTAGCATTTATGTTGCTCACCTTTTCTTGGTATTGCAGGAGTGGGTAGCAAATTTTGAGAAACCCAAGGGCAATCCTTCTGCGTTTGTAAAACCTGCAACAACTGTGTTATCACCTTACTTAAAGGTGAGCAGCCGATTACTTTGTCGGTCATTAAATTTGTTTTACTTGTCACAAGAGTTGTACCTTGCAGCTAGAAAATTCTAACTAAAACTCTCAAGTTATCAACAAGCCCTTCATCATTCTTCCTTTTCGTTGCCTTTGTTTTAATCTCCTTGGCAGTTTGGCTGTCTCTCTTCCAGGTATTTCTATCAATGCCTTCAAGATGTCTATAAAAACGTCCAGAAGCACACATCACCACCTGTATCTCTTGCAGGCCAGGTCAGTTCAACTCCATCAATCATTTGTAATGCTTGTTGCACATGCTGCTACACTTGAATTTAGATTCAAATTCTGGCAGTTGTTATGGAGAGATTTTTTCTACACTGTGGCTTTTGGCACTCCCAATTTTGATCGGATGGAGGGCAATAAACTATGCAAGCAGGTAAGCACCAGTCATCATATATGCTTATGGATATCTCTTCTATTAGTTTTTTTTTTCCTTGTTTTGTTTATTGCAATTTGAAAGGAGCTGGTTCCTTTTTCTTCAAAAAGGGCTGCAGATCCCTGATGTCTGGTTCATGCCATAGCATTATTAAAAATTTTGCTCTGAGAAGACCCTCTATAAATGTAGTTTTGGTTATTTGGAACTTTCTTACGGTTGGGTGTTTTTTTTTTAAATGAGGGCTGGTGCTTAGCGATTCCTTTATCTTCTTATATATTTGAAAATCAAACCAGGAAATACTATCTGCTGTCTTCATTTTAATTTCTGCTTGCATGGGTTTCCTCTCTATTACAAGGCCATGACTTAATACCTATGTGGAATTATAGATACCATGGAATGATGATGATGAATTGCTAGCAGCTTGGAGGGAAGCTAGAACAGGATACCCTTGGATTGATGCCATCATGGTCCAGGTTAGATTTGTTGCAAAACTACTAATTGTTCAGTTTTTCAATTTATATTCCAAAACAAGTGTGCTGATCCAGTTTCTAGCAAACTCACTGGAAGTTAAATATGTGTCATTCTTGTAGCTCCGCAAGTGGGGTTGGATGCACCATCTAGCACGGCATTCTGTTGCATGTTTTCTCACTCGTGGGGATCTGGTATATTACCAATATATCCTCCTCTCTTTTTCTTAATCTCCTCTGTTACTGACCTGAATCATTACTGCTTATAGTTTCTTCACTGGGAAAGAGGTCGTGATGTTTTTGAGAGACTTCTGATTGATTCAGATTGGGCAATAAATAATGGAAATTGGCTATGGCTATCGTGCTCATCCTTTTTTTACCAGGTATGCAGAAGCAGTATAAACAAGTTTTGATGATACCGTCACTAATTGGTTGGTAGGGACTTGCATCATTCCAAAACTCCAAGATAGCATGGGACCTTCAGCACTCTGACTGCATGTGAGACTCATGTTCAGTGGTCTTTCAGAAAAAAATCAGTTCAAAAACTATCAAAGAATTATAAAGGGGAATGATTGTCTCATTTGATAATTTTGAATCATATAATTTCAGCATTTTTTTCTGGAAACATTCTAAAGGTTTGAACAGATAATATTACATGGTGAAATAAACCGAAAAGCACATAAGATTCCTTATATCTAGTAGGAAATACTGGTTGATTTGTTTCCCGATCCCTTATCTGCTGCCTGTGTTTGCCTGAATTGAGCTTGGATGCTCGTTTCCTTTTTCCCCTTCAAAACATTACTGCTCTGTTTCACAATTTGTTGTGCTCTAGCTTTCTATAACTTTTAATGGATTTTCTGCTGACAGTATAACCGTATCTACTCACCAATATCATTTGGGAAGAAGTATGACCCAAATGGTGATTATATAAGACATTTTCTCCCTGTATTGAAAGGTAATCTGGAGTTCCTATCATGCCATTTTATTTCTTTTGGCTGAGTGTAAATTGTTATATGCATTTTATAATTATACAAATGCTCAGATATGCCAAAGGAGTACATCTATGAGCCATGGACAGCTCCACCGGGCATTCAAAGAAAAGCAAAGTGCATAATAGGAAGAGATTATCCAAAACCAGGTCTGTTGTCTACCATTCATTGTGCCTTATCCTTAGTTATACACCATTATCTGGATCCGGTCGTTTTTTCCAAGGGATTTGTAGTGAGTTGATTTATTCACTCGCAGCAATAATGCCTTAGAAGCCATGCTATAACCATTACTATGTGCCATTGGTACAAAAAAAGTGCTGCACTCTGTCGTAGCACAGTTCATTTTGAATTTGCCACTCGCCTGCCAAATGCTAAACTAGGAGTCCATGTGTTATTAGCGTCTGCCTCCTGTTTACCTATTTTCCCAATAATTTTGTTTTGCAGTTGATTTGCCATGCATTTGCATGCAGTTGGGAGTTATACTTATTTTCACCCTCATGCTTGTTTCAGTGGTGTATCATGATTCTGCAAGCAAAGAGTGCAAGAGGAAGTTGGCAGAAGCTTATGCATTAAACAAAAAATTGAATGGCCAGCTGAGCCAAGAAGATTTAGATAATCTAAGGAGAAAATTGGAGCAAGATGAAGACCAAGAGCCAAAAATTAGAAGGCAAAGACAAAAAGTTGGTCACCTGACCTGAGAAGCTTTCTGCAAAACATCTCAGGGAAAGAGGAAGAGGATGTGTTGGATATACTTAAAGTAAAATTTGGATTTTATTGATTCAGGCTGACCAGTAGGCATGAGGCAAAGAAATTTGGACGTAAGCTCTTGGCGAGAACATACTATGGCTGTAGGAAAATTTTAAATGTTCAAGCTGCTCGAGCAGCTTAGTTTGATTCAGCTTTCTTGAAGGGAAGTGCTTTTCTAAATTGTGTATCAATTAATAACGGTTGTTTTAGCCTGGTTATTAGAACTGATCTAGGGTATCACCATGCTCAAGACGTGGGTCACGCTGGCCAAGCTAACTCTTTAATTTAGGCTTAGATTTCATCAACCCAAGCCCAATAAAAGCCAACCAGTAGGGTTTTTTTTTTTTTTTGGCGATCATGTCAACTCGGTAATATTATAGCAGCTCCTACACGATGAATTGAAGCAGGCAAGCAATAAAGTCGGGAAGTTTTCTAGATTTACTTACTTGGTCGGATATAATGATATTTTTGAAGAGTTCCCCACAACATGTTTGGACTTTTTACGTTAAAGAAAATACCACTGCTTAGAATTTGTTTTTAAGTAGTTTGGGTAACCTTTTTTTTTTTTATTGGTAGGGCGAACAAATCGTCATTTGTCCCATTAACTTAAAAAAAAACGCTTACGGACCTGGCCTGAACTTACTGGCTCATGCACAAGCTCTTTTTTGGGGGGGGCCAGACGCTAGACTTTGCTTACCAGGCCTATAACATCTGGTCATTACTTTTTGTCTCTCTCTCTTTTTTCTTAAATTTCTGTTTTTTTATATGTTTTTTAAACATTTTATGCATTTATGTTTTGATTAATATATTTTCTTTGTGATTTATTTGGCTTATTTACCTTTTTGAAATAACAATATTTTTTATTATATAAACTGTGTTTAATTTTTTTATGAGATTAGTGTAATTCGTCTATAATTTTAATAAATTTTATATAGATTAAACTTATTTTTAAAAATTAAAACATTTATTTTTTATAATATTTTTAATATGTGCAACTTTCATAAATAAATTTCCTTTTATTTTATTGAATAGTTTTATATGTGTGTCGATTTATGTTATAGATTGATTTTCATAAATAAATTTATTAAACACAATCGAGTAAATAACTCGTATTACAATATTAAATATTTAAGTCTATATTCATCTTTCAATTTTTTCAGATTTTCTTTTAGCTATTATTAACAATTTTTTCATTAGTTTATTTACATAAATGATTACAGGTTTATTTAATTAGATGCTTATATGAACTTTTTAATTTATACTTTAATTTTTTTTACAAAAAAATAACCTTCATACCTATAGTTTTTTTAAAGAAAAATATATATAATCTGCGACAACACGAGTCAAATAATTGTTCGTCATATAATTGGATTGCATGGACTCTAAATAATAGTGGGGCAAGAATGGATGGTTCACTTGCTGCTGTAGCTTACCAACACTCCAATGGCTCCATAATTTTTATAGTGTTCCTAAGTATTTTTAAAATATTATTTTTAATGTTAATTTCAAGGAGAACTATGATAGCAAATAAAAGGGTGCCTCTTCTTATTTATTTTTAGTCATTTTTTAGCAATTAAATTCTATTTAGAATTTATATCAATATCCTTAAAAATATTCCAAACACAAAAATTAATTTAACTCTTGAAATTAAATTAAATTTTAAAGATTTCAAACAACCTGGATTAGGTTTACTTTGAACTTTAAAAAAATAAAATTGAATTCATTTTCTTGATGGGTCAAATACTATAGGCCATTTAATTTGGGTCCACCAAGACCAAAGTTTGTGATTTGCTTCCTTTAGGGAAAAACAAATCTTACAACTAAAATGGCGTTTCCATACCAAAAATAGTTAATTCCACTTAAATTTTGATTCATCTTGACTTTATTATATTTTATTAGATATTTTACTACTTGTAAATATTTGAATATAATGTAATAGGATTAACAACTAGTGTAATAGAAATAACACCACCCAAAACTTTATATTAATCACTTTTCTTCAAATAATTAAAATTAAAAAAAAAGACATGAGTAAATCATTGTAGTCTACGACATCGATCACTATGGGTTAAAACAATGAAATTACCTTTTTGTCATTTTTAAACAAAATTATTGAATTTACTATGGGGTAATATGATTTTTTTAACCAGGATTCATTTGTCATTAACAAACAAATCGGGGCAAATAGGTCATTTTTTTCAGACAATAAAATAACTGAATTATCCTTAAATATAAAATTCATTTTGCTACCTTCAAGGTTCTTTTTAGTTTTTTTTTTTCCATTTTCAAAGCTAGTAAATCGATCATATTACCCTTTAAAGCAAACTTTTTTTTAACTAGTCCAAGGACGTTTTCATATTTTCATCTGTTTTATATATATAATTGACTTGATTAGTGAGAAATTTAGTATTTTAATAAATTTTAAATATAGTTAAAAAAAGGTTGGCATATGGGAACACGTCCCTTTGAGCGGAGCGTGAGGCACTATCCGATGGCCAAACATCGGCTTTCACGATGACTTTCGAGACATCACGATACTTTATTCTACATGGGGTGACATGTGCAGTGTTTTAGGCAATTGCATGTCGCCAACGACCTCTTCTTTTTTTTCTTTTCTTCTTTTGTCTCTCCTTTCCTTAAATTTGCATTTGTCATTCAAAATTTCAGAGTTGTCATCTCATTTACTGATATTTTAACTTTAGTCCTTAATTTTTTTTTGTTCTTGGCTCTTTTGTCAAATCTCAATTTCATCATTGGATCTATAATTGTGATTTGTTATTTTTTTTTCAAATCTAATCCTCATTTTTTTATTATGATATTTTGTTTTGGATTCTTTTGTGAATCTGATTTTGATTTTTAATTTCCCTCTTCAATTTAAATT
>Ga0307515_10017606_pt1 | contig 12999 bp, 8 predicted proteins | sample 17_EM_MG_FD_194513 | JGI IMG/M metagenome (GOLD analysis project Ga0307515, IMG submission 194513) | Populus trichocarpa ectomycorrhiza microbial communities from riparian zone in the Pacific Northwest, United States - 17_EM | ecosystem: Host-associated > Plants > Roots > Unclassified | place...
CCCTAATCATATCCTTAATGATTCTTTTTTATGGCTATTGCACATTAGTAATCATTACCTCTGTGATCATTGATAATGGTCTCGTAATTCACTAGCAAATTGCAAAAAGTCATCGTGTGTATATAGGTTCGATACTTGGACCATTCTAGTACCACATCTATCATGGGATTGATACATTGCAGGCAGCTAGAGCAACATATGCTTATGTATTTTCACCATTTTTTAAGGGACCTTTACGAATGCTGTGTGTGTGTGTAGCGAGTGTTTCTTATTATAGCAGGGTCTGTGTGTTTGCATTATGGTAAGGGTAGGAGCAAGGCGAGGGTCGGGGTAAGCAAAAATACAAAAATAAAAATAAAAATTGAAAGACAAAAAAAACCAAGGTAACTAATTAGAAAACAAAAAAACAAATTCACTTTGAATCAATTTGATTTTAAAAATCCAAAACCGATTGAACCGAATGAAATTAAATTGGTTCACCAAACATTAAACCCTACAATAAATATCTAATAGGTATAAAAGAAAATAATAAAGATACAAACCATCAGTCACACCCTTTTAACCCTCTCCTCACACAAACCCTTTTCCTCATCCCATCTCTCTAATTAACAAAAGCAGATCAATTTATGTTTTATTTCTTCTCTTTTCTTCATTTTCCTCTACACGTAATCAAAATATGCTTTTTTTTTTATATGACCCAAGCAAGGTCATAATCAGATTTCTACGTAAAATTTTATACTATTCAATTTTATTCTATCAAGCATAATTTTCAACTCAATAGTTGGATTGGACTGAGATTTTTATAGGAGTTTCTAGACATGTTATTCTACATTGAGTTATAATCTTAGGTCAATTGGAGTTCAGAAAGAGATTATTTCATATGGTCGAAGTTATTGGATGAATCTTGTAAAATCTGTCTGAGCCTTCATTTACTGTTTGGATTATATCTAGAGCTATAGAAAGAATTCCACAGAGATTAAAATTGGGTTGGAAAGTAGACTTCCTTACCTTTTTGAAAGTATATGGTAGGCTTACTAATTCATCCGGACGAGAAAAGAATGATGTGTTTGAAATTAAAGTTGAAATGTGACAAGAATGTGTGAAATTTGAAGAATTTTTCCTTGTATATTTTGGATTTCAGTCAATACAATGATTTCTTAATGCTCTTGAAAACATGTGTGGCAAGTATTAACCTATCTTTTCTATAAGGATTCCATGTCAAATAAGAAAACATTTATGGTAGCTAATATTATCTACAGTTTGCAAGGATTCCATATCCATTAAAGAATGTATGTGGTGGCAAGGAGGCTTGAGATTATTTTGCTGTTTCTTTTCTTTTCTTATTTTACAGGATTTACTTGCACATCAAAGAGACTAAGATGAAACAATTTAAGGGAGAAAATTTCAGCATTTAAAAACAAAGTTTCATAGCTGATTTAGAACATGAAGTTTTGGTAAAGCCTCCAAAGAAAGTAAGTGGGAGTTTCGGTCATGCATGGAGATTTTAAGTAAGATGAATTTGTTTTATGATGTTTTTTTAATTTATTTAGTGTTGAATATTATTAGCTTTGGATTTTATTCTAAATTGGGTTTTTTTTACCTATTAGATGTTTTTTAGGTTTGTTTATGTATTAGACTTGTGTTAGTTTATTAATAGAAAATGTCCATTGACTTGCAAACCAAAAAAGGTACATTGAGGTTATTTAGAGGGGATTGTATATTGCTTTTATGACTGCATGTTTTGGTAGTTATGATGATTTGCATAAATTAGATTTTTTCTTTGTTTTGCGTTTTGCAATTTGTAGGGATAAATATCGTACACCTACTTATCAAAGATTAACTAGTTTCATGACATCATTTGCATACTTCAAGTTCTTAGGTACATGGTTATCTCCGAGACCGAGTTCTTTTTCCAATATATCTGGTTCTCAAGTACATGCTTACTTCTAGGTTGGAGTTTCAAACTTGATATTCGGCTTTCTTGGGTTGGATTTTTAATTTTATTGTGGGTTACATGACCACGTGATTACGAGGTTCGCATCGGTTAGTATCAGAGTAAGACTTCAAAAATCAAGTTATATCTTTTATTTTCTTCTTGTTAGTTTTAAATTTCTTAGATTTTGTTGTCTTTGATTTGGTTTTTAATTATTTTATATCTAGAACTTAGTAGTTTACGTTTTGATAAAAAAAATATTTCAGATTGTATTAATCTTTTTGTCTGGATTGGCTATATTAGGTTTGTTTGTTTTTTTTTTTTTTATTATTTTCTCCTAAAGGAAGCAACCAAATCCCAAATTCAAGTTAGAAGTTGATTTTTTTTTTTCAGGTTTGCTTTAAAAGTCATAGGTTCGGGTCAATGCTTTTTGAATTTTCAATCTCGGGTCATTTTTTAGTTCGGGTCAGTTTGGTTTCATAATTGTTCAGTTTATATTGAAGTCAAATCTTTGTCTTTCCATATCATATATTCAATTCTTGTTGCTTCTTCGTCTTGTCGTGTTACTATCTTTGCAAATTGCCATAATAAATTTGTGTGAAATATGAGAGTAATGTAAACACGCGAGTGAATGAGAAACATAGCAGGTTCTATGCATTTGCTCCCTCTCGGGTCTTTTTCCTTTCCAACCTTTTCTTTTTCCTTTTTGATTGTTTACTTGCTTCTTGCTTGGAGATTCTAATTTGTTTGGTTTGTTACAAATTGCTTCTAGCACATCCAAGCCATATCCTCGGCCAAGCGTTTCATCAAACACCTTACGTGCCGATGCTGCTTCCCCAGGATCACTCCACCCTCTCACCAAAATGATGCAAGTTTTTTCTTTTGTCTTAGATTTATGCTTAACTGTGTCAAAAAGTTGCCATGTGCTTTTCTAAAGATTTGTATCTGCGTTTTGCTTCTTTTTTTTCCTCATAAAAAAGCCACAAAGAAGATACTATGTTTTTGCAGGTGGATCAACCATCGCTATTGTGCTACGATTATGGTCATTGTTAGTCTCACATGGGAGATTAAAGGACAGCCAAATTGTGCTCAGAAGCAGGTTACTATTTTTCCATTAGATTCTAAATGCATTGTCTGTTTGTATGTTAACAATTCCTTGAAGCCTGCCCAGAGAGGGGGACAACTGTTCTTGCAATTGCTTATGATGCAAGGAGTTGCAATGCTTTTGCAAAATATATATCAACACCAGAGTCTCTAGCTTTGTTTAATTGTTATTTTAGGCTAAGCGAATGGATGTTGTGCGGGGAGAAACAGCTTGTATGGATGGATAATTATGGCTACTGGGTCCTGTTCTCTTCATTCTGCAAGTATTTATGCCATCTCTTAACTGGTGTTCTCATATACTGATGGAACATGCCTGCTCTACTAATCATAAGCGCAGACCTACTCTTCTCATAACATTTTTTTTTTTTGCCTCTGCTAATTTTGTATATACTTTGTATGGTCTGAACAAAAGAAGCAAAGTGTTAATCTGATAGCAATTGACTATCGCATTACAGACATGAACTCGTTGCAGCCTGGTTGTAGTTTTCACTGAATTACAAACACGAACTCATTCCGAGCAGCAAATGTTTCTGATTTAATGAAATGATTAGCTGATGATTTTGCTATCAAAAGTGATTGATCAGTGGACAACCAGAGCGTATTTTGTTGCATTTACAACTTAAAAAGTCTTCGTCCTTGAATTTGCAGGAGGTGTACGAGCCATTACAACATAACACCAGCTTGTTCCATATATTTTCTCCAACTCCAAGACATTACAAGTTTCTTCTCCAGCTCCAAGAGCTGGAGGCACGAACACAAATGCTCCGATTTATTAATTATTTGACTATAAAAAAAGGGTGTAATAGTCGGTGCTGGTTTTTTCGTTTTAATTTTTAAGAATTGATAGAATGATGGGGAACTAGCCTTTAACCTTCAGAGTTCAGAGGAATATTTAATTTTGTTATTATTAACAAAATACTCCTAGGCCCTTAATAAAAAAAAAATAGCATGATGTGATGTGAAGGCAAAAAAAATAAAAAATCTCATGACCATAACAAAAAGAAAAAAAAAGAAAGGGCCCAAAACACCTTAAAGCCACAGTTAAAAAACCCAAAGCAAAATTTCAAAAGCCCAGGCCCACTAATAAAAGCTCAAAAAAATTGACATAGGTTTAATCGGTTTGGAAGAAAAACCTAACTGAATCTAACCAAATTATTCGATTTGAACCGGTTAGTCAATTCTGTTCAGTTCACAATTTAAAAAAAATAAAAATAATGGTTTGATTAGGTTTATTAACCCAAAACAGAATCAAACAAAAAAATACTTATTTATTGTGTGTGGATGTTTTTAAAAATATTTTTTAATTAAAAATATATTAAAATAATTTTTTTATATTTTATATTTTTAAATCATAAAACATTAAAAAAAATATTAATTTAATAATTTTTAACCTAAATAATTTTTTAAAACACTTTCAATAGTATTTTTGGTTGGTGAGCTATTAATGTCATCTGATTTGGGGATATAGACCCTTGAGGGAGTTGAATTAAATGGCTTTGAAGAACGTAGCATTGTAGCAATAATTACAGAGGGCCCGGGTCCATTGGAATCATTAGGAATTTAAGAGGAGGAGCCAAGCCTTTGGTATAAACCTATTTTGTCATTGAATTAATGGCCACGAGAAAGTGATATGCGTTATGAATTTAATTTCTAAACCGTTCAAACAACCAATCCTGAGAAACTTAATTTCTCATCCACGATCATCATTAAAGCATAAATATTAATAAAACCCTCGGAAAATAGATCCCAACACTAAAATATAAAAATAGCAAAAGAAAACTATATATATATATATATTTAAGAAATTACCTCTACCACAATTAAAAAAACACCCTATGGGAATCCTCGTCAACAAGATGATGTCGTATTCGGGTTTTTTTTTTTTTTAATAACATGTTGTAATCATTACCATGGGATGATGCAATAGATCCATGACGGGATACCATTTTCTGCAATTCATATAGTCATCACAGTAGGATTATGAGCACATAAAGAGTTTGCAAACTCGAAAGCTGTTTGTTGTTTTGATCAAAATATCGGAAAATATGTGGCCTTTTTGGTGGAAAGGACCATCTGGGTTCTCACCTAGATCAACAGCCGAGCAAGTTACTCAAGGGATTGATGCAACTGGTCTCACTGCCATAGTTACAGGTCTGAAGCCGATCCGGGTTTCTTTTGTTTTCAAGTTTTATGCTTTTTTCTGTTAGAAACTAAACGCACAAGTATTTGAACCTACTTACTCTAGGATTTTAATTTTTATCTAACATGTTCATACTTCGATCATTTCTTCTCACAAAGTTTAAGTCTTGTTTGGCTGCTTGGAAAAGCGAAGGAAAACAAATGAAAAATAGACCCATGAATCTCATATACTCTGTTTGTTTGTGTGTGTTTTTTGACGAAGTCAACTAATCCAAGTAGTTGTGTTATGTTCAACGTTTCAAGCAGTCAAAAAAATTTCGAGGTTCGTGATGATGATATCTGTTTTTTGCTTTTGTTCTGATTGAAACTTACGGGAAAAATTAAGACTTGTTCTTGTTCATTTGTATAACGGAATATGCAAAGTTTCTTTCTTTGGGTGATCATTTCTGGGTTTTCGTGCTTTTGCCAGTTTTTTTTTCCTCTGTTCATGGATGCTAAGCTATTTTTTAGTTCGTGCAAGATCTATAGAAACGAAGTTGAAAATGTCTGGTGAATATATCGGGGCTTCAAATTCTTTTTCTAGTTCGTTCTAGGCGCTTGCAGATGTTAATAAACTTATTTGGCCTGGGTAGCTTGTAATCGTGGTATGTTTGGAATTTAATTACTTTATTTCACATAACTATATTTGGAGAGGTTTTACATACCGCTATACCAGTTTTGTCATGCTCCATAGGTGGGGATCACTAGTTAATATTTGGAGTGGAGTTCTCTTTATCTTCCTGTTTATAGAGAGTGGTCCACTGCAGATGGGATTCATTTTGGAACTTATGATTTATCATATTCTTGGGGCGAGACTTTCTACATCAGAATGGAGTTCCTATATCAGAATTTTTCTATTCGTGTGTTGATCAGTTGTGGACAGCTTGCTATATTTAGGGTTCTGATGGCAATAGATATACATTTGCACTTTTAGTAATTGGTTGGTTAATCTGTTAATACATTCCATGCCTACTCCATTTCAGGAGCCTCGAGTGGTATTGGAACGGAGACCACACGTGTTCTTGCTTTGCGTTGTGCCCATGTAGTTATGGCAGTAAGGAATGTGGAATCTGGTAGGAAAGTCAAAGAAGAAATACTCAAGGAATTCCCTACTGCTAAGATTGATGTTATGCATCTAGATCTCAACTCAATGGAATCAGTGAGGAAATTTGCATCGGAATTTATATCTTTGGGTCTTCCACTGAATCTCCTAATGTAAGAAGACTAAAACTGAAACAATGCATCTTATTTGTATTGTATATCCGTTTTGGGTCTCCATGGCTAACTTTTCTGTGTCACTTATGATGTTGGTTGTTCCTGTTCATTCTTTTTTGTAGTCAATGTGTTTGTGCTCGTAAATGGAACTTGCTAAGAGGCAATGCACCTCTTTAACTGTGCCCACTGAAGACATCCTACACACATTTAGGAACTGTTTTGTAATTTAATAGTGAGAATTAATATTATCTTTTCTTGGTTAAGTAACAATGCAGGCATTATGGCAGCTCCTTTCATGCTTTCCCAAGACAACATAGAAATGCAATTTGCAACCAACCATGTGGGTATGTTGGACATAACATTATAAATTGTTTGCATATCTGCCATTAATTTGATTGCAGTATCTATTATGATAATGAAAGGCCAGAGAATAGAATTTAAATCTTTAAATGAAGGGAAATAGAGCACGTGCAATAAAAATGATCCAGCATAGACAATTTAAATTCGTGTTATCAAATATGAGATTCTTGAACATGGATACCTTGAGAGCCACAATACTGAACAACAAAAAGAACACAACTTGACCTCTTTTTTCACATGTCTGTGAATACTGTAATCTTCAAATTCATTTATCTATTTAATCAGTCTTATCAATTATTGTGAATGAAGATGATGAAAATAAATAAACATTAGTCTGATAGCTGTGGAAAAAACAGGAAAAAAAGAAGAAGAAAGTCCCTTTCCACCAAATCTTGTTTTTCAATGTTGGGAAATTTGAAATGCTGCATATTGCCAAGTGCAGAAGTTTGGATTCTTAAGAGATTTTATAATTTTGCAGGCCATTTTCTTCTGACAGACCTTGTATTGGACACCATGAAAAAGACAGCACTTGAAAGCGATCGAGAGGGAAGGATTGTTATCGTATCATCAGAAGCTCACCGTTTTGCATACAGTGAGGGAATTCGTTTTGATAAAATCAATGATGAATCAGGGTAACACTTTCTCAGTATCATTTTGTGAATCTTGTCTTGGAATGCTGCTCAGTCTGTGCTATAACACCAGACACTAGTCAATTGTTCATGTATTATATATGGATTGACATTTCTTTATCTAATTCTACTTGTTTTTACCCTTTTGTGCTTGATAATTTTGCAGATACAACAGTATTTGGGCTTATGGACAATCAAAGCTTGCTAATGTATTGCATGCTAATGAGCTCACTAGGCGCCTTAAGGTAGTCCATGGTCTCAAGTTTACCAAACAGCAATCTGCCATTGAGATGATTAAATTTGCTCCCTAACTGCAAATTGGGATTTTCTTTTTCTTCTTTTCCCCATTTCAGAGATTTAATCTTACCTTCTTGTGGTTAAAGACCAGGTGGCTCTCAAATTTAGAATAGTTTCCAGTGGAAGTATGAGTCATTGCCTTTGCTCACCTTATTTGATGAAGTTGAAATAGATAGATTTTTGGTGCTGAAGATTCTTTAGTTAAATCAGTACAAATCATGGATGACAAAAACAGTTGATCAGCATGTTATTTGGGCTGTGACTTTCATAGTTATAACATTTTTGTCCAAAATAAATTCTTATGAGCTCGTTTTTTATTTCCCTTTTTCTTTTGCCCATGCAGGAAGAAGGGGTCAATATAACTGCTAATTCACTTCATCCTGGATCAATTATGACCAATCTTCTACGTTTCCACAGTGTTATTAATAGTAATACTCTGATATATCTGACTTGTTTTTGGTTCCCATACGAGGATTTTCTTGGCCTATGGGGATTTGCTTCTGGATTAAATTTGTTGTGTTGAATGCAGGTGTTGTAACTATGGTTGGCAGATTTGCGCTCAAAAATGTTCAACAGGTATGTTCTTCGGTTCCATGGAATATGTGGCAGCATGACCCAGGATTAATTTGAATTATAAAATCCATATGCAATTATTGGACTGCCTCTAAAACGCTACATAGCTTATTAATTTCTTTTATATGGTTATAGGGAGCTGCAACTACATGCTATGTGGCATTGCATCCACAAGTTAAGGGGGTAAGCGGAGAATATTTCATGGACAGTAACCTGTCCAAAGCTAGCTCTTTGGCTAAAGATGAAGAACTGGCCAAAAAACTATGGGATTTCAGCTTGAGCTTAACCAACCCCAAGTAGTCCTCTGAGCTGTGCTGCGAATTGAAGTAGTTGTTTCTTGTTTTGGGGAAGTCAGGAAACTTGCGAACTTGTTTCACAGTTTATACATACGAACCTGTTTCGTGTATTAAATCACATTGCATCTATTTCTAAATGGGTGGTTAAAGATTGGAGGTCCCCCGCTTTCCCATGTTGGTTTAAGATGGTAGTCTATAAAACATGTCTATAAACATTACCACCAGTTCCACCCTATTCGATTTAAATTACTTTGTTGATCATTTTTGACGTAGGAAAGAGGCTAAGATCTCCATTTTTTTTTTACTTATGCGTAGAGAGAGTTATACGTTCACTTTCTTGCCTATTGATCCAGTCCACCAGGGATAAACTTAACTTTGAGTACTATAATTTGATGATGGAGTCTTTTATTTAAGGCACTTTCTCCAGTCTGTCCCTCTCTGGACAAATCCGAAGGAAAATGCCTTTTTTTTCTTAACCGAGGTGCACTAATTTCCAGTATAGCTTCTGTAGTATTTTGTGATTGCACAACACACAAAGATTCAATAATGAATGTTGACGTTCTTTTACGACCGATGATATTTTTCGGACCGACTGGCCGGATATGGAGACATCTGGTTGAGCAATTTGATCACGACTGGCTATCACCTCCCGATAACATACAAGTTTTCCTAGTCTAACGATCCATCTAGAACGCTACTCTGATTAAGGAAAGAAAATGAAAGCAAACACACAAATCTGACGGCAAAATGAAAAGCTCTATGCAAATATGCTTATCATGTTCCTATCAAGCTTTTATTTATTTACACCAGATAATTCTCCATGGGGTCATGCTATGACTTTTGATTTTGCAAATTATTTGAGTAAATTATAGTCCCACTATTCTAATCCCTCTAGTTTCATAAATTATCAATTAATCTTTTGCTCACATTTTGACCGTCAAGTCAGTCACAGAACCAACGGTGAAAAAAGGCCTGCTCAGCATTCACTAACAATAAAAGTTAATGGAGGGACTAAGGTGTAAACAAATGTGAACACATAGGGATTAGTTAATTAGTTTTTAAACTAGAGGGACTTGATTGTTTAAATCTTAAGAACATAGGGATTATTTAAAGTTATAATGGACTTTTTATATTAGGCTGCCTTTTTTGAAAGTCAAGCACCAGGGGTCTGTCTTTCTATTTGGGCAACGGCATCATCAATAAGTCAAGGAAACAGCATCATGGAATTTGAACAAAACCAAAGAATAGCATAATGGCATGCAATAAATAAATATTATGAAATCACAGGTGGCATTTGACAATTCATGGTGGCTTCATCCTTGAAGAATTCTCCATATAATATTTGATGCCGGTCCATATCTGCTGCTACTTGTGAGAGGTATATACATTAGAGTCTGCAACTTTTGGTGTAGTTCAGAACCTGCCAACATGGGGTTTTTTGGAAAGAAAGGGCCATCTGGCTTTTCTTCCAGTTCCACAGCTGAGGAAGTTACTGAAGGAATTGATGGAAGTGGCCTCACTGCTATTGTTACAGGTATATTTTTCTTATCTTTGTCTGTTCTGCATCATCTATATGCTCCTTTCATGTTCTTTTTCAATTTCAAATCTTTGGTTTCTGTTTTGTGCTGTGATTTTGTTGATCAAGATAAGTGGCAAAGTCAGTGATCTGTGGTTGTTGGTTTGTTCTATGCATGGATTGCTAGCAATTCTGATCCACTTGAAATTTCTGTAGTTTCTGTTTCACATTAGAAATATCATAATTTTATCTAAGTTACAGATCTGAGTAGCATGAGATGAGTGAAATTCTCTCATCTGAATATTTGTGTAGAAGATTCTCGGTCAGGGTTTTAGCACTGGTGGTTGTGGGATATCCTCTCAGAAGGCAAGAACTTTCTGATTTTATAGCCAAGTTTGACCAGTTTCAAATTTGTCTCTCCTGTGATTTATAAATTCTATTAAATACTGCGGAGACTTCTAAAATCGTAACTGTGCTTTTTATACCGTAATTTCTCAAAATCATATTTGTTCTTTTGATGGCATTAGATATCAATGTCAGTGGATATTTTGTCATTGATAGGATAGGTTTTAAGTTTGTTTCTTTGCCTAATTTCAGGAGCATCAAGTGGTATTGGCACAGAGACAGCGCGAGTTCTTGCTTTGCGTGGTGTCCATGTAGTTATGGCAGTAAGGAATGTGGATTCTGGTAACAAGGTCAGGGAAGAAATACACAAGGAAATCCCCAGTGCCAAGGTTGAGGTTATGGAGCTGGATCTCTGCTCAATGTCCTCAGTCCGGGAATTTGCATCCAAATATAATTCCTCTGGTTTTCCACTGAATATCCTCATGTAAGACAACTAATTTGAAGCAATTCTCTGTAGTAGATTTTGTTTTGCTCGTATATCAAAATTGTTATGGCGGCAATTTCTCTCTATCCGTGAACAACTGGTGACATTCTATGCCATTTAAGATTTCTTACAAAATTCAATAGTGAGGACTAATATTCTTTTTCTTTGTTGGAAGTAACAATGCAGGGATTATGGCATCTCCTTACTTGCTTTCCAAAGACAACATAGAACTGCAGTTTGCAACCAACTATCTAAGTATGTTCACATAATTATGCAGATTCTTTTTTTCTTCTGCATTGAAGGAATGATAGTTGTACATATCAAAGTGTTGTTCTTTATATAACAGTGTTTTCTATCATTTTGCAGGCCATTTTCTTCTTACAAATCTTTTGTTGGACAACATGAAAAACACAGCACGTGAAAGCAATCGAGAAGGAAGGATTGTTAACCTATCTTCATCAGCTCATCGTCATCCATTTCCTGGAGGAATTCGTTTTGATACTATCAATGATGAAGCAGGGTAACAATTTGGCAGTACCATTCTGTCAATCTTCTATTTTCCTTCTGCTAAGTGCCAAGTCATGCTGTAACACCCGCATATGGGGGCTTCTGTCATGTATTATTGTGATAAGGCGCCTTTTCTTAGTTTCACCCTTTTGTTCACGCTGATTTGCAGATACGGCAGTATAAAGGCTTATGGGCAATCAAAGCTTGCTACTCTACTGCATGCTAATGAACTTGCAAGGCGTTTCAAGGTACTCAGACATTTTCAAGTTCATCGAACAGGGGTTTGATAAATAAAGATACTGGAACTTTATATCCATTTTTGTCCTTCTTTATTCATACAGGAAGAGGGGGTAAACATAACTGCTAATTCACTTCATCCTGGAGGAATTCATACCAATCTTTTCCGCTACCACACTGTTCTTAGTGGTAATTCCTGGCCTATGTTAATCACACCTTGCATTAATAAATTTCTTCGTTCATTCACTAAATTTTGAATTTTCTGGTCCTGGGTTAAATTCTCGGCAGGCTTCGCCAGTACTATCGGCAGATTCATGTTCAAAACTGTTCCCCAGGTATGTTCTACAATTTTGAATATGACAGAAAGCGTCATATGTGCAAATTCAAATCATACGACCCTTTCTGTTTGTTACCATGCCCACACAGTTTCTTTGTTAATTTCTTGTACATGGTTGTAGGGAGCTGCAACTACATGCTATGTGGCATTGCATCCACAGGTTAATGGGGTCAGTGGGAAGTATTTCGAAGACTGTAACATATCCAAATCAACCGCTTATGGCCAAGATGCAGAATTGGCAAAAAAACTATGGGAATTCAGCTTGCCCTTGACCAACCCCTAGTTAAGTTTGATTGCCTCCTGCTTTCAAACTAGCGCGATACCTGTTTACTGCATGATTATGTAGAGCTGAATCTTGTTCTGTATAAGTAGTTATGAAATTTGTACTGTACACATAAAATAGATATGTTGCCTAAAATTTCCATATATAGTCATGTTTTTGTTTGAACGGGCCTTCATTTGTGATCAGCCTCTGGCATTCTGGTGTGGAGTCTCTCTTCTTCCTATATTTTTTTTTTCAATGGAAATAAACAGTGTTTTGTAATAATTTTAGGCTTTGTACCGGAAGGGAATAAAAATAATAATAATTATATATTTGGACACGTTTCCGTGTAGAAATGGCAGATTTATAATTTCTTTTATTGTAGTGGATATTGTAACAATGATAAATTTATATTTTTTTCTGTTTTTTTATTTATATTTGATAAATTTATTATTTTATAATTTGTCTAATTATAACCTTTTATTTTTGTTCTTATCTTTATTATTTTATAATTTTTTTATATTTTTTGAAAAAAATATATTATTTTTTATTCTTTAAACTTGAAGTATTTATCATTTTATACTTGGTCTATTTACACCATTTTTTTTTTGTTTTTATCCTTTTTTTTTTGTAATTTGTTTTTTTTTGTTTTTTTTAAGTTATTATACAAAAACTAAAATTCTAAATAAGATGGGCAAACAGAGTTGTTAAATCAGACATTTGGCA
>Ga0307515_10017607_pt1 | contig 12999 bp, 5 predicted proteins | sample 17_EM_MG_FD_194513 | JGI IMG/M metagenome (GOLD analysis project Ga0307515, IMG submission 194513) | Populus trichocarpa ectomycorrhiza microbial communities from riparian zone in the Pacific Northwest, United States - 17_EM | ecosystem: Host-associated > Plants > Roots > Unclassified | place...
ATTTCCCTTTGCTTGCTAGGGCAACGATCTCGAAAAGAAATTGAACGAGACCACCACTACAAGCTCAATCAACCAAATGATAATGTACTCTTTAATCCAATACCATAATATATATAAGAAGATTAAAGATTCTCTTTTTAGGGTTGGAAAGCAAAGTTAAAGCACCCCACTTTCTTTCTCTATTTATACAATGGATGGTCCCTCTCTTTTCTTACAAAGAAAACCAGGAAACCTATTCATGTTTCACCTTTTGTGCTTTTTTTTTTTAATTGAGATATTTTCAAATCGATTTTCATATATTAATGCTTAATGCATCCAATGTTATAAAACTTGAGCTGTCTTACGGGTAGGATTTGTAAAAATATGGGTATTAATTTGTCAAAGAATTTCTTCTCAACTTAATAGTTTAAGTTGTTAGGTGAGATCTCAAGATATGATTTATATTATTTTCTAATACACCCCTCAAGTGAAAGCTCTTTGGGCTTGAAACTCACACAAGCCAACACTACTTTGTGTTTAATTTTTATCAAATAAATAAGGATGGTGAGATTCGAACTCGTGACCGCTTGGTCATCAAGAGCTCTGATACCATGTCGAAGGACTATCTCAACTCAATAGTTTAAACTTTTAGGTGAGGTTTTAAGATATAATTTATATTATTCTCTAATAGAATTGCCCTGAATATTGACCTAATCAAGGTTCGGTTTAATTTTATTAATTTTTTTTCTCAATACGATATCTTTTTAATTTTTTTAAATACTAAAACGATGTTATTTAGAACTGACACATGTTAATTTAGATTAACTCGTCAAACTCTTGACTAGTTCATGCCCAAATCAGATTTAATATCTTATTTTCTCATTTTGGTTTTCAAGTAAATCATAGATTCATACTTGTTAGTGCATGGAGATGTATTCACCAGAATCTCTTCTAGGATTTGAACCCTAGATGATAGGTTTTGAGAAACAAGTCCACTTACTAGATAGCTAAGTCGTCTTCAAATATTTTAATCATACAACTTTTTATTTGTATGTGAGTGTGTGAGAGAGATAGGCAGTCCATATAATGCCTAAATTAACAAGTACTCCATATAATGCCCAAACATGCATGTAATTAAGTATTCATATGGAAAAACAGATCTAGAATTATGAATTCAGGAGAAACAAGGTCACCATCAGATTTATGACAAGCACTAAACTCCCACTGAGAAAAAGAACTAGCTCTGAATGCAATTTGATAGCAATTTGGTTGGTGAGTATATATCCATCGTTAATCATTGATATATAATTGACAAATAGATATTACACAGAGAGAAAGAAAGAAAAGACAAGAACTTGTTCAAACCCATCTCCTCTAAAGGAATTCAAACATGGATGTTTCAAAAGAAACGCATGCAGCAGGGCCATGTATCTTCCACTCGGTTTGTCACAAGAATGTTATTCAAAGGAGAAAAGCAAGCAATGATGAGATAAAATTTGATCGAAAAGTGATCTTTGTTATCTTCAATAGTGCCCAAATTGATGGTGGTCTCCATTGATCAACACCTCTCTTCTGGATTTCTCCTGTTTCATATGAAAATCAGTGTTTTCTTCCTGAAAAACGACTACGTACATGGATTCATAATATAGCTAGAGATTAATTCTTGAATAATTAAGGGTTAGAGTGAACGTAATTAAATCAAAAGAAAAAATAAATCCATGCCATGTTTATTTGTAGTTCAATCGTGAGATCACAAGAGGGATTTTTCTTAGAAGCCTGTCAAATTTTGAACCAAAATAGAGGTAGCCCTCCTCCTTTAATTAAAGGATGGATCCATAATAGTCTTTTTTTCCTTAGTGGATCAAGGTACAAGGATTCTGATGAATAAAGTTGGATATATATATATATATATATAATAAATTGATTTTTGCTATAAGATGCATGCTTTTGGAACTTAATCATGATTTTTTTCCCCAAGTTCGAAAGTATTTTGAGGGTCTCAGGCAATCTTTTGGCTATATTAAGACTGAGAAAAAAATTTATTAAATCCTTTAGATCTTCTCACAGAAAATAAATTTAATTAATTAATTAATATGCAGTAACCAGTTCGTCCAAGTTTCCTCAGGAATTCAATATTGGCTGCCTTATAAACCAAGAAATGGCAAAAAGCTAACTAAGAATAATATTTGCATGCCTTTGCCAAATTGCCATGCACAGCCTGTTGTGTTGTCCACCATCATTTCTATGGATTCCCACTACCATTTTCTTTTCCTGTCTCTGTACGATTGCTTTGAATACGAAGTTTATTTCTCCCTTTTAAGCTCTTCTTTCACTTTCAGGCACTGATATATATTAAACCAAGACTCACAATTCAGCTTGCTGACTTGCTAGTTTGTGATCGAGTTTTAAATTAAATTTGATAAGATTTAATTTGATCAATCTAATCAACCTATAACTTAATTAAAACTGGTTTAATTTATTAAAAAAAATCAAAATAAGGTTGTTTTAATCTTGAAAATGATATTGTTTTATATTAATTCAGGTTAACTCGAGTTAATCTATAATCTAGATATTTGACTGGATCATGATCAACACCAGATGTAATAACTTTGCTTCCAAAAACTCATTGCTCATGTCTAGAAGTGAAATCAACAAAATCTACCAAAAATTAAACTTGAGCAAATTTTAGGAGTTAATTAATTTTAATATTCCTAATGGACCATTTTAATAACATATTGTTTTATGATATCAATGTTACATCTAGTTACAAATACACCATCCAAAATATAAATATAAATACGTAAAAAATTATAATAATTAAAATAATCATGTGAAAGTATTGACTAAAATATACTCTAATCATTAAAATAAAACACACAATAAAAAAAACAATAAAAAAACTAGAAGGCAGAGTCTTGGAAACACTTCTTTCTTCTATATTTTAAATATTTTAGACATGTAATAATATGTTACTGCTTGCTGAAATATGAAAGAATTAAAATATTATATCAAACAATATAAATAAATAAATAGATGGTATGAATCAAATTGAATCCTATTAATTTAATGAAGAAATGGAACTATAAAACTTCTTCTACAATCATCATTGGGATATTGGTCACCAAGCAAAATATTTTTGTAAAAATTTAAAATTTAAAATTTAAAATTTATTTTTTATATATTTTTAGATCATTTTAATGTATTGATATTAAAAATAATTTTTTTAAAAAATAATTTAATATATTTTTTAATAAAAATTTTTAAAAAATAATCATATTGTGTATTTGAAGGGCAGGGGTTATGAGTCTCAATATTTTTGGACCAATGGGCCTTTTTTTAGCTTCAATTTTATGTGAGCCCTAGCCCCTAATCCTTTGTGCCTTATTATGTATCATGGGCTTAGGCCTCGATTGTGGATGACATGTCGGTTACACAAAGACTTTCAGGAAAGGGAGTTTCTAGTTTCTACTTTCCGGTCGCTAGAGTCAATAGAAGAAGCAAAATCTCCAAAATCTTGTCACGGAGTAGTGAAAATGGACACAAAAGCATTAGCAAAATCAAAGAGAGCACACACATTACAGCACAACAAGGGCAAAAAACCACACCCAAATCAAAACCCCAGCAAAACCCCATCAACTGGAAACAATCAAAAACCCCAAAAATCTAAGCTTCCATCCAACTGGGATCGGTATGAAGATGACGAGGAAGATGAATTTGGAGTGAATCTTGAAAACCCATCTGGAGATAACAGTAAAAAACCAAGCTTTAAGGATTATGGTGATGGTCTTGCTTTGCCAAAGAGTAAAGGTGCTGACTTTAAATACCTCCTTGATGAAGCTAAATCAAAACCTCACCAAGTTGACGACTTTCCTTTTCTCGAGGGCTTCTTGGCTGGTATGTTTTAATTTTTCATTTTCTTTTATGGTTTGCCGGCATTTTGCTTTTATTTATGTATGATTTGGTGGATTGTGGTTGTCATGTTGTGATGAATTTAAAATTTTTTTCTTTTTTTCATTGAATGTGTGCCTAAGCTTTTGAAAGTTAAGAACTTGAATGAAGAGGAGGAGTGTTCATAAATTTGTAGTTGATATTGTGTTTTGAATTGATTTGCAATGAAATGCGGATGGATTTTTGTATGTAATCGAAGTTTAAGTTTTTAATGTTTTGGTTGATCAGTTTCAAAAATTATAGGTTCTTTCTTGATCAGTAACTGGACAAAGTTTCAAAGTTGTGTGTGGTGGGGATTTCACTGGTTAATTGGCGTTGTGATTTGCTTTGGTTTGGTTGTGATTTGTGTGTACTTTGAAAGATGTTTTCAGTGGGACATCTAAAGTCTCATCTCTTGTTTATTTGTTGCGAGCATATCCCATTTCGATTTGTTTCCATGGCATGTAGTTTGCGCTTTGCAAGAACTCTGTAAAGTTCAGAAATTATTTATACCCTTGTCAGAATTGTTTCCAGTTCCTGACATAGCTAGCATTTTCTTTGTGCGCAATCCAGTTGTTACTCGTTGTCTACCGTTATTGACTAATAAATCTGACATTAGTGTTGACATTGTTACTGATCCTTCTGGTGACTAATTTAGACGGCTGGCTTTTGTGTAGAAGAAATGGCTGTGTGAATCCAGGCACTCTGTTTTTTATATTGTTTTCATATTGAACGTTGGTAAATTATTGACTAGAAATGCTTGGTGACAGAGGAATCTATGCATGGAGTAGGTCCCTTGCTTGCAGTCAGGGGAGAAAGCATTCTATCATGGATTGGGGATGATAATTTTGTTGTGGAAGATGAAACAACTTCAAGTCATGAGGTAATTGATCTATTCATTATATATTGGGATAATTACAAAAACCCTCCTATAGTTTGATCTAAATTTCACTTTCCCTTTATACTTTTATAAATTACATTTTACATTCTGGATCAAACAAAATGCATTGTTGAGGATGTAAACTATTATTGAACATATAAACTACATGATGGAAAGTGTATTTATAAAAGTATGGAGGGAAAGTGAAATTCAGATCAAACTATTGGAGAGTTTTTGTAATTATCCCTTAAATATTATCTCTTGTTAAGGAATATAGGAATTCAATCGCAAGTGCGTCAACTTATCTAATAATTTGGTATTTGAAGTGAGCAGCTTGTTGATATGCTGGAAATTGTTGAAAGTGATTCAGAATCCTCTCTTTTTTTTCTTTTCTTTTTTTCATTTTCTGCCCAGAATGTACCCATACCCTAGTTCATGCCAGCAAAACTATAGAGTATCATTTGTTAGAGAATAATATAAATCATATCCTAGGATCTCACCTAACAGCTTAAGCTATTGGGTTGAGATGGTTCCTTGACATGGTATCAGAGCCTTGATGACCAAGCGGTCACGAGTTCGAATCTCACCATCCCCATTTATTTGATAAAAATTAAGCACAAGGTAAAGTGGGCCTGTGCAAGTTTCAAGCCTAAAGGGCTTTCACTTGAGGGGGTGTGTTAGAGAATAATATAAATCATATCTTGGGCTTTCACTTGAGGGGGTGTGTTAGAGAATAATATAAATCATATCTTGGGACCTCACCTAATAACTTAAGCTATTGGGTTGAGATGGTTCCTTGACACCATTAAGCTATGTGCTAACTTTGAGATTGTCTTTTGTGGTGACAAAAGTAACTTCGCTTGAGTTGGGTTCCCCTGAGCAAACCAATCCAACCTTTTTTTCCCTTTTGATCATCTTAAATTTTCAATAATAGATGTTCGTGGAGTTAATTCTCTTGTAAAATTTAGAATTCACTTTCTGCCATTGAGTTGGGCTAAAAGTTACTGATCTGGTTCATGAAATAATTTGTGTGGTAGTACAAGGGTAGGGATGTTATGTTGGGGAACTTCATGTAGGGCTCTCATTGTTTTGTTTTCTTCAATTTCTTTTCCTTTACATGCAAGTCAGACAAATTATTTTTGGCTGCCTAAGCTGTTTTGGAACTTGACAGAGAAGGAAAGCCAGCTTATCTTGATCCTGGTTCCTTTTTATTTATTTAATTTTTTTTTTTTTTAGAATTTGATCCTGGTTCTTGTTTGCTTCTATGCTAATGCCTTATTCCTGTCACTATCTTATGGGAATGTTACTTGCCTTTGGTTTTCCTTCATATTGGATGTCTTAGCTTATCATATGCTCGCTCTCTCTCAGTTTTCTTTATCCATTTTTTTTATTAGGCGTCATTTCTCTCCCTGAATTTGCATGCTCTTGCGGAACAACTAGCTAAAGTGGACGTATCAGAGAGGCTCTTCATTGAAGCAGATCTATTACCAACAGAATTGGTATGATTTACATTCTCATTTGACCTTTGAATGGATGTGGCTTATCACTACTTTTGGCATCAAGAAAAGTTTGCCCAGTTATGCAAGGCGTTACAGAGCTGGGGGTATTTCAGTAACATTATATTGTTTCAAGGAAAATGTTTTTTTTTCAGAGTTGTACTTTATAAACATGTGCAAAATATTCGGTGATTCTAAAAGATATCTAGAAGATTATCTTAGTGATTGCTTGCTAGTAATATTTAGATCATGAACTGGCTGCTTAAAAATATTCTTCAGTCAGATGTGTCCTCGTTTTACAAGGCACTTCTGCAAATGGTTGATCACTCTTGGTTCTTGTTTTGATTACATTATTTTCAATAGCTCCTCTCTGCACAGTAATTGGTGGGGGCATTTCTTGTTTCCAAAGTTGTCACTGCATGTTGCATAGTAACAAAATAAGGTTAGGATGAAAATTGCATTTCTATTTTCTAGAATTCAATTTCTTATGTTGCGTGTAACATGGTTTATTTGACAATCTGGCCAGGGATCAAATACAAGCAGCAGCCAGGAATTTGACCAAATGCAAACAACAGGATCAGAGGCAAGCAGCAATCATGGACCTAACAGAAAACAAACAACTCATGATAAAGAAACCAAGACAATCTCTGGAGAATTGACTTTTGAAGATTTTTCTGAGAAGAATAAGGCTGTTAATCAAGATGCCGAGATTTTTGTATCAGGGTTGACCATAGGCAACTCAGACCCAATTTCATTTATTCAGGGATTAGATGTTAAGGATAATTTGAATTTAAATCAGCATGGTAAATCCAATCAAAGAACAGCTATGGAATCCCCAGCACAGTTCTATGCGAGTTCTGTTGCCCCTAACAGCAGGCTGCCCACGTTCGAAGCAGCAGCTGCCGAGTCTGAATTGGATATGCTTCTTGACTCACTTAGCGAGGCCAAGCTACTTGATTCTTCTGGATTTGGGTCAGGTACTTTACCTGTTTCAGAGAAAGAGGCTGCTGTACCTCTGCCACAACTTACAAGAAATGCCCCTGGTTCAGCAAAAACCACTCCCACTGCTGCCACCCTGGACAACGTGCTTGATGATTTACTTGAGGAAACATCTAATTTACAAGAGGCTGCTGCACCATTGCCACTACTTGCAAGAAATGCCCACGGTTCTTTGAAAACCACTTCTACTGCTGCCACTCTAGATGACGTGCTTGATGATTTATTTGAGGAAACATCTAGCTTGTCAAACCAAAACAATTTGCATCAGCCTTCAGAAAAGAAGGCTGATCACGTAATTCAATCTTCTTCGTCTCAGTCTGTCAACAAGTCAAAAGTTTTGGATGATTTTGACTCATGGTTAGATACAATTTAGCGCTTGTAATTTACCAAAACCTCACCCATGTATCCATATTTGTTGTGTTTAATGCCATATACAGGGATGCATGCTTTCAAACTGCTATATGGGTTGTGTTTTACTTTTTTTAAGTGAGAATATTTAGGCATTTGCTTATTTTACATATGCTGCCAGGGTTTTTAACAACTCTGCCCTGCATCTTCTCTTGCACCTCAGATGATCAATGACGTATTTCTCACCTTACCATGAACATGTTGGGTGGCCTGTCATGTAAGAGACGTGAGATATAAATAAGTTTGTTCCATGTGATGTAAAGAAGCATCTCTTTTTCCTTAACCCCCAGTAGAAAACTGTCGCATATGGTACCTAAAACCAGCTGTGCACTTAAATCGGCAAAAGTCAACAAGGGCATAACAGGTCTTCCAGCATTTGCCTCCATTACATCATGAAAGACTAGAAATTGACAGGGCAGAGGTCAGGCTGGCATCCCGCAGAGAGAGAGGCACAACTTGATCCTCCAATCTGCTTATTGGTTCCCCCGAATCATTGGAAGGAGGAGAAAACATCAAAAAAAAAAAATTCCACTTTGTATTTCCTTCTTTCTATAACAAATTACAATCTCAACTCTTAAACAGCCGAAAAAAGAAAAAGGGGGAAAGGGAAATCAATTAGTTAGCTAGCTAGACAAGAACAGAACTGCAAAAATCAAAGCCATAAGGCTCCAGCTTCTTTCAAAATAGGAACCAATTCTCCTGAAATATGAGTAGCCATAAGTGTATCCAATCCACCAAACAACTTTCCACCGATGACAAGAGCAGGAAACTGAACTTTCTTCTTATTATTCCCCTTTCCACCAATATCATTACCAATCATTTCCAGTTCTTCTAAAACACTAATCTCATCAGCCTCATCAATCTCATAAACAGCTGGATTCACACCAAGCCCTAAAAGCAAACGTTTCGCAACATGGCTCATGCAGCATCCACGTCTAGCAAACACTATGATTGCATTCTCTTGTACCATCTCGCTTATATTTCTTGACCCTTTGAGCACTTCTTGAGCTGCAACCACTCCCCCATTGCTATGGTGGCTAATAAGTTGTGAAGGGCTTATGAGAGGCTTGTTGTTGGTGTATAAGGGTAGCCATGACTTGTAAGGTATTGCCTGCTGCATGGTTTACAATATAGAGAGACAAAGAGAGAAGGAGAATTTGTGTATGTTGAGCTATGGTGCCTAGAAATGAAGAGAAGAGAAGGGTATATAAAAGAATTGAGAGGAGGCGAAGACTTGATAAGCTTTGAAAGAGTCGTGCGTCAACGCAGTTAGGCTTCTTCTGTTTTATTTTTTTTTCTTTTTTTTTTCTGGTGTGACACTGTATGGGCGTTGTGGCTGACGTTTAGCTTATGTCATTCTTTCCTATTTGCATCTTTGATTTTATTAAGTGTGGCTACGTATAATTGAGGATGACCCCTTCTTTTTTGTCAATATTATCAAACCCCCCCATCTGGTAGATTAATTAATCTTATCCATCCAGATCTAGGATAAATATTAAATTAAACAGTAATAAAAATTAAATTATAATCTTAATTAACCTGTCTAACTCCTCCTTCAAATGATTTTAAAAGCATATTCATCTTATCTGTCTAATATTTTGAGTTTTAGAAATCGTGTTCGAGTTTATAAAGTCAGGAAAGAAAGCAATTCTGAATCTTTTGGATTGTGTTTTGATGCATGAAAATTATATCTTGATGATTAAAATGGAAACAAGAGATCATTGAGAATGATATCTCTCTGGAAAAAGAAATATTATGAGTGTACATGTTCTTGATAATCCAGATTGTCAACGGATTAATTTGAAGAAGAAGAAGACACAAATTGGGAAGCTAGCTTGTTGAGAATGGGGATGATTTCGAAAAGATATCTATGACGTTTGCCTAGAATTATAAGAGAAGATCATGTGTGCTTACGCACGTTGTTGCAAGCCATGGAAGATTTTCTTACAACATGGTGTGTCGGTTTACATGTTGCATGAGATAATCTTTTGTTGTTTTTTTAGTTTGTCTTTGGCTTCAATGGAGAGAATTTCTCCAAATTTAGGCTATATCTCATTGTCTCACTCTTAAAACCATTAATATAAAATCTAGGTAGACTCGAATGGTCGATTGATCAGAAATATAAAAACAAATTAAGAAAAACATTAAACTAAGTGACCAACGGATAAAAATTCAATAAAAAATTTATTGGTTTTTTTTTTTACAAAAATTAGTTTCGATATGAATTAATCATTCCAGCCATTGAACAAAACTTTAACCTTATTTGGAAATGCGCCCTTAAAATTAAAAAAAAAATTACTAAATTTTTTTTATATGTTTTTAGATCGTAGATGTGATAATCTGAAAAATAATTTTTAAAAAATAAAAAAATATTATTTTAATATATTTTTAAATAAAAAATACTTTAAACCATAACGATTATTATAATATCAAACTGGCCCAATTATCCCAGATGGGTTAATAATTGTGATTAATAATCTATCAATTTATTAAATTACACCTATTTGTAGGTTATAAGGCATGGATTTTAATTTGTTTTAATAAAAAAACCCATAAAAGAAAGCACCGCTGGCGGACGGTGCGCAAGAGCTGACGAAAGCCACGCAGCAAACGTTAGCCTCACGGTTACATCATCAAGAATCCGTGTGACGCCAGCACCTGGGCCCTCCACGTGGATCAGACTGCACTAAATGGTGACGTGTCTTTGTCTCCCTCGCATCAAGTACACCGGCCCTTCCCGCGGCTATGACGCGTGGTAACGTCAAAAATAAATGCCCCACGTGTTTGAAGGTTATCGTCAGTGCATGATTGGGTGCTTCGCGGCTCCTCGGTTCTCTCATGGGGCCCACATGTATGTTCTTTAAATTTTTGCCCAAGATATATAATTCCTTATGTTTTAAATGGTTGAGATTATGATAATTATGATAATAATATTTTTATTTTTTTTATTAATATATCAAAATGATATAAAATTATAAAAAGATAATTAATATTTAAAAATATTTTTTAAATATAAAAACAAACATATTCTAAGATTGGTTTATTTACTAAATAATACCATGCTTAAATTATATTTAGAATGAAAAAATATTATTTTTTAAAAATATTCTATTTTAACAATAAATAGAGACTAAGTTTTTTAAAGGCAAATCTCTTAATTAGAATATAACAATAGTATTTTTTTTTTATTCTTTTGATCATATTAGTTTTATCTCCGTAACCTTTATCTTATACTTGCCAAAGGGATATATATATATATATATATACAAAGCAAGCATTTTCTTAAAAAATTCAAAAAAATATCAAATTAAATTTATTTTAATAATATCAATTAAATTAAAAGTTATTTGGTCGAGTCGATCTAATCAATCCCACGTTAATTTATTTTAAAATTCAACTAAAATCACATCTTAAATTAATAAGTCATCAAGTTAACCTATTTAATTTGGTGTTATAACACAACTCATAAATTTATTTCTTTATACCTAATCATCATCATTATCGAAGGAAAAAAAAACCATGATTGGTAGATTGAAAGTCAATTAATAACTTAATTTTTCATCTAGAAATAAGTGATTAGCACATGTTGTTGTAGTATTTTAAATGCAAAGCAAAAAATAGCTGTCGAAAGGCATCGTTAGCAACCAAAATTGATTAACATTGCCCACTTAGCCAAGTTTTATGAGGTCCTTAAACAAGTTGCTAAAACCTCAATAATCAAGAAATGATAGTTGTCAACACGCAAGCATTTGGAAAATTCCAACCACCTTGCATCAGTTTCTTGCATCATCTAATCCTAAGTTTATTATAAATTAACCTTGATTATTAAATATATAACAAGCTACCATGGCATGGATAGTGACGAGGCTAGAAAAAATCATCTCGACAAGGAGCCCTATTCATGAGTTGATAAACTTGGATCTGAAAGATTTGGTGGGTCTAGAGACACCTCCAAAAATAAATATTTTAATGCTTTAATTAGTATATTATTTGTACATGTTACAAGATTTAAAAGGTTTGAAATCTACATAGCAGGTCTCGAGTTCGAGTTAGAGCGTGCACCTCGTGTAAGAGCCTGGGACAGCCGGGGTTTTACTCGCTCACCTGGACTCACAAAGTACACTTTCCGAGGGTGGGGTTTCCTTGAATCCAAAAAAAAAAAAGTTACGAGATTTAAATGTTACTTAAATCTTGTTGAAGTCTTGTAGTGAACTTGTGTTCAATCTTATATTGTTCAGAGAAATGAGCTCAGGTCTCATTTATGCTCATAAAGAGATTTATTTATATAGACTTTTTTAAAATAAATATATTGAGAAATATCAAGTTTTAATATATTTTATATAAATATTTCATAAATATTTAATTTATAAGATATTTAATATAAATCTTTTTAGGAGCATAAATGAATATTTATAGAGATATTTATGAAAATGTGTATATTATATAAAACATTTTATAGGCCTGGGTCCAAAAATTAATATTAATATGTAGTTTTTCATGTATAATTAAATGATATTATTATATTTTTTATGAATGCATTGTTAAAAATATTAATAATTTATTTAAAATTAAATTAAAAAGATACTTAATTTAAATATAGGAAAACTGGTTTAAAAATATTATAATACAATGATATCCTTGCCATGCATAGAGGCAGGACTTGACCCAGATCAAGGGTTTTGGACGGCATCAAATCATCATTAGAAAATAAATAAATAAATAAATAAAAATCCTAAGTAACAACATTTGCTGGCTCAAAGCTATTTGCACTAACACAGGTTTAATATTTTGTTCTTCAGTGCGGCAAGATTTATATATAAAAATCTTGCACTACATACAGGGAATATAAAGTCATATGATAAAGATGTTTTGAACAACAAAAATAAATGTTATATCCTCTTATACATATCTCACATAATTCATAATTTTATATTTAATTAGCGTTTAATTACTGTTTCGAGATAGAAAAAACAAAGATATTCTAGATAAAAGAATAAACATATTTGTTTTTATGCTCGTTTTTGTATCTCTAATAAAATATGTTCTGTTTTTTTTGTGTCTGTCTTTTCTGTCCTGAAACATTACCCGACAGAATCTTATTATTTTTATTTTTTTAATTAATACAAACTATTTGAGGCACTAGACTTTTTATCCAAAACTTTAATTATAAGTAGTCAACTATGCATAAGAATCTCATCATATTATAAATTGAAGAAAAGTTCCACTAGTATTTTAGGACATTGTATTCATGATTTGACACTAGCTTCATCTCCCTTCTCCATTTTTACATTGGAGGATATCTTGAATTCG